>Ga0180438_10000754_pt1 | contig 59558 bp, 64 predicted proteins | sample SS_ome_12_FD_132455 | JGI IMG/M metagenome (GOLD analysis project Ga0180438, IMG submission 132455) | Hypersaline lake sediment archaeal communities from the Salton Sea, California, USA - SS_3_D_2 metaG | ecosystem: Environmental > Aquatic > Non-marine Saline and Alkaline > Hypersaline >... | reverse complement strand
CTCAAATGATCTTTGGGGTAACTCCGTCAGTGGCACGGATCGTATCCTCCCTCTCAACAGCACGATTATACCAATCTTAACCAGCCTATTAAAGGCTTTTTCTCTAAAATCTATTATACAATTGACACAAGACTAAGAGGACGAATTCTATCTGCTGTAATTTCACATGATATCTATTATGCACTACGGATTACTGATCTGTCGCTCAGCGTGGGCGAGAAAGTAAACGCTTGACTTTTGAACATCGGAAGCAGTATAATATAAGGTACTGTTGTTTATCACAATGAATAATTATTATTAAGTATTACAACAAATCAAAGAGGTGTAATATGAAAGAAAAGAAAGAAGAAATGAAAAAAAGATGGGTTACTGATTGGTGGCCCAAAAGACTTAACTTAAGGATTCTACGCCAGAACTGTCCTCATACCAGTCCCTATGGACCTGGTCATGATTATATCAAGGAGTTCGAAAGTCTTGATCTTGCTGCGGTAAAAAAGGACCTGCAGGAGCTTATGAAAAAATCGCAGGACTGGTGGCCTGCTGACTTTGGTCACTATGGACCTCTATTCATCCGGTTAGCCTGGCATAGTGCTGGTAGTTATAGGATCTTTGATGGTCGAGGTGGTGCTAGAACAGGTGACATTCGTTTTCCGCCAAGAAGTGACTGGCCAGACAATATCAGTCTTGATAAAGCTGTTCGTCTGCTCTGGCCGATCAAGAAAAAATACGGTCGAAAACTTTCCTGGGCTGATCTCATCATCTTAGCTGGTAATGTGGCATTGGAGGCTATGGGAGCTAAGACGCTTGGTTTTGGTGGCGGAAGAGCGGACATCTGGGAGCCTGATGAGAGTCCAGACTGGGGTCCTGAGATCGAGATGCTATCCGGAAAAGAGCGCTTTAAAGAGGGAGAACTTCAAAAACCCTTTGCAGCAACCGAGATGGGGCTCATTTATGTGAACCCGGAGGGACCAGGGGGCAATCCTGATCCTGTTGCTGCCGGAAAACAGATCAGAACCGCCTTTGAACGTATGGGTATGAATGATGAAGAAACCGTAGCATTAGTTGCTGGTGGGCATGCCTTTGGCAAGTGTCATGGTGCCTCTCCAGATACCCATATTGGTCCAGATCCAGATTCTTCTCCGGTTGAACAACAGGGGCTCGGCTGGAAGAGTAGTTTTAAATCTGGAAAGGGTCCCCATACTTTTACTTCTGGCTTTGAACTTACCTGGTCTGCTACGCCCACCAAATTTGGCGTAGGCTATCTTAAATTCATATTCGATTATGAATGGGAATTGACCAAAAGTCCTGCTGGCAAACACCAGTGGGTAGCGAAAAATGCGCCAGCTATAGTTCCCGATGCTCACGATCCCAATAAAAAACATCCGCCAACGATGCTCACAACAGATCTTGCTTTAAGGTTCGATCCAGAGTATGCTAAAATATCACAACGTTTTCTTAAAAATCCCAAAGAGTTTGCAGAAGCCTTTGCCAGAGCGTGGTTTAAACTCATCCATCGTGATCTGGGTCCTCGGGCATGCTATTATGGTCCTGAGGTCCCTGAAGAGGTTTTCATATGGCAAGATCCTCTGCCTAAGCGTAATTACGAATTGATTGACAAAGAGGATATTAAGGAACTCAAAGAAAAAATTCTTGCCTCGGGCTTCAATGTTTCCCAGTTGGTTTACACCGCATGGTCGTCTGCATCTACATATCGTGATTCTGACAGACGTGGAGGAGCAAACGGAGCTCGTGTTCGTTTAGCTCCTGAGAAGGATTGGGAAGTAAATCACCCTGATGATTTGGGTAAGATCCTCGGTATCTACGAAAAGATTCAAAAGGAATTCAATGCAAAGCAGAAGGACGGTCAGCAGGTATCCCTTGCAGATATGCAAGTACTTGGAGGATGTGCTGCTATTGAACAAGCCGCTCAAAAAGCCGGGTTTAGTGTGGATGTCCCATTTACTCCCGGAAGAGTGGATGCTTTGAAGGAGCAGATTGATGTTTCCTTCCATGCGGTTATGGAGCCCTTTGCCGATGCCTTTAGAAACTACATCAAAGATCCAACAAAAACCCTTGCAGAATACATGCTGGTGGACAAGGCACACCTTCTTTCCCTTACAGTGCCTGAAATGACGGTATTATTGGGAGGGCTCAGGGTATTAGGAGCAACGTATCAATACGCTAAACACGGTGTATTTACTAAAAATCCTGGTGTCCTATCGAATGACTTCTTTATAAATCTGCTGGATATGGGGACAGAATGGAAACCGGTTGACAAACACTCTTACCTGTTCAATGGCTATGACAGAAAGACAAGGGAATTGAAATGGACTGCGACAAGGGTGGATTTAATCTTTGGGCATCACAATGAATTACGTGCGGTTGCAGAGGTGTATGCTTCCTCAGACGGCAAAGAGAAATTCGTGAAGGATTTTATAAAAGCCTGGGATAAAGTCATGAACCTGGACCGCTTCGATCTCCGGGTCAGCAAGTAATAGGCTCAGGTCAAAGGGGAGTAGTCCCCATAAAAAGATTGTGAGGACAGGCTTTTTGAATGTTATCGGGTGATATGGCAAAATGGGAGAGACCATTTTGCAAATATTTGGAATAATATTGGAGGTAGAAATGAGAAATAGAATAATTCTCTGTCTGAGTATAACATGTATCTTATTCGCTGGTCCTCTTCAAAGATTTGAATTTGATATCGAATCGGGCTTAGCAATAGTTGGTTACAATGATATTCAGATCCCAAAAAGTTCAGGTACGTTAATATCTTTTTCTGAGGAGCTAGAGACTGATCCGGCATTTTTTGTGCGCGGTCGGTTTACCTATTATTTCAGCAAAGGCAATTTGATTTCAATCCTCATAGCGCCGCTCAAGCTCCAGGCCACGGGGAGTGTGGATCGAGAAGTCATTTTTGAAGGCGAATCTTTTGCTCCCAATGTAACTTTGAACACTGTGTATAGGTTCAATTCATATCGCATCTCATATCAACATCTATGGTTTATTGGTGATAATATAAGCCTCGGTTTAGGTGCAACAGCAAAGATACGTGACGCTGCCATCAGTATCGCTGATTCGAGTCACATATCCGAAAAGACAGACATCGGGTTTGTACCGATTATTAGATTCAGTTTAACCTGGAAATTTTTGGATCCTTTGGCTTTCGTTTTGGAGGGCGATGCGCTCGCAGCTCCTCAAGGCAGGGCGGAAGATATATCCGTGAGTATCCAGGGCAAATTCAGTAAAGGATCTTCAGTAAAACTAGGTTATCGTGTACTTGAGGGAGGTTCTGATGTAGAGGCGGTATACAGCTTCACTTGGGTGAATTACATATTCATGGGTGTATTGCTGAATTTTTAGGGGCATGTTGAGTGCCTACTTAAGAAAAGCGCTTGAGTTTGGATTGTTCGTAGTAGTATAATATTGAGAATAAAAAGACGGGGAACAATTCCCACTTGATAATTGTGCGGACAGGTTTCAGATGTCTCTATTAAAAACATTAAAGTGTCTCGTTTCGCCTGGAACATAACATTATTCTATTTCAGCACAGGTGAGACACTTCAGGACGTGAAAACCGCGGATTGCTACATCTGCGTTTCATCGACCAGGGCTGCAAGTATCCATCACACTGAAAGCAACAGGCACTCACGGCAGGTGTGAGTAAGGCAGCATCTCAGGGGAGAATTCATTGACATGACTCGAATTTCTTCTATAATCATTATGATGAAATTCATTACACGACATAGTGTACTGGCAGGGATCCGGGTATGACTCCCTGTGTCGTCGAGCTTGGTCGAGCTCAATTTTATATAACTACCCCGATAATTTCTCCAATAAATATCATCCAGGGAACCTTTGGAGTAATATGAAAAAGAATGTAAAGGCCTTTTTATATGAGCGTTATAAGGATGTCATCATAGACGATGGATGTCCGATCATGGAATGCAAAGCACTGGATTGCTGGCCGGATATCGATCTCTGTGTTGAAACACATTATAATATTTACCCGGGAATGAAACGATACCATGGTTCAAAGTCTCCAATTAAATTCAAATGTACGAATAAGTTCATGAAGTCGCTGGAAAAGTACTGCACTGATAACAGCCTCCGGTTGAAATTGATACATACACTAAGCTGCATTGTATATGGTATACCATGCGGCGGCTTATGCGATACCGCGATCAAGGAGCGGGCAAACCTCTGGCATTTTTATGTAACGTATTCCTTGAGGGTATTTTATCGCAAACGAAAAGACTACATCGTACTGGAGGAACTCTGTCCTCACAAGAAACAGTCATACTATCGGGACCGTTGACCCCTTTCTACTCTCTTTACACGCAACGGGTGTGATGAAAAGTGAAATGTCCAATGTCTAGATTTGACCCCAATTAACGGCGGCTTCTCTTAGCCAGAAGAACAAGATTTCTCAATTCGTCTTCGTTTCTTGCCTCCAGCCACTTTTTATCAAATTCAGGGTCCTGGGTGATCTGAGCAATGGCAGCCAGATCTTTCAAATGCAGGCTCCGTTCGCCGGAAGAACCCACAAGGACAAATGCAATGTGAACGAGTTTATCATCAGGGAAGATAATCCCTGTTTTTGCCCTCACGAGAATGATTTTAAAGTAACCTTCTTCTGGTACAACGATATGAGGAATCGCCAGTTTTTCTCTCACAACTGTACTCGTTAGCTTTTCCCTTTCAATAAATTTGTCGAATATTTCCTTTGGTTCTAGATTTATATCTTTACTTAAAATATCCGAGACCCCTCTAAAAAAATCTTCCATTGTGATGGGTTCTTTTATGTCTAAAACTCCACCTTCCTCAATGAGCTTGTGAAATCTATCTGTAATAATATCATCCCTTTGGATAACGATATCTTTTAATTCGGTGAGAAGACTATCTGACGCCAGATCTTTATCGCGGGCAACAAGTTTTTCTAGCACATATATGAGGGCTGAATCTTGTGATGCTCTCTTCTGCGCGTAGATTCTATACCAGGTGAGTCCTAATAAGAGGAATATCATAGTCATGAAAGCAATTAAGGTCCCCATTTCTATCAATAGAAATAAGCCTCCCATAATACCAAAAATTTGAATGTAAGGATAGAGCGGAGCATGAAATTTTGGCTTGTAGCTTATAATTTTGCTCTCCCTGAATAAAATTAAGGTTAGATTCGCAAAAATATATAATAAGATCAGGACACTGGAAGCGACCTTAACTAATAATTCCAGCTTCAGAAACAGAATGGCCAGGACCATGAAAGAACCGGTGAAAAGAATGGCTATATAAGGAGTTCTAAACCTTGAACTGATTGTTTGAAATCTACCAGGTAGAAGTCTATCCCTGCTCATTCCTAGAGGATATCGAGATGCGGTCATTATTCCTGCATTGGCAGTGGAAATGAATGCTAAGAATGCGCCTACACTTATAACTATTGTCAGAATATTACCCCCAATAACTCCTGCACCATCTGATATGGGAGTAAGACTATGTGTTAATCCTATGGGATCTGAAACTCCTATCGTAACAAAAATTACAGCAGCGTATAAAATTGCAGTTACACTAATGGATAAAATCATACCCAAGGGCAAGTTTCGACCAGGATCCTTTGTTTCTTCTGCTAGAGCTGCGACTTTGGTCAAACCACCGTATGAGATGAATACGAAACTTGCTGTCGCAAGCACAGGATTTAATCCTTTAGCAAAGAAGGGCGAAAAATTTCCATAATTAACCGTTTTTATTCCCATGATAATATAAACAAGAAGAATTCCAATAAGTCCTAAAACCAAGTACACCTGGAATCTGCCTGCCTCTTTCACACCCAGCAGATTCAGTATGACAAAAAAAACACAGCACACCAGAGCAATGATATTGAGTGGAATAGGTGTAATTAGACTTAAATAAGCACCCATGCCCAGAAGCGCAAATGCGCCTTTCAGGCTCAAGGAAAACCAGGTGGAAAATCCAGCCACTGTACCTAAAAGAGGACCAAAACCTCTCATTATGTAGAAATAATCACCACCCGCTTTTGGCATCGCGGTCGTTAATTCTGCCATACTCAACAGAGTTGGAATACAAAAGAAACCTGCTATTATATAGGATACGATAACTGCTGGCCCTGCCATAGCAAAAGCCAACCCGGGAAGAATAAAAAGCCCTGAACTGATCATTGCGCCGGTTGCAACACAGAAAACATCCAAAAAGTTCAGACCCTGCTTTAATTTATTTTCCATTTAGAGTTTTTTATCCTGTTTATTAATCATTAATTTTTTCTTCACCTAGGGTTTAAAGAGACTTTTGTCAGCACCACAGATCGGATAAACCCAGCCCTCAGGTATGTCACCAAATATTGTTCCGGCTGGGATGCTATCATCGGGGTCACCATCTTGTAGTTTATAGATATATTCACAATTTGCGCACATCCACATTGCGGACTCGTCCATATAGTCCTCCTTGGTCGTCAGAGTCTATAGAAATGGGGAATGTTGTCAAGAGGTGAACTTACTTACTTCTTCATACGCAACGGGTGTGATGAAAAGTGAAATGTCCAATGTCTAGATTTGACCCCAATGGGTTCCTTTGGATCATAATGAATCAGGAGAATGCAGGTTGGATACCGACCAGCAATGCGATTGAAAGCACGAATCCGCTGCCTAAGAGACACCCTGCCATCTTACCGAGCGCGGTTGTGATCGGTTCGCGTGATTCCTCAATCCCTTTATCGCGGAGCCATTTGGCGATGCTACCTTCAACAAAGCCGGCAATACCATCAGTAAGGGCATCGCCGATCACGCCCCCCGCGATCGCACCGGCAACACCGTATAGCGAACCACCCCACAGAGCCGGGATAGTCAGTAATCCCGTGTCCAGGCCACCGAAGATAAGATCCGGGATCGCGCGCTTGAATGAGCGCCTGGCAAGCGCTATTCCAAGAAGGGGGAGGCCCGATAATCCCAATACGATCGGTCCCAGGGGCAGTTTTTGTTTGAGCGTTATTACACCAAACACGGCTAACGCAATACAGAAGAGGCTTACATAGGAAACCTTTTTTAACATGGTGATACCTCCTTAGCATGGAATTATACAGGAACAGGGATATAAATCAATGGAACAGGAGTATTGATAAAAAGTGCATACTAGGCAAAATGAAATTAAATGATCCATTTCTTGTCGACCATCATAATGTTTCAGCAATTCGACAATATTCAATGCATGCCAAAAACATATGGATTGACGTGCCCAGATGGCGATGCTATATTATATTGATGCCAATGGAGTATAGTAATCCACCTGTCAATCTTGATGAATACCGGAAGAATCTTCTGCCATATACCCGGAAAGCGTTTCGTATACTGCCAGAAATGGAACATCCCCGCATCCTGGATATTGGTTGCGGTACAGGGGTGTCGACCATCGAACTCGCTCGACTGAGCAATGGTAAGATTGTTGCCATTGATATTGATACGTATGCGCTTGACAGGTTCAAGGCGAAGATCAAAAAGGCGCGCCTTGATAATAGAATATCGGTTATCGAACGCTCCCTGGTGGATATGGATTTCCCGGATGATGATTTTGATATTATCTGGGCCGAGGGATCGGTTTTTGTGCTTGGTTTTGAAAAAAGCCTGGAACAATGGTGGAAGTTTATGAGACCCGGTGGTTTTCTTGTACTCCATGATGAAGTTGGTGACCTGGCGAAAAAAACGGAGATGATACATCGTCTGGGATACATCCTTGTCGATCACATCATTATATCAGGTGATACATGGTGGAAAGAGTATTTCAAACCTCTGCAGACGAAGATAGATAATGTTCGTGACAGGTGTCAGGGTGATGCGAAAGCCCTTGCATTCCTGCAATCCCGGCAAACAGAGATTGATACTTTCAACAAGGACAGAGTAAAGAATGGATCAGTGATCTTTGTTATACAAAAACCTGCATCGTAGTTTTATTCGTCGTCGTCGTCCGCTATTTCTTCGCGCCGCTTATCTTTGATCTTTCCTTTGCGTGTGTATTTTCTCCGGTTACGGTGCACCCGGGTGGGTTTGTGGGGTACGCGGTGTTTGTAACTTGGTTTTATCGTTATTGATTCTTTTTTGCTTTCTTTATCTTTTTTCTTTTTTTCTTCCTTCTTTTTTAGTTTTCTCTTCACTGCACCACCTGAATAATGGTAGTAAATATCTCCATGGTGTCAACATCTCGACATCAAACAATAATGGGGCCAGGCCCTGGGATTGTACCAGGACCTGGTTATTCTTCATTATTCCGGACCACGCCCGGGTTGTCCATGGTGACCCCCCGGTCCGCCTTGGGGCGGGTGATGAGCGTCAAAGAATACGCGCTGTTCATCAGTCAAGAGCGAGCGTATCTCCTGATGGCAGGCAGCTTTCAGTTTCATTATATCGGTACGCAGATCGCCGATGTTTTCGATCACTTTGTTGATCTCAGACATATTTGCCTTCGTCGCGGTCTGTAACGTACGCAGTTTTGCTGTTTTTTCTCCCAGTTTATTTTTCATGGTTATCAGGTCTTCCATTAATTCGACGCGCAGTCCCTTAATCTGTTCTTTCTGTTCTTCGGTGAGGTCTGGTATCCCGGGACCATTATGAGGTCCCTTTTCCCCATGCATTGAAGGCTTGCCCCCACAATCTCCTTTTGGACATTGTGCATAGGCAATGCCGGACGAAACAATAAAGAGCGCTGCGATCAGCAGCAGGATGGGTCTTTTCTTAATTACTGACATAATTTCTCCTTTTTAATAGTAAGCATATATTTATTGTCCCCGGTGTTTTGAAGGAGGATGTGGAGGTTGTGGCATGCCGGGTTCACGGGGAGGTTGATGCGGTGGTTCAGGTCCGATCATTCGGTGAAGAAGGATGTCCAGTTTTCCCTTTTGCTCTGGGGTGAGGATCTTTTTGATCTTCATCACTCCGGAGAATACCCGGGTATCATGTTCTGCCTGCAGAGTGGCAATCTGGGTGATCAGTTCTTTGACTTTTTCTTGATCCAGATCCTGATCATGCACCATAGACATAAGTTCACGCCTTTTTTTATGCATTTCCTCCCGCACTGGCTTTACTGACATGTGGATTTCTTCCTGTACTTTTTTCAACATTTCAACCTGTTTTTTATGGAGGTTAAGTTCTTTCGCGAGGTGTTTTCTACGCTCTTCTTGAATCCGATCCGGGTAACAGGGATCGACCGGTCGTTCGGTTCTATGCTCGCTAGACCAGTAGTACGCGAACGTGATAACTGTCGCTAAATTTATCGCCGCCGAAATAATAAGGAAAACAAGGATCACTTTCTTGCTCATTTTTCACCTCCTACAGTTAATTCATTGTAGATATTAGAGATTGAACCTTCAGGATAGTCATTGAATGCGTAAACGCCAAAGATATTCGCAGTTTCTGTAGAGGATTCTGGTCCTGCAACACTCTGATAGATAGTCCTTGCCATGGTATTCCCAAGCGCCAGAGCTAAAAGCGTGAGGACGACAGCAAAACCAGGAAGTGCGAATCGCCGGATCATTTTAAGAACCGGCACTGTTTTTCCCTGGTCTGCTATTCTCTGTTTCAGGCGGGTAAAGAAATACGGCGGTACCTCCATCTTCTCTACCAGACTGAGGTCGTTACACAAGTTACTTAATGTCTCTAACTCATGCTGGCATTTCTGACAGACTCTCAGGTGTTCAGCAATAACCTGTTTTTCCGGTTCAGGGACCTCATCATCCAGGTGTGCAGAAAGTTTTTTTCGTATTTTCGAGCACTTCATCATGATCTCCTATATTATTTGACTTTCATCCGGGACGATTTCTTGCGCTGTATTTGGCTTCTTACGTTCAAATCTTTTTCTCAGGGCAGTACGCGCCCGGAAAATAAGCGATTCAACTGATGATACACTGATTCCCATGATCTCCGCAATCTCTTTGTACGTTTTTTCCTCGAATTGTGATAGCACAAGCGCTATGCGCTGGCGTGAAGGTAATTCCTGAAGCGCTTGTTTCACCTGCGCAACTTTTTGGGTAGTTTCATGATCAGGCTCAATGGTGAGTGACTCGGGCGTGGATCCCTTATCAGCTAGTTCATCAAGAGAAACAGGTCTGTTTTGGTGTTTTTTCCGGTATGTCAAGCAGTGGTTTGCCGTTATCCGGTATACCCATGTAGAGAATTTTGATCTCTTTTTGAATCTCTTGATGTTACGCCATATCTTAATAAATACATCCTGGGCAAGGTCTTCAACATCGTCTGGAGAGCCAGTGTATCGGCAGATAGTACTGAAAACCATGGATTGATATTTCTTAACCAATTGTTCGAATGCTCGTTCATCACCCTGTCCTGCCTGTTCGATCAGGTCAGTATCAGGATCAATGAACGAGGTTTTGTGTTTCATGGTATCTAAAGTAAGTATAATGATTCTGGGTACGCGTGCAATAAATGCAGAATCTTGAAAACCTTCCTATATTATTTGACATGAAAAACGCGTAATACTTGCGCTTGAGTGGCTGCTATTTCAGGATGATTTATTGAACAGAGTTTTATGGATATTCAAGGTGATGGCGAACGCCCATGCGCCACAAATACAGAGTATCCCCCCCAGCAAAAGTGTGTATGGCGCGCCGATCACTTTTGCCAGCCAGCCACCAAGCAGACTGCCCACCGGTGCCATGCCCATGAACGACATGGCATAGAAGCTCATAACGCGACCCCGTTTGTCGTCGTCCACGATCGTCTGCAACAGGGTGTTGCTCGACACCATCTGTGTCATCATACCAAAACCGGTGATAACCATAAAAATAAGCGATAGCCATAGAACACGGGACATCGAGAATATGATCAAACCAAAACCAAAGGTTGTAGTGGCAAGCGGAATCACCCGTTCTAATCCTTCGACATCTTTGCGTGACGCGAATAGAATCGCTCCGAGCAGCGCTCCGATCCCAGCCGCACCAACAAGGAAACCAAGCGTGGAGGGACCGCCTTTCAGTACGTCGCGGGCAAACACCGGCATAAGAATAGCATACGGCATGCCGACCAGACTGACCAGAGCAAGGAGTGACAGGACTGATCTTATCCGTCTCGAACTCAGTGCGTAAATGAGTCCCTGCCGGAGTTCCCGGAACATATTTTTTGGCGTCCGGGCAGTGTGCGTTCTTTTCAGTTTCATTGCCATAAGTGCCCGTATTACCGCAATGTAACTCACTCCGTTGATCAGAAAACAGATTCCCTCCCCAAAAAGTGCAATGAGCAGTCCGGCGATCGATGGTCCGATCAACCGGGCGCCATTGAATGTTGCTGAATTCAGAGCGATCGCATTACCCAGATTCTTTTTGTCCTCCACCATCTCAACGACAAATGCCTGACGCGCCGGGATATCAAACCCTCTGATCAGAGCAAGCATGATACTGAGCAGGATGATGTGGGTTACCGTGATCGAATTGGTAAGGACCAATGCAGCGAGGATCAATGCCTGGATCATGGCCAGGGTCTGGGTGATCAACAGAATACGGTGGCGGTTTGTCTGGTCAGCAATGACCCCGGCAAACGGAGCGAAAATGAATGTCGGGAACTGGCTGCTGAAGCCGGTAATACCCAGGAGTATTGGTGAATTAGTGAGTCGGTATACGAGCCAGCCAAGGGCGATGCGCTGCATCCATGTTCCAATGAGTGAGATACTCTGACCGCTGAAAAACAACCGGTAGTTGCGGTATCTGAAAGCGCGCAACAAAGGTTTTAGGTTTATCCATGATCCAGATTTTGATGTGTCGGTTTGCAGATTATTCATGAGTTTTTATCTTTGCTCTCTTTGTGGAGTGATCCGCGCCAGATATCACGAAACAGGGTGAAGATACTCTTACGCTTTCGAATCCCATGCCGCTTCAGGAAACGGTCCAAATCTGGGATGGATCGATGAGGATTACGTAAAACCTTTGTGGCCGCAGTAAAGGACTGGTCAGGGATGTATTTTTTAAGCAGTTGATAATTTGCGTCAAAATCATTGCTGGGGAGAATACGTCCGGCGATCCAGCCGATACTTTTAAATATGTTCTGCATGATCTTGTCATCCGAGAGAGAAACGACCGGAATGGGGTAATCGCTGCCATATAAGAATTTTTGCGGCTGTTCTTTGATCAAAGGAAGGATATCCTTTACATATTTAAAACGTCCCGGTAAACATAAGGCGGACAGGTCAGCATACAAAGGTTTATTTGAATTCATATTTTTAATACGATCGAGTATCAGCGTGAATATGCCCTCCCAATAATCGTTGTTCTTGTCAAGCAATTCACCCAACGGTACAGCAGAATGTGCAATGATGATGGTCGCACCAGCATCGAGCGCTAATGATAATGCATCACCGGGATTGTTACCATAGTTACCCGCGGCGGAATTAAAGAGGAATTCGTCCTTCTTAGACAGATGACCAAAGATCGTTTCTTCTGGACCGACATGGAGGATCAATGGTAAGTGAAGGTCAGCACATGCTCGGTAAAAACGTAGTGCTAGGGGGTGGGTAGGATCGATGCATTGGGATGATGGCAGCCATTTGCACAGGACTGCGCCCTTGCGTACACACTGCCACAGGCGCTCCATTGCATCGGGTGCATATGGGTGTACTGAGCATCCGTAAAGGAAACCAGGATAGATATTCGACAGAAATTCGACATACCTGTTGGATACATAAAAATCGGTTTTATCTTTGCGGAGTATACCTGCTTCTGTATAAACTTGATCAAATGCCAGGAGCACTGCTTTATCCACGTGTTTGGAATTCTTGAGTTGACTGAACAGTTCGCTCATATAACGGGCACCAGTCACTTGTGCAACGTTCAATTTGGTGACCAGTTTGATCCCCTCGAAAGCACGTGATCTCTTGAAATTTTCCGACCAATAGTACATGGATTCATTTTCGCCTGATGGTCCACCTATGTGCACATGGATATCTATGATATCATCAGGTGCAATATCAAAGCTCAAGGTCTTTACCATAGGTTTTTTGATTGTACATAATTTACAGCCATTGACAAGAGCGTGGAGTCAGATATTGTTTTCGTGCGAATGCATCATGATCGCGGTCCGCAATGCCTTGACCGGGGAGTAATTTGTCGTGTTATGTCTGCAATCTACAGTGTAAATTTACGATCTTAAATCATTCAGTGTGCTCCGTAAAGATTCATCTCAGAGATCGCAGTGTCTTCGTATTTACGTCCCTCAAACACATCAGCAATCTCAAGGTATACCTTGTCCCCCGGATTAAGATATATGGTGTGATCCGGGGAGAAATTCACTCGTTGTGGCCAATCCGTATCCAGTAAGCGAATACAGAATAGAAAATCATCATTATGCCACACTTTAAACGTTTTTACCCTTGAATTGTATTCCCATAATGTCGCGGATTTTGTGTAACCATTTAAAAAATCGATCCCGTCAAAATTCAGATTTTCCATTTCTTCAGGCGTGTCAAATATGATCGTAATAGTTTCGCCGATACCATAACCTTCAGCACCCTCGACCCAGGCAGTACCTTGATCACCATCCTCCAGATTCCCTGGACCATATGTATTATTCCCATGGGATTCCAGCGTAGATGTGGCATCAAAATCCCAGCCAATTGCGCAGCCCAGGCTGCAGCCGAAATCAAGCAGTTCCTGGTACTCTTCCATGGATTCGACCTCAACTTCCGTGCAGATCAGTGTATCTGGACCGTTCTGCGCCATGAGTATCGAAGAAGTGATGATGATAATGAAACATTTTATCCGCCATCGTGTCATGACATCTCCTTTGCTCACTATTTTATTTTGAATTTCTTTCTGTTCTTCCTGGTGTCTTCATAAACGCGCCATTCTGCGACCCGGTCATTTTTGATACGCGCAGTCCAGATCACCGGATCAAAAGGCTCTTTTTTCGACCAGTATGCATATCCGACAATGATCACCAGATCATCACGTGAATCAACTCGCTCAAAGATATTCCGATATTTGGGGAACGATTTAAAGAATTCAAACCAACCTTTAATCATCTTATCCTTTCCTTTTGTAACCTCATCTACGCGGTCAATGAATGTATGATCCTGGGTCATGAGCATATTGAGTCCCTTGATATCCTGACGATTTATAAATTCATTGAATTGTAATGCCGTAAGTTTTGGATCTTTGGTGTTCATTACTGTTCTATTATAGCGAGAATTTAATGTTATGCAAGTTGCCCATTGGCATGCGTATAACTGAAACAGCGCGTTCATATAGTGATGCGATAGCTATAAGTCTTGTAATTTCGAGAGAATTATACTAATTTTTCAAATAAAGGAATTCTGCAAATCCCCTTGTACCTTAAGATTACGGGACATGGTCGGCGCAAAGCCTTGCTATTACTTAAGTTGGGGCTTGACAAACTTACAATTATCATTATAATTAGTTTAGAGATGTAAGAAAGGGGGTGAGTACAGATGACAAAAGCAGAACTTATCGAGAAGATCGCAGCAAAAGCGAAGATCACGAAAAGGGCCGCGAACATTGCACTCGATACATTTGTATCATCGGTTACTACGGCACTTAAAAAGGGTGACAGAGTCGCACTCGTTGGATTTGGTACATTCTCAGTAGCAAAGAGGAAGGCTCGTACTGCTCGCAATCCGCGAACAGGAGAGAAGATCAATGTGCCTGCGCGCAAGGCGCCAAAATTCAAGGCTGGTCGTGACTTGAAAAAGGCAGTAAAATAATTCCTTGACGCTTTAAAAAGGGGATGGTATATCCATCCCCTTTTTCTTGATATACGCTATTACATTATTAATCCAATAATGATACAACTTCCAGTCTTGATATTGTACAGATGATCCTTTTAATGGTGGGGACGTATTGACAAAGCATGCATTACCACTAGAATTATATGAATCGTATGATTAAAAGAGAGGAATTATTCCCGTCCGTGCATACCTTTATTCTGTATTGTGAAAAAGAGAAGCATTTTTCGGAACATACATTGCGGGCGTATCGAGCCGACCTCGAATCTTTCTACGATTACTTGAGGGTCCACAGAGTGAACAAGATCGATCGTACCGTAGTAAGTCAATATCTCGGTTTTTTACTGAAACATGGGATGGATTCTCGAAGTGTTGCGCGTAAATTATCGAGTTTAAAATCATATTTCAAATATCTGAAGCGGACAGAGGTCATTGCCAAGAATCCCGCCGCTGGTATCCGTACACCAAAGATTAAAAAACACCTGCCTGGATTTCTTACGTATGAGCAAGTCGAGCATGCACTTAATATTGTGAGCCCCCGGGACCGGGCAATTATGGAGGTTTTGTACAGTTGTGGATTACGGGCTCAGGAATTGGTTTCACTGCGGATCGCGGATATCGATCTTAACCGTGACGAGATACGGGTGAAAGGGAAGGGGGGAAAGGAAAGAATAGTACCTCTCGGCCGGCTTGCCAAGCATGCTGTTCTGGATTATATGAAAGTACGAACATCATCAACCCGATCCGAGAATCGGGCTCATACAACTCCTGAGCTTTTTTTAAACTACCGGGGTGGGTGTTTGAGTACACGGTCGCTTCAATTGATCGTGAAAAAATACCTTAAGCGGGTAGCAGATGCAGCAGGTACCAATCCGCATATTTTACGGCATAGTTTTGCTACACACCTACTGGAGAATGGTGCAGATTTGCGTGTAGTGCAAGAACTACTCGGGCATTCTTCCTTATCAACGGTTCAGATATATACACATTTGACCAAAAAGCGGTTGCGGGAGATCTATTTGCAAAAACATCCACGAGCCGAGTAAAACCGAAATGCGTATCGAACCCTCTCTTCGCCTTCTCGCAGCTATCTTATGCCTTATTGCCACGTTCTGTGCTCATCACAGCGTTTTCGATCGGATCGCAGAAGGTGATCTGAGTATGATTATTAAGGGCAGGTACAGCAGGTCCGCTGTTTTTCTTGACGAGGGCGGGATCCATTGTAAACAGGTGCTAAAGATCCGAACAATGATTGAAAAACATTTTCACCTCATGCCTTTGATAGCTGAAAAGTATTATCAGATGGACCGCGAACCGGTATTTACATTCAAGTACGTTTTGTACGATACCGTAGATCACTGCTATGTACTGCGTTATTTTGCCCGTATGCACCGCGATCCAGTGCTTGCTGGTTATGAAATATTTTTTAATTATGATGCTGATACGAAACGAATAATAGAAGTGTATACGAACGAGGTTCCGCTTGAGTAGTATACTCATCCTTTTTGCTCTCTGCCCTGGTGAGACCTACCTGCGTCAGCATGATTATGCCGAGGCATATCGTTATTTTATGCTGGAATCATCGGTTGATCCTTCCTATGCATCATACTACTATGGAGCATTATGCGCTCTTGCTCAGGGTGACGGAGAAGCAGCATATGAACTTCTGACTCAGGTGGATCATTCATTACCGCAGGTTTATTACTATCTAGGCGTAGTTCACTACAAGAAGTACATGATCGATAAGGCAAGAGATTATTTCACGCATGCAATAGAAAAAGAACCAGATTTCTGGCAGAACCATTACTACATGGGCTTGATCTATCTGAAGATGAATCAAGTAGAGAAGGCTTCTTCATACTTCAGTAGCACACCGGATACGGTTGACCGATCGGGCATCATATCGTACCTGGAGGATTATAATCTGCTTGTTCAAGCTCGAGCACAATTGGAAGACGGAGACTACCAGCAGGCGGTCGAACTGTACCGCGCTGTGGAGCATTATTTTGGATACCGGGAAATCGGCCTTGCCTATGTATATACAGACATGCAGGAATACGGTAAGTGTCTTTTCCTGCTGGATTCGGTTATCAAAGCATCAACTCAACATGATCTTGTTATTCACAGTCTTTCCCTCGCCGCAGAAGTCAGCTTCGCATCAAAGAATCTGGAACGTACACGCAAATACCTGACTCAACTGCTTGATCTGGAGTCCAATGATCAGGCAATGTATCTACTCGGTAGAACCTATAGTGATGAACTTGCGTATGATTCGGCGCGGATATATTTCGATCCTCTTCCTGAGAGTGTGGATGAGTATCTATTTCATAAAGCGCGTACTGAGTATTTCCTTGGGCTGTGGGGACGTGCCGAGGAGAAATTATTGCGACATCGCGAACTGTTTCCCGAGTCAGATTTTGGCGATCGGGCTGTGTTTATTTTAGCGTCGATCAATTTCAAGCGAAAAGAATATACCTACGCGATCGATTTTTTCGGGGAATTGGTGACCACCTATCCACGGTCGATATATGCTGCCAGTGCACAACGTACGATCGGATCCATATATTACATACTTGAAGAATACTCAAAAGCTTTTGAAGCCTTTCAGCGAGTAAAGGACTATGATCCGCTCCGGAATATCGAGGAGGAGACCACTCTGCTCATATATGAGACGATGTTCAAGCTCGGTAAATACCGGACGATCATTAATGCTTTGCGGGCTTTTGTGGCTGATAATCCGTCCTCTCGACTGGTGTCGAAAACACGGATGAGGATCGCCAAGATCCTACTGGAAAAACGGGAATACTACCAGAGTCTCAGTGAACTCGATCAGATCAGTGAAAGGTATGATCTGCAACCGATCGCCTATGAAGCCTGTCTGGAAAAAGCACATATTTATGGTCTCCTCGGCAATATCCGGGAACAGAAAAATACGCTGCACGGGATCCTTGACCGGTCGGAAGCGGGGGATTACCACGCTTACGTTGCTAATGAACTTGGCGCGCTTTATAGAGATGAAGCGAGTTATGATTCATCCCTTCATTATTATAATATACTTTTGGCTGAAGGACGCTACCGCGAAAAAGCGATATACGAAATAGCGCAGATCTATGACCTGCTCGGACAGTACAATGAGGCAGAAACAATGGTCGACCGACTCGTTGGGGAATACCCGTCATCAGTGTTTCTATTCCAGGCATACATGATCAAAACACACGTTTACAAGAATGATGGCAACTATGATAAGGCAGTGCTGTTATTTACTGATCTTTTGACCAAGCTTGGCAAGCGTCCGGAGATCTTTATGGAATTGGGGAACCTCTATGCAGAAATGGAGGAATATGTATTAGCGCGCGATAACTTTCTAGCCGCTGGTGAGTATTATAAGCAAAACCGTGATGGTGCGGCACAGGCGTTGTTGTCGACTGGTGATGCATCTATAGCGATTGGAGATCCTGCCCATGCACGAGAAATGTATCTACAGGCACATCTGATTGCCGAATCGATCGTACTTAAGGATAAAGCGACGGAAAAACTAAGAACGATCGGTGAAAATTAGCGTTTACCTTGACTCCAGCTGTAAGGCAAATATTCAAGTATCATACATTGATCATATTGCTGATCTTTTTTAGATCCTCACGTATTTCTTTGATCTCTTTTATGATCTTTGTACGCTCTCGTAACGGTAATGAGAGTTGTTCGGGTTCTTCACTCACTGTAGCGAGTTTCTTCTTAGCCCCTGCGATCGTGAATCCCTGATCGTATAACACGTGCTTTATGGTCCGAACGATATCGATATCCTTTTTAGAATAATATCGTCTCCCTACACGGTTTCTCCTGGGTTTCAGGATCGCAAATTCTTTTTCCCAGTACCGTAGTATGTATGGCTTCAGTTTGAGCATATCAGCCACTTCTTTTATCGAGAAGAATTCCTTCTCTGCCATATATCCTCCCTTTAATACCTCACCCGTTACTCATGTGTCAGCGGTCGGGACATAAGTTCCCTGATCGCTTGTTCGGGTGGTTTATCCATATAAACAATATCATGAACACTATCGCATATCGGCATATCAATGCCGTGCCGAAATTTCAATTTTTGGACCGCTTGTGCGGTTGGTACGCCCTCGGCGACCATAACTATATTCTGCTGGATATGTTCGATTGATTTCCCCTGACCGATGGCAACACCGAAGCGGTGATTCCGCGATTCCTGACTGAATGATGTGGTTATAAGATCGCCGAGTCCAGATAATCCCCAGAACGTTTCTGTTTGAGCACCCATGTGAACACCGAGACGCTGGATCTCCACTATGCCCCGTGTGATCAGCGCTCCTTTGGCATTCGTTCCATATCCCAGCCCATCGCTTATGCCACACCCGAGGGCGATAACGTTCTTGATCGCACCAGCAAGTTCGACCCCGATAAGATCGTGACCTTTATATAATCGGAACGAATCAGTTGAAAGGGCATGTTGCAGAACAGGTAGTTCTTGCTCATGATTCCCAACTATGACTGCTGCAGCCGGAGCACCACGGACGATTTCATTCGCGATACAGGGTCCTGATAGCGTAAATATCTTCTTATTTTCCCCCAGATATTCAGAAATAATTTCGCTCGGGCGCTTGAGCGATCTCATATCGATACCTTTCGCCAGATTAAGGTACCGGGAGCAACCAGTTTTTACGGAGGCTAACTGCTCGGCTACCGTCCCAAGCTTCTGTAGCGGCACCGCAAATACAGCGAGCTCGGCATTCTCTAATACGCATTTGATGTCCCAATGCACTAGAATAGGACTGGGCAGGGTGCATCCGGTAAGGAATGGTTCGTTTCCACGCGTATCCTGGATACGTTCACACCGTTCGCGGTCGTATTCCCATATGCGCACATGATGACCGTTATTATGCTGGATTATACCGAATACCGATCCCCAATTGCCACATCCTAAAATACTGATCTTCATCGTTTTTTCCACAATCTGGTTTTTGGTTCAGTCCCCTGCAGGAGACGCTGGATATTCTTACGGTGCGCAATGATGATGAGAATGCAGAGTACTAAAAGAAAAACGCGATCGAGCATACTGCCATCATCAATCAGGAAAGCAATAGCCGGCAGGATGATGGCTAGTCCCAGCGAAGCGATCGACACCACCAGGGTGGTGATGTAGAGAATGAGCCATGCACCGAATGCTATCAAAAACGCTCGCGGGACCAGACCAAGGGCAACCCCGATGACCGTCGAAACACCTTTTCCTCCTCTTCCCCTGAAAAACGGATTGAAAACATGACCGATAATAGTACCTGCTCCTGCACTCATTGCCGGGAGCATAAATGATCTGGCAATAAGCACTGGAGCGAGACCTTTTAAACCGTCCAATAAAAAACCAATAATGAAAAAAACTGGTCCACAGGAACGACCGAGGTTTGTTGCTCCGATATTCTTGCTTCCCACTTTCGTCAGGTTAACTCCTTTTATCCGACCGAGAATATAGCAGAAAGGAATGATCCCACTGAGCCAGCCGAGCAAAAAAGATACAATAAATGCCAGGATCGTATTATCTTGAAACATACCTGCGTTTCCTGGATTTTGTTGTTCGAACCAGGATAGGCACACCGGGAAAACTGGAATAATGACGGATCGTATTTCTGATATAGTGGACATAACTTTTTTTGACCGATGTCGTGACCGTTACTCTGAAGACCGGAGGACGGACCTGGATCTGTTTGAGACCGACGATCTCGCCATTATCCGGGGGCTGCAAACTCTGGAGGATAGCTTGCAGGACTTCTTTTTTTAACCTCCGATTTATCTCTTGATCAACATCAAGGATCACACTTTTAAGCTTATCAATTCCAGTTTGATCGTGTGCGGAGATCGGGATGATCGGTGCGAATGCAAATGACTCGAACGATTCTTGTGTTGCGGGAAAGATCTTATGTCGCGAACTTTTTGGTATGAGATCGATCTTGGTCGGGACAACGATCAATCCCTTTACCTTGGATACAACAAGCGATGCGATCCGTATATCCTGGTCCACCACTCCCTGCGTTGTATCAAAGAGCAAGAGTACGATATCGGTATGGTCGATCCAGCGGATCGCACGCAGAATAGAAAAGAATTCAACTGATCCCTGGACACGACTGTGGCGTCTGAGACCTGCCGTGTCTATCATCTCCAGGTGCTTGCCCTGAAAGCTGCATCGTGCATTCAAACAATCACGGGTAGTGCCGGGGGCATGGTCGACGATCGCTCGTTCAGAACCAGCAAGTAAGTTCAGGAGTGTGGACTTTCCAGCATTGGGACGACCGAGTATGAGAACACGGATCGCTTTAGTGGATACCCTTGGGGTATTTTCAGGGATTGCCTGGATGGTTGCATCCAGGAGATCACCGAATCCAACACCTGCTTCAGCCGATACCGGATAGTACTGTTTCATGCCCAGGGCAACGAATTCAGATTCGGCGAAACGGGCTTTCTTGCTGTCTACTTTATTGATGATCACAAAAATTAGTTTGTTTGTTTTCCGTAAATGTTGAGCGATATCTTCATCACCTGGTTGCAGACCTTTGATACCATCCACGACAAAATAGATCAGATCTGCTTCCTCTATTCCGTAGGATATCTGCTTGTGAATCTTTTGCGCAAGGTCGGTATCCTCGAGTGGGAAAAATCCCCCCGTATCTATGATGTTGAACTTGCCCCCGCACCATTCGACTTCACCGTATACTCGATCCCTGGTAACGCCTGGTTCTGAATATACAACACTCTGGCGTAAACCGATAAGTCGATTGAAGATAGTTGATTTTCCAACATTCTTTTGACCAACGATCACGACTGTAGCCATTGCACCAGCTCCTTGACCGATCCAGGGGCAATAAAGGTGTCCATCGATATACGACCACTATCGATGAATTCATTCTCATCGTTCAGGCAATTAGGTGGTAAGACGATACGATCGTGTTGCCTGGCCTGTTGGGTGATCGCTCGATCAATATCCCGAGCACTGAGTAGTCCGGATACGGTAATTGTCCGACCAAAAAATTCGTTTGTAACCAGGACGGTTTGAATATTTTTATCCTTAATAAGATCCTGCTGGATGAGCCGTTTTTGTAGTACTGTCACGAACGACTCTGCATAACAGGAAGTCACGAACAATACCCGTCCTTGTATCTTTTTGCGTCCACGCACGATTGCGATCTCATCGAGAAAAGACCGCACCATACCAATACCATTTTCGATCTGGGGTGTATCATCATAGTAGTGTGCAGGGGGAATAGCAAGGCCAGCAAGAATGTATAGTTCATCCGCTGCATAGACTAATCCCGTACCGTATAGATCGCGAAATTGCTTCTGCTTTCTGTCGATAAGATCGACCATTTCCCGTGCCTGTTCTGGTCTGACAAGCGGGATATCAGGTACGTACTGCGTACGTCCGACCGGGATAACGCCGATCGACAACACACCGGGGAAAAGACTACTGAGTTCGGAAATACTTTTTTCTAAAAAGACACCATCATTAATACCGGGAACAACTACGATCTGGCAGTGGATCTGTATCCGATGTTCGATCAATGATCTTAATTGATCCATGATCTCACCAGCACATTCGTTCTTGAACATTCTTACCCGAAGTTCTGGCTCAGTCGTGTGGACTGAGACATACAAGGGGGATAATCTCAGGCGTCCGATCCTCTCAATATCCTCGTCCGTGAGATTCGTCAGACTCAAATAATTACCGAACAAAAAAGAGAGCCGGTAATCATCATCGCGGACATAGAGTTTCGTACGTAAACCAGGGGGGAGACCTCGGATGAAGCAGAAGTCACAAGCGTTGTTGCAGGTGTGATACACAGGGGATTGAAAAGTGACAGGGATCTTCTCTTCGGGATTATAGGTAATATGTCTGGTTCGGTTATCGAGTTCAAGCACTAATTTACGGGTACGTGTAACATCATTATAGAAATCAAATTCTAAAAAATCAGTGACCAGATGACCATTTATGCTGATCAGCCGTGATCGTACTGGTATTCTAGTATCTTTTGAGCGTTCGACAACAATCATAATGAATTATAAGTTATTTTTGATGATAATTCAAGTGTTTCTTTAACCCGATAAACAATGCATGTATTGACTTGCTGGATACTATGGCTATAATAAATGCGAATAAATAACGTTTTTTGCGTGAATGATTGCATTTGAGTCCTTTTTTTGAAGGCATTTAGCAAATTTGTCTTAAGTCCATAGGGGGTTTCTCAGGGACCAGGAGCAACAGCCTGATTCAAGGTGTTTATGATAATCATGGAGGCACAATGGGTAAGACGTTAGCAGAGAAGATCCTGTCGAATAAGAGTGGACAGGATGCATATGCTGGTGATATTGTCATAGCAACGGTCGATGTTGCAGCATTTCAAGACGGGACTGGACCTTTGGGGGTAAGACAGATGCAGAAGATGAATATTTCCCGGGTAGCAGCAAAAAAATCAATTTTCTTTCTTGATCATGCTGCGCCATCGCCACGTAAAGAACTGAGCAATGATCATATGCTACTCAGATCTTATGCTCGATCAGCGGGCGCGATCGTGTCTGATGTCGGGGACGGTGTGATCCACCAGCGGCTCGTCGAATCGTATGTGAAACCGGGTGACGTGGTGATCGGGGGTGATTCACATACATGTACGTCCGGTGCTCTATGTGCATTTGCTACTGGGATGGGATCAACCGATGTTGCCGTTGGTATGGCCAAAAGCAAGACATGGTTCAAAGTCCCGCCGACATTTCGGATCGAGGTGAATGGAACTTTCCAGCCGGGAGTTTTTTCTAAAGATCTTATTCTCTACCTGATTGGTATGCTTGGTGCCGATGGTGCCACCTATAAGGCACTCGAATTTGGTGGGAGTACGATAAAAAAGATGTCGATGGAGTCGCGTTTTGCCTTGTCAAACATGGCTGTAGAGGCAGGGGCTAAGGTTGGTTTGATCGCCTCTGATCGGGTAACACGGGAGTATTTAAAAGAGCGTAAACGGTTGAAAGAGTGGACGTCGATTGAGCCGGATCCAGACGCAGTATACGAGCGAGTGATCGAGATCAAAGCGAATATAATACCACCGCAGATCGCTTATCCTCATACGGTTGACAATACGAGATCAGTTACTAAGGCGACAAAAATAAAGATTGATCAAGCGTTCATTGGTACCTGCACAAACGGCAGGATCGAGGATCTAAAGATAGCCGCCCGTATTCTTAAAGGAAAAAAACGACATCCAAGCACACGACTGATAGTAGTCCCTGCATCACGTGATGTCTTTCTTGAGGCAACACGAAAGGGATACTTGGATACGTTCGTAAAGGCAGGTGCTATCATCATTGGACCTGGTTGTGGTCCGTGTGTAGGTGTCCACCAGGGTGTTCTGGGCGATGGCGAATCGTGTATTTCAACCGCTAATCGAAATTTCAAAGGTAGAATGGGTAATCCTGAAGGATTTGTATATCTTGCATCACCGGCCACAGTGGCAGTGTCAGCGCTAAAAGGCAAGATCAGTGATCCTCGCCCATTATTTCGCAGTAAGAGAAGAACGTAATAGGTTTAGAAAGGAGAAAGAGCATGGCTACATTAAAGGAGACCTTAGCTAAGAAGATCCCCGGTCTTCGAGAAGAGATCAAAAGCTTTGTAAAAGAACACGGTGACAAGGTCATTTCTGAAGTCACTGCAAAACAAGCTTACGGTGGCATGCGTGGTGTCAAAGCACTGGTTTGTGATACATCAGTCGTTCCACCGGATAAGGGTTTGATCATCCGCGGAAAACCAGTAGGAGAATTGAAGAATGAACTTCCTGAGGCGGTTTTTTATTTGTTAGTGACTGGAGAAATGCCTGATAAGAGTTCAACCGATGCGTTGACTAAGGATCTTAAAGCACGCGCCAAGGTTCCTGATTATGTCTGGAAGATCCTTGAAGCAATGCCTGAAGATTCCCATCCGATGGTAATGTTCAGTCTTGGTATTCTGGCAATGGAAAAGGAATCGGTATTCCGCAAAAAATATACCGAAGGTATGAGCAAGACTGACTACTGGGAACCAACACTTGAAGATTGTCTCAGTCTGATCGCTAAACTGCCAACACTCGCTGCCGGTATCTACCGTATGAGATTCAAGAAAGGTGATCGTATTGAACCGGATCCTAATCTGGATTGGGGTGCGGATTATGCCCGCATGCTCGGGGTCGAGGATTCGAGTGGCGAATTCGCAAATTTGATGCGTCTTTATATGGTTCTTCATTCAGATCATGAGGGCGGCAATGTCAGCGCTCATACATGTCACTGTGTCGGTTCCGCTTTGTCAGATCCATTTTATGCGGTTTCAGCCGGACTCAATGGACTTGCCGGGCCTCTTCACGGGCTTGCGAATCAGGAGTGTCTACGGTGGGCCATTATGGTGAGAGATAAGTTCAGCGGTGTCCCCACGGATGATCAACTTCGCCAATTCGCCTGGGATACATTGAATTCAGGTCAGGTTATCCCGGGTTATGGACATGCGGTACTTCGGATAACAGATCCAAGGTTTGCTGCATTCCGGGAATTCGGTTCGCGCGTATGCCCGGATGATGAACTTTTCAAGATCGTTGACCGTGTATTCAACGTCATTCCCGATGTACTCAAAGAACACGGCAAAGCCAAGGATCCTTGGCCCAATGTTGATGCTGCATCAGGGTGCCTTCTATATCATTTTGGGATAACCGAGTTCGAATATTATACGGTTCTGTTCGGTGTATCCCGTGCTCTGGGTATGTGCTCTCAACTGATCGTAAGCCGTGCACTCGGAGAAGCGATCGAGCGACCGAAATCAGTCACCACGGATTGGATGAAACAAGCCGTAAAATAACAGATGGTAGAAATCCGTAATCTGTCTTCTGTGATCCGTCATCTATAACGGAAGGAGGTTGCATGGTACTGTACGGGAAAACATGGAAATTCGGAGATAGCATATCCACCGATCTTATATGTCCTGGTAGATATTTCCATCTGCGCTCCAATTTGCCCGAACTGGCAAAACATGTTCTTGAGGACGCGGATCCCGAATTCGCAACCAAGATGGCGAAAGGTGATTTCGTCGTTGCGGGCTATAATTTTGGTCTGGGCAGTTCACGCGAGCATGCTCCCACGATAATAAAGATCGCTGGAGTTTCGGCTGTACTGGCGAAGTCTTTTGCCCGAATTTTCTACCGCAACGCCATTAATGTTGGGCTGCCATTACTGGAATGCGATACAACATCAATAGATGAGGGTGATGAATTGGAAGTTGATCTGGCAACTGGTGTGATACGGGATAATACAAAAGGCACCAAACTTACCGCTCATCCGCTGCCAAAGGCAATGATCAATATACTTAATGATGGCGGACTCGTTGCTCACATACAGAGGCACGGTGATTTCAAGTTGGATTGATGAGAATGGCGGGTACCTCTCGGATATCCAGTACGAGTTATCAAGCAAAAGGAGGTTAGTAGATGGAGTTTATTAACAAGGCAAAGGACCATTTTGGACAACTTCTGGAGAAACAACATGCACGCGTTGAGAAGATAAAGGCAGAGAAGGATTGGATCGATTACTCACAAGTCAAACCAGTAATTATAGGTGTTCTTGGTGGAGATGGTATCGGTCCTCATATTACAGCGGAAGCACAGAGGGTTCTGGAACATCTTTTGGCAGATGAAGTTAAGAACGGTAAGATAGAATTTCGCGTAATCGAAGGATTGACCATCGAGAAGCGATCCGAGGTGAATAAGCCGATCCCCGACGATGTTCTTGAAGAGGTCAGGAAATGCCACATATTATTGAAGGGCCCGACCACGACCCCTAAAAAGGGTGATCCCTGGCCCAATATTGAAAGTGCAAACGTTGCGATAAGAAAAGAACTTGATCTGTTTGCTAATGTTCGACCTGTCCGGGTTCCATCAATGGGTATTGATTGGATGTTCTTTCGTGAAAATACCGAAGGTGCATATGCCCTGGGGCCATTCGGTATCGAACTGAATGGAGATATTGCCATAGATTTTACCCTCACCACAAAACCAGGTAGTGAACGTATTATACGCCTCGCCTTTGAATACGCAAAAAAGAACACGATTGATCGAGTAACTGCGGTTACAAAAGCGAATGTGGTTAAAACGACTGACGGCATGTTTCTAAAGATATTCTATGATATTGCAGAGGAATATCCAGGGATCAATGCAGATGATTGGTTCATCGATATCATGACCGCTAAACTGGTTGATACCAAACGAAGAACACAATTTAAAGTAATGGTCCTTCCCAACCTCTATGGAGACATCCTCACTGATGAAGCAGCAGAGTTCCAGGGTGGTGTTGGTACGGCTGGCAGTGCAAATATCGGCAAACAATACGCGATGTTCGAAGCGATCCACGGCAGTGCTCCACGAATGGTGAAAGAGGGGCGTACTCAATTCGCGGATCCGAGCAGTGTGATCAAAGCCGGGGCATTACTATTGAATCATATTGGCTATCCGGTCTTGGGGACAAAACTCGAAATGGCTCTGGATATGTGTGGTCAGTATGAGAAAAAATTGGTTATGACCGGGCGTTCTAATGGTGCGACCGGACGCGAATACTGTGATTATGTGATGGCCACGATAAAGGATTCGAGTCTCGAAAAACGCTGGCAAGATTATCAGAAAAATCAATAACCGCGGGAATAACCTTATTTTTGAAAGAAGGTGCCCCGGTATACCGGGGCACCTCTTGACATAAAGACTATATTGAATACAATTTCCCATGTTATTGAATGGTAATGTAGCGCTTGTTACCGGGGGTGCGAGTGGCATTGGAGAGGGTATTGCACATCGTTTGATCAAAGAGGGGGCTAAGGTCGAAATCGGTGATGTAGATGAAAAAACAGGTGAGGTGACGGCCCGAACCCTTGGAGAAAATGCACGTTTTGTGAAACTTGATATCAGTGCGGAAGATCAAGTCAACGACATAGTTGCGCAAATTTTTAATGAACATGCCAGGATCGATATCCTCATCAATAATGCTGGGATTACAAATGATAAACTGCTCTTAAGGATGGCCAAAGAGGACTGGCAGCGGGTGATCGACATTAATTTGACTGGTACATTCCTTGTGACCCGTGCAGTAATGAAACATATGATCAAACAGCGCTATGGTCGGATCATCAATATCGCATCGGTCGTTGGTCTTATCGGTAATCCCGGGCAGACGAACTATTCTGCCAGCAAAGCAGGTATTATTGGATTCACCAAGGCATGTGCAAAAGAATTGGCCGGACGAAATATTACGGTCAATGCGATCGCTCCTGGGTTCATCGAGACTCGCATGACTGATAATCTTACCGACGAAGTAAAAGAGCAGTACAAGCAGGCTATACCGGTGAAACGATTCGGCACTGTTGATGATGTCGCCGCTCTGACGGTTTTTTTATCGTCTGCAGACGCTTCGTATATAACCGGACAAGTTATATGTGTTGATGGTGGCATGGTGATGTAGTACTAATTGCATGGTGAAGTGAAAGGAGATAACATGGCACTATTTGATGATGTACGAAATATCATTGTGGAACAATTGCATGTTCCGCCGGAAAAGGTTATGATGGAAGCAAAATTCATCGAGGATCTTGGAGCCGATTCCCTTGATACAGTTGAACTGATTATGGCATTTGAGGAGAAGTTCGATCTGCAGATATCTGAGGAAGAGGCACAGAAACTCGATACAGTTGGAAAAGCAGTTTCATACTTAGAGGGCAAAGTTACTACATAACCGGAAGACTATGAAAAGAGTAGTCATAACAGGTCTTGGTGTTGCATCACCGGTTGGTAACGATGTATCCACTATGTGGGAAAACCTGCTGCTGGGGAAAAGCGGGATCGATCTCATAAAGGCGTTCGACACAACGAATCATACCGTCAAGATCGCGGGAGAAGTGAAGGACTTTCAACCGGAACAGCGTTTCGAACCAAAATCCATGAAACGACTGGACCGTTGCGTGCAACTTTGTATGTGGGCGACGCATGAAGCGGTCGAGGATGCAAAGATCGATTTTGAGAAATACGACCGCACCGAGATCGGTGTTATAATTGGTTCCGGTATTGGAGGTATCAGTATATGGGAGAGAGAGCATGAAAAATTCATGAATAGGGGTCCAGCCCGTGTTTCTCCCTTTCTCATACCGATGATGATCCCGGATATGACTTCGGGATACGTTGCTATACACTGGGGATTGAAGGGACCGAATTACACAACGGTTTCCGCATGTGCTTCCGGTGCTCACGCACTGGGTACTGCATTCCGTTCGATCAAATATGGTGATGCAGTTGCAGTTGTAACTGGTGGTTCAGAGGCTCCGATAACACCCTTTGCACTTGCTGGTTTCAGTAATATGCGTGCGTTATCACGACGGAATGATGAGCCAGAGAAGGCTTGTCGTCCATTCGACAATGCCCGGGATGGATTCATCATGGCCGAAGGCTCAGCGACACTGGTTTTTGAAGAACTTGAGTTCGCAAAAAAACGTGGTGCGCGAATTTATGCTGAAATCGTAGGATTTGGAGCAACCGGTGATGGTTATCATATTACTGCACCAGCCCCGGAAGGGGATGGTGCACGACGGTCGATGGAGCGCGCGATTCGCGAAGCGGGATGTCCAAAAGAAAGTATTACCTACATAAATACTCATGGGACATCAACCGAATTGAATGATAAGTTTGAGGCGATCGCGATAAAAAACTTATTCGGTGATCATTCCCAAAAACTGGTGATGAATGCGACCAAATCCATGATCGGTCATACATTAGGCACTGCCGGTGCGATCGAAGCAGTTGTGACCATACTTTCGATGTATAATGGCAAAGTCCATCAAACATTGAACCTTACGGATCCATTACCTGAATGTACAGATTTGGATATTGTGAAAGGATCGACGCGCGATCTTGAAATAGAATACGCTCTCTCTAATTCACTGGGTTTTGGAGGACATAATTGTACTTTATGCTTCCGACGGTACACACCATAGGATGTATAATGGGAAGGTTATCATCGGTGTTGGCGGCACTATTGGTTCGGGGAAGACGACCGCCTGTGAGATCATGTGTACGATGGGTGCTTTTTATATATCGGCAGATGAGATCGGTCGGGGCATCCTGCCTGAGATCGCACTTGATTTGCAGGAGCATTTCGGTCCTAAGATCATGAAAGGAAAAGAGGTCGATCGGGAGAAGCTAGCAGAGGTGGTATTTACGGAAAAAGAAGCACTTTCGCACCTCAACAATATATCACATCCCGTGCTCAAGAAACGGCTAAAGGATCATATCAGGAATGCCCCTTGCGAACTTGTCGTTATCGACGCAGCACTTCTTTTCGACTGGCCCGATATAATGGAGATTGTTGACTACCCGGTACTGATTACAGCGCCTGAAACATTGAAACAAGAACGATGCATAGCACGCGGTATGGACCTCGTACAATATCAGAAGATCAGGATGAATCAAAAAGATGATGCTACCCTGTCAGATAAAGCACGATTCATTATTAACAATAATGGCACGGTTGAGGATCTGCATGACCGGTGCCGGAGTATCATAAAGGAGATCAAACATGGTCATTGAGTGTAACCAATGTCATGCTCGGTATAATGTTGATGAGAATAAAATACCTCCTAGCGGTGTGAAGGTGAGATGCCATAAATGCCAGAATGTCATAGTGATCCAGAAAGAACCAGCAAAGCCAGAACCATCTGCCGAGCCGGTTCAACCTGACATACCATCGACTCCGGATGTTCAACCGCCGGTTACCCATCCCCAACCGCCTTCTTCACCTCCAACCGAACCCCAAGCACCTGGCGTACCTGAGCCTGAAGCACCAGTTGTATCTGGATCCGATGCCTACCAACCTCCTCCTCCTGATGTTCCCGCAGATGAACCAGAAGCACCGGATGAACAGCCTGAACCAGAAACCCCGGATGTTTTACCATCTGAGCCTGAACCGCCAGAAACGTCGCCACCCGTTGAAGAACCTTCAATCGAAGAACCTGTAGCTGTTCAGGAACCACCGTTTGAGGAGCCTGCACCTCAGGCCGTCGAGTTGAGCGAAGAGGATAAGAAGTGGAGTGAAAGAGCACGGCGGTTGGCTAAAGCACTCGCATCTGATCTTGTGCTCTATAATCAGGACAAAGTAGAAGAAGGATTGCGGAATGGAACGCTTGCTGACTTGCTGGGATCCGAGATCAGACGGTCCTGGGAATATTATTGTCAGCAGATTCCGAAACATATAATTGAGAGTACTGATCACTTCAAGGATCAACTCAATAAGATCGTCGGAAAAGGTAAAGAAATATTCAAATAGGCTTTAGGCGTTATCCAGAAAGTCGATATTACCGTTTGAATTTTACTACTACCCTATAGTATACAAATAAAAGTATTATCAATACAAGCGCGAACGCGATCAGGACGACCAAAAAAGGTAAAACATGGTGATCGAACCGGTTCAACCAGAACATATCGATGTTAATGTACAGGGTGAAAAGTTGTATAAATGATATAATGATTATCAGGAAAACCGGTAGCGCCGGATTATGTACTTTCTTGCGCATAATAAAATAGATACCGCAATTAAGAATAGCCAGTATGGTCGCAGGGATGAAACCGCTAACTAAAAACGACATTTTTGAGCCCCATCTATCCGGATTCCCGAATGCATCAAAATGAACTGCAATGCGTTCAGGCAGTGATCTGTAGGCGAGCAACAGGAATACGATCGTTGCACAATACAGCAGAATAGGGAGCATGAGTATCAGCGATCGTGTGGGTTTGAGCTTCTTTCGTATGAGAAATGCTGAACTGTCATGAACAAGACTGGTTGATGATCCGAGTGTTTGAACGAACTCCTGGACGTTGACCGGAGAAATAGCGTAGAGCCCCGTATCGGTTTTTAGAATCACAACATTTTTCATCCGTGTCAGCTGGCAGTTGATCGAACCATATTCGGTTGTGGAAAACATGCCATAATAACCAAACAATCCACCATTGCCGAATGTGCGGATCATCTGTAATTTAGCCAGATTTTCAATCAACATATATCCCTTGATATCTTTGACCGGGATCGTGATAGTTTTACCTATGATCTTTGTAATGATGATATTGGATCCGTCGAATTCATACTGTTTCGGACTGAGCGCGTAGGAGAACCCGGGAATGAGCGCCATGGCGATTGCCCATATCCATCCCGAAGGTATTTTGATAATGAATAGCACTGCGAGTGCTGCGATGAAACAGGAAACGAGTATCGTGACCACTGTCGCAGCCGTATCGAGTTTTGCCGTCTTAAAAACCATATTTTATAATATCAGAAAGAAGGTGCTGAGTCAAGGATGTACTAAAACCATTACATCAGTGAAGGAATTGACTTCGATCGTGTTCAGGGTATAATGAAACATGTCGTTGATGTTCAGTGTGTCCGGGTTACGCGGGATCGTGGGTAAGGATTTGACCCCGGAGCTTGTATCATCGTATGCCCAAGCATTCGGATCGTTCATCGGATCGGGGACCATATTATTAGGGCGTGACACACGCAGCTCGAGTCCTGAATTCTTGAAAGCAGTGAAACGTGGTTTAAAGATGACACGGTGTGCGGTAATAGATCTTGGTATTGTGCCAACTCCTACCGTTCTTTTTATGGTGCGTACTCAACGATCCAAAGCAGGTTTGATCATTACCGCAAGCCATAATCCGTCACAATGGAACGCGCTGAAATTCGTGATGACCGGTGGACGGTTCTTGAATAAGCAAGAACTCAAGAGATTCAAACAGCACATCGATCGAAAGAGAGTGACAAAGAAGCCATCGAAATCGAAACCGGTCCGTAAGTGTACCGATGCGATACATCGTCATATTGAAAGGATTTTAAAAACCGTGCATGTTCCTACACCGAACATTGCAGTAGCTATCGATGCGGTAAATGGAGCAGGGTCCAAAGCGTTGCCCCAATTGGTGCGATCAATGGGTTGCCGGGTTTATGAGGTAAATTGCACATACAGTGGACGGTTTCCTCGCGGTCCTGAACCTGTTCCTGAGAATTTATATCAACTCAGCCATCTTGTGCGTGTTAAACGCTGCGATATTGGTATCGCATGTGATCCGGACTGTGATCGGGTTTCGATAGTGGATGAAAAAGGAAGACCTGTTGGCGAAGATATGTCGATCGTACTTGGAGCAGACTACTTGCTTAAAGCGATCAAAGGACCGGTAGTTACAAACCTATCAACAACATCGCTGCTCGAGCATGTGTGCAATAAATATGGATGTAAATTATACCGTACGCCTGTGGGGGAGGCTCATGTGGTCGAGAAGATGCAAAAGGTCAACGCTGTATTTGGTGGCGAAGGCAATGGCGGGATCATTGATCCACGTATCAATCTAACACGAGATGCGCTTGTCGGCACAGCTTTTGCCATTGCACTCCTTGTTCAGCGTAAGAAAACGCTGAGTAGGATCATCGCATCGTATCCTCGATATGGTATGGTGAAAGTAAAAGTGCATATGACCAGGGATCGGTTCGAACGTAAAAAACCACGCTTGCGTTCACTGTTAAAGGGCCGTGTCACTACCCGGGATGGCTTGCGCTTCACGGCAAAAGATTTCTGGGTCCATATCAGGCCATCGCAGACCGAACCGCTGGTGCGGATAATCGGCGAATCAAGCAATGCAGAATATATCAGGCACATCGTACACAAGATACAAAGGATACTGTCGTAAAATTTTAAATTCAAATGTTTTAAGTGTGGAAGAATTCGAATTCAAATATTGCTTGGAATTTCGTGTGTAGTGTTCAATTATTTGCAGAGGTAACCCAGCATTCATATTGACATACTCCTTATGTGGGGTAAAATAGACGTGGATGTAAGCGAGATTGGTGTAGTGATCCCTGCATACAATGCTGGATCGACAATTCATGGTGTTGTAAAAGATCTTTGCAGCGTTGGTTTCATTAAAGATCGTATTTTTATTGTGAATGATGGATCAAACGACAATACCGCTTTGATCCTTCGGTCGGGTGGCGTGCAGAGCGTATCTCACCCGCATAACCGGGGCAAAGGGTCGGCATTGAAAACAGGGTTTGAGTACGCGCGAGGACGATCACTGAAGGGCGTGGTGACGATTGATGCAGATGGGCAGCATCGCGCAGAGGATATTCTAATGCTATTGAAATATAAAAACGATTTTGATATGATACTCGGCACACGTTTCGATGTTGTGACAATGCCTTATTTGCGCAGGTTGGTGAATCGTACGACATCGCTCGTCATTTCCGTCCTTTCTGGGGCGTATGTTCCTGATGTCCAGTGTGGTCTACGCTATATCGGCATGCAGGTACTTGACCGGATAAACTTGTGTACAAACCGGTATCAGACTGAATCTGAACTCGTTTATAAAGCATTTCGTTATAACTTCAGGATCGGATTTGTGCCCGTGTCAACAGTCTATGATACAGAAAAAAGTCATATCCATCCAGTGTTCGATACAATACGTTTCATCGTTATGGCGGTGGGGTTCTTGTGGCGTTGATTATGCTGACCAATGATGACGGATATGATGCCCAGGGTTTTCAGTCCCTGTATCGGATACTATCTCAGAATTTTGATGTTTTTGCTGTGGCACCGCGCACCCAACAGAGTGGTGCCAGTCATTCATTGACGCTGAGGCGTCCGATCCGGGTGGAAAAGATAAGGGACCGGTTTTACACCATCGATGGAACCCCGACGGATTGTGTGCTCCTTGCATACCATGATCTGATAAAAAACCCGATCGATATCGTCGTGTCCGGGATCAATCATGGTCCTAATATGGGGAGTGATGTTTTTTACAGCGGTACCGTCGCAGCTGCGCTTCAGGGAGCTTCACTGGGTTTTCGATCGCTGGCTGTATCCCTTTCTGGAAAGGAATTCAATGATTTTACAGCCTCGGCCCAATACACGCGGAATCTGATTACGCGTATTCTTTCATTAGACCAGGATCGTACTGTGCTGAATGTTAATATACCAGAAAAGAGTATCAAGGGTGAGAAGATCACTAAGTTGGGTCATCGTATATACCGGGATAAGGTCATCAGGAACAATGAACAGAACAACGTCATGTACAGCGTCATTGACGGGACCCTTTCCTATACAGTAGCAGCAGATACTGATTTCAAAGCAGTCGAAGATGATTATGTTTCGATCACGCCCTTGAAACTTGATCTCACCGATTATGAGAGAATAAAGGACGTGCATGAGCACCTCCTGAAGACAGACAAGAAGGAGTGATCCTTTATGAGAGCATTGTTTGAGCAGTGCAACGAATTCCGATATGAGGCAGCAACCGGAAAAGAGTACGTTGTTTATTTCCTGAAATTCTGGCAGACCGATGATGACCCTCGTGATTATGTGGTTAAATACCAGATACGGGCATCCGTGGGTGATTTTATTTGGTACGGGCGTATGTCACGTGCCAGGGTGCAGGAAGAGTTGAAGATTTCACCGGAGGTTTTCGACACATATCCAGAGGGTGCGCTTCTTGAACGGGTAGAACAGGATCTCAAGCGAATGTTCATATTCATTGTTAAAAGGGGTCTGGACAAAGGGTTCGAAGAGCCGAATACCGAATTCGTCTTTGAAAAGGGTTCATCAATAATAAAACGGACCTGGTCTGACTGATTCTCCTGGCATTAAAAGCACCGCTAAACATAAAACCGGTTGACCGTGTCCGAATGATATATTGACTTATTGTTCCTTATAGGTATAATTGCCTATTGCACGAAAGGAGAAGGTAAATGCTACCATTTTTATTCCAGCAATCATGTGAGACGAGCGGGCAGCAGCAGAACCCTCTAATCAGTCTGCTCCCCCTGATCTTGATATTTGTCGTATTCTACTTTTTATTGATCCTGCCGCAACAGCGAAAACAGCGTCAACACCGCAAGCTTCTAGAAGCGTTGAAAAAAGATGATCGCGTGATAACATCTTCTGGTATCCATGGAACTGTCGCTAATGTCAAGGACCGAACGATCATACTCGTGATTGCTGATGGTGTTAAAGTTGAGATCGAAAAAAGTCATGTTGCACATGTGCTCAGTAGAACCTCAGAGGGTATGACCAAGTAATATCGCTGAATTTAGACACGCAACACGAGAAGACTGTTACAAGGTGGTTAAGACAGTGACAAATAGGATCGTAACATATCCTGGTAGCGTACTCAGGAAAAAAACTGAACCGGTGATCAAGATCACCAAAGAAATCCTTGATCTTGCAGATGAGATGACACGCATAATGATCGAGGCTGATGGGGTGGGTCTTGCCGCAAACCAGATAGGATCCATCCATCGTATTTTTGTTATCAATACCACCCCCCATGAAGAAGAACCTACGCCAGTCGTTATGATCAATCCAGAGATCGTAGAGCAGGATGGATCAAGCATTGAAGAAGAGGGTTGTTTAAGTTTCCCCGAGCTGTATATTACGATCGACCGACGGGACTGCTTGAGCGTACGCGCAAGAAACCTGTTCAATGAGGATATCCTGTATGAAACCACCGGTCTACTGGCGCGGGCGATCCAGCATGAGATCGACCACCTTGATGGTATACTCATTATCGATCATATAACAAAGGATGAGGATCGGGAAAAAGTCGAAAAATGGCAGGATGATCGCCGGCAAAAGGCGGGTGTGTGAAGATCTTGTTCTTCGGATCTGGTGCATTTGCCCTCGTTATTGCTCAAGAGATCCACAAGCAGTACACACTCACAGGCGTAGCGATTACAAAACCAAAACCACAGGGACGTGGACAGAAGATCGTTCCTCCAAAGATCATATCCTGGGCACAGGATAATGGTATTTCGGTTTTCACGCCGGATGATCCAAATTCACAAGAGTTCGTTCAGACCTTGAAGAAATTGGAGCCTGACCTTTATGTACTTGTATCATATGGTCATATCCTGGGATCAGGAATTCTAGCTATACCGCATTTCGGTGGCATAAATGTACATCCATCGTTACTCCCGCGTTACCGCGGGGCAGCTCCGATTCAACGCGCTTTAATGGCAGGTGAGACTGAAACCGGGGTGAGCGTGATATTTATGGATGAAAAGATCGATCATGGCAATATCGTATTCCAGCAGAAAATCGCAATAGAACCTGATGATACCTATGGTATTCTCCTTGAGCGTCTGTGTACGGTCAGTACAGATCATATCACGGGGATCATCGGGGATATCGAGCATGGAAGATGTGATAGTACGCCACAGGATCATACAAAAAAGAGTTTTGCTCCCAAGGTCAAGAAAGAGGAGACGGTGATCAATTGGGAAAAGGGCACAGAGGTGGTACGAAATCTTATTCGTGCATTGTCACCCCGCCCGGCAGCACGTACTACCTTCCGGGACAATGAATTAAAGATCCTTAATGTCCATAAAGGTTCCCGCGCCGGTGCTCCCGGAGTTGTCTGTTTTGATGCAAAGAATATCGCGGTTGGAACTGGAGATGGTTCTCTCATCCTTGACAGTGTCAAACCAGCGAACAAACGATTCATGACCGGTCATGATTTTATGAATGGCTATCGGATCAAGGAGGGAGAGGTGATGTCATGACCGCCCGTATCGCTGCTCTTAATGCATTATGTGAAGTTGATGAAGGGATTAATCTTAAAGATGCCCTTGGCAAGATATTTGAAAAGGATGAACTGTGTGATGATGACCGCTCCCTGGCTAATGAACTTGCGTTTGGTACTTTGCGCCATCGTGATGAGATAGATCAGATCATACGGGAAGCATACAACGGTGACTATCTGGCCCTGGATAGTCTATTGAAGAATGTCCTGAGAATTGCCGTGTATCAATATTTATTCCTCGATCGTATCCCGATATACGCAATCGTGAACGAAGCAGTTAATCTGGGAAGATCGATGAAAGAACGCGGTTTGATAAATGCTATCCTGCGTGGTATCATACGGAACAAACGTGTACAGGCACTGCGTATCCCTCGGGCATGGATCTTCAGGCAATTGATGGATGCATACCCGGTTGATGGTGAAAAGATCATTGAATCATTCAAGATCCGTCCCACTCCATATATCCGGATAAATACGTTGAAGAACTCGGTCCAACAGGCAGAAGCCCGTCTTAAAGCAATGGGACTGGATTTTAATGAAGCGAATTGGTTCCCTGAATTCAAAGCGGTGAGTCGACTTGGAACGATCATCAACAATCCGATAATGAAACACGGTTTTATCTCGATCCACGATGAAGCCCAGGGTTTGATCTGTCACCTGGTTGATCCAAAACCAGGAGAGCGTATCGTGGACCTGTGTGCTGCCCCAGGTAGTAAGACGACCTACATGGCTGAACTGATGCACAATACAGGTGAGATCATTGCCGTCGAGGTCAATGATACCCGGATGAGAATGGTTATTGAAAATGCACTCCGGTTGGGAATTACGATCATGCGAACGGTCATTGCAGATGGTCGGCGTTATCGGGTCGATGGTATGGATAAGATCCTCGTGGATGCACCCTGCAGTAACTCGGGGGTCATTGCAAAGAGACCGGAAGTGAAGGAGCGCGTGAATCCAAAGGTGATAAAACGTTTGAATCGACTGCAATTCGATCTTCTGGATAACGCTGATCAGTTTCTGAGAGTCGGTGGTTCACTGATTTACTCCACCTGCAGTATCCTGCCACAAGAGAACGAGAACCTTATTGCCCTTTTTCTTGAGACGCATGAGAACTTTGAATTAGAGCCGGCAAATGACTATACACCAATCGGGGAACAATTCCTTAAAATACTGCCGGGTGATTTTTATACTGATGGGATATTTGCGGCACGGATGAAAAAGACAAAAGATCGGTCCGATCGTCCTTTCCCTTAATACCATAACACAGTTATATCTAAGATAGGGCACGTACTGCATCTGTAAAGGATGTGGGCAGGGCCCATTTTTTTGCCTACATTTTCCCCCACTCGATTAGTCTACATAATATAAGACTTTTGATTATAGATAAGGTCAAATTAGTACTTGACAAAATCTAAATAATGTGTAAAATGGTACAGAATGGGGAAAAATGGGGAAAATTAGGTTTCGAGGATTCTACCAGCATGTCCTGGACGACCGTAAGCGGCTGGCGATTCCGAGTCAGTTTCGGAATGTCGTGGACCATGAGTCTGACAAAAAGGTTGTCCTGACTCCGGGGTATGATCGCGAGATCGCGGTTTTTGCACTGAGAACATGGGAACAGCGCGAGGAGAGTGAATTGTTATCACTATCCATGGATAGAGCACAAGCTCGACGCTACCGTCGCCACTTTACCTTCGGTATCAAAGAGGATCACCTTGATGGACAAGGCCGCATACTCATCCCCCAATTTCTTCTTGAACATACGGGGATTTCAAAAGATGTGATCATTGTTGGTGAGATCGATTATTTCACTCTCTGGTCTCCTGAGCACTACCGTACGTTTATTCAGGAGATCGAGAAGCATCACACAGAAGATGCTGAGAGCATTGAAGCTTTGAGAAGGAGGAAGGATGAAAGTCCAAGCCATTGAAGCCGTGAACAACGTGAAAGTAAGCCTTATGGTCCCGAGTGGAGAGATCAATGAAGCAGAATTCGAGAACATCGATCGGAAATTCAAGACGCTGGTGGATAAGGGAGATTATAATATCATTATAGATCTATCACGCGTTACTCATATCAACTACAAAGTTGTTGGTTGGTTCATTGATTACCAGCAGAAATTCAAGGAGCTGGGTGGTGATATCAAATTAGTGAATGTTTCGCCTTATCTATATGATATCCTGCGCCTGTATGGTTTCTATCCGTTTGAGATATTTCCATCAAAACGCGCTGCCCTGAAGAGTTATATGTAGCGATCACACATGCGCCCGGACCATGACCTATCACAATCCTGTAATGGTGGCTGAAGTCATCACATATATGAGACTACAGCCCGATAATATATACGTCGACTGCACAGCAGGCGGCGGCGGTCATCTTCTGCGCATGATCGAAGCTTCTCCGGAGAGCCATTTTGTCGGAATCGACTGGGATCCCGAAGCGCTGGCTCATGCAAGGAAGGTACTCGGTCAGTACACCAGTGATTGTGCAATTCACGAAGGTAATTTCATCGATGTAGGTTTAATCCTCAAGGGACTACATATCGAACAGGTCAGTGGTATTCTATTTGATTTTGGAGTTTCGTACCATCAGGTTACGACCCCGTCCCGTGGATTCAGTTATGATTACGATGGCCCACTGTACATGCAAATGTCACCTGGTTTGCCCACGCTTAAGGACAGGCTTGAAACGACATCCCGGAGTGAATTAGCCCATGTACTGCGGGCCTTTGGTGATGTACGGAGCTATCGAACGATAGCGGAACTACTCTATGCCCAGCGCAAAGATCTGGAGACGACCGGAGATATTCGTGCAATTGTAGAACAGGTAACGCCAAAACGATTCCATAAAAAGAACTGCCGGCGTGTATTCCAGGCGTTGCGGATATGGGTGAACGATGAACTGACAAACATTTCAACCGGCCTGGCGGAGGCATTTGGCTGTCTGAAAAATGGAGGGCGGCTTGTCACGATCGCTTACCATTCTGGGGAAGATCGTATCATCAAGCGTTTTTTACGCGGAAACCGTACTCGCGGGGTTATGAATGTATTGACGAAAAAGGTGATCAGGCCATCCGAGGATGAGATCCAGACTAATCCTCGGGCACGAAGCGCACGGCTTCGGGCTGGTGAGAAATGCGTGTGATCCTGATATTTGCAGGGATCGTGGTTTTTCTGTTCCTTCTCGTATACATTGAAAGTGAGCTAGTAAAGATCGAAGTGAGAAAAGACAACCTTCAACACCGTTCAGCTGAACTGGAAAATCGAAAAAAGGATCTTCAATTCGAAATCATGAACATAAATAACCTGGCGCTCATTGAAGAACAGGCAAAGCAGCAAGGATTCATATTCCCTAACGAAGCAGATATCCTCGGGGTATTGAAATGAAACGGCAGAAGTTTCTGAATTTCTTTTTGTTTTTTATATCTTTCGTTTTTGTTTCGTATATTTTTTATATTCAATGTATCCGTTATGGTCACTATCAAAGTCGTGCCAGGAATCAGCATGAAAAAAGGTTCGTTCTGATCGGATCACGGGGTAATATCTATGATCGAAATGGTTTAGCGCTCGCAACATCGAGTCAGTGTTTTTCGATCTTCTGCACTCCCCGCTATACCGCCAATAAGAACCGCCTTGTGCGTGAGTTATCGATATTGAGTAATACTTCTGAATACACGATCCACAAACAAGTAGAAAAGGGCACCTTTTTCTGGGTCGAGCGTAAGGTGGATCTGGATAAGCGTGACCAATACCTTGAGATTGAGGATCCGAGCATCGGATATACCTATGATCTGCAACGTCACTACAACATGCCCGAGATATTCAGCAGCGTCCTCGGGAAATGCGGTTTTGATAACCGGGGTATCGAGGGTCTCGAACTCCAGCTCAATGATGTCCTGAGCGGACAGGAAGGTTTTACGGTCTACCAGCGGGATCCGACCGGTGATCTTATTCCATATCACAGCAATCCGGAAAAGGAGCCTATGTCAGGTAATGATGTATACCTGACGATCGATCTCCAGGTCCAATCGATTCTTGCTGCAAACCTTAAGGCTGCTTTGCACAGCGAGGATGCGCACCATGCTGCAGGGGTAGTGATCCGACCTCAGACAGGCGAAATACTCGCCCTGGTAAATATAGGGAGGAATGGTGATTCCCGGAACCATATTGTCTGTGATGAATTCGAACCCGGGTCGACATTCAAATTACTGACGTTGACCTATGCGCTTTTGCAGGGGAAAAGCGAGCAGGAGAAGATCGATACAGAGGGCGGTTCCTGCAAAATACACGGACACACGGTACACGATTATCGTGATTATGGTGCTGTGACACTCAGCGAAGCGATCGCTCATTCAAGCAATGTGGCAATGGTAAAGATCGCAAAGGATTTTGACCGTGAAGACTTTTGCATGTTGATCCGTGATTTCGGTTTCGGGGAATACACCGGGATTGAGCTGCCGGGTGAGGTGCGAGGACGAATTCCGGATCATAAGGATATAAATGATGTGGAATTGGCGACACTTGTATTCGGGCAGGGATTGACTGTGAATTTGCTTCAGCTCGCATACGCGTACCAGGTGGTCGCAAACCAGGGCGTTTTGAACCGTCCGATACTGATCAAGGAGATAAGAGAAGGCACCAGGACCGTATATGAATCCGATCCTCTCCGTATCCGTCGGGTGCTGACCAAGGATATGGCAGCTCGCATCACCCATGTACTCTGTAGTGTTGTCGAGAAAGGGAGCGGGCAGGGTGCGGCGATGGATGGTGTCAGTATCGCTGCAAAGACCGGTACTTCACAAAAAGTTATCAGCGGGGAATATTCGAATACTGCTATCATCACCACATTCGTGGGATTTTTTCCGGCTGATTCTCCCGATTACCTGATCGCTATTCTCCTTGACGAACCAAAAAAAGGATTATGGGCGAGTACGATCGCCGCACCGATCTTTAAAAAGATCGCACAAAGCATTTATCAAAGGAATGCCTATCAATATGCAGCTGAGTGAGCTCTTTAATGTCCTGGACGGAGCACGAATTTCACAAGACGTAACTATCACATCGCTTGAGTTTGATTCGCGCAAGGTGAATCCTGGTGCACTTTTTTTTGCGATCAAGGGGGAGCGGTTCGATGGACATGCGTTCATTCCTGAAGCGATTGACCGAGGCGCCTGTGCGATTGTCGCGGAACGTGCAATTACGGTTGATATCCCGTATGCAGTGGTTAAGGACGCCCGCATTGTCATGGGCGAAATTGCCCGGCAGTTTTACGGGGCCTTCGACGATCTTACAACAATAGGCATCACTGGTACCAATGGAAAAACAACGACCGCATTCATTCTCCATAAAATCCTGGAGTGCGCGGGTCTGAATCCAGGGATGCTCGGTACTGTATGGTATATTGTCGGGGACAGTATTGTACCTGCTGGGCGGACGACACCGGAAAGTCTTGATGTATACAAAACCATGTACCAGGCACAGGAGAAGGGTGCACGGGCAGTAGTGATGGAAGTTAGTTCCCATGCCCTGAGCCTTCACCGGGTTGATACGATAAGGTTCCATGTCGCGGTATTCACCAATCTAACCCAGGATCACCTTGATTTTCACCGGACGATCGAGGCATATGCACAAGCCAAATTCCATATTTTCACGCTATTGCGGGAAAATGGGTGCGCAATCATTAATCAGGATGATCCCAGGAGCACTGAGATCCGGGAATATCCGATCCCCCGGATAATTACCTATGGATTGATCACACCCGCTGACTATTCCGCAAATATCGTTGATGATACTATCGAGGGACTAACTCTGGATATTGCCTGGTCTAAGAACGTACACAGGGTGGTCAGTCCATTGATCGGATCGTTCAATTGCTATAACATCCTGGCTTCTTTCGCAACCGCCCATGTTCTTGGTCTCGAAGCCTCAGTGATTGAAAAGGGGATCAGACAGATGAAACGTGTTCCGGGAAGGATGGAGCGGATCAGGAATAGTATATTCGTTGACTATGCTCATACTCCCGATGCGATCAAGAATGCGCTCAACGCTCTGCGCCGTTATTGCAGGGGACGTTTACTGGTCGTTTTTGGCTGTGGCGGGGACCGGGACCAGGGTAAGCGTCCGATAATGGGCACGATCGCAACTGAGTACGCTGATCATGTTGTGATAACCTCAGATAATCCCCGTACCGAGGATCCACGTCAGGTGATCAGAGATATCGAAGGGGGAATTACACGAGACAATTTTACGGTGATCGAGGATCGTGGGGATGCGATCGCACAAGCGATAAAAATGATGCGTGAAGGGGACATCGTACTGGTGGCAGGAAAGGGACATGAAAATTACCAGATCATTGGCGATAAACGCATAACTTTCGATGATGCCGAGGTGATACGACAATGTACCGGGAATTGATGCTTGAGAAGGTGATATCGATGCTCCATGGAAAAACCAGTTTGACAGGACATGAGCTTGTGCGCAGCGTTAGCATTGATTCGCGAAGCACCCGGCCAGGTGCTCTTTTTTTTGCATTGCATGGGAATCGTACTGACGGCCATGAATACACCACTCATGCGCTTGATCGCGGTGCGTGTGCTGTCGTGGTCGATCATACAACCGGTTGTGAGCAGGAGATCATTGTTAATGATACATTGCACGCTCTGGGGACACTCGCGCAAGCATACCGAAAAGCATATGCATCCAAAGGCGTTAAGACCATTGCTGTGACCGGTACAAACGGCAAAACGACCGTTAAGAATGCGATCGCGGGGATTTTAAGCATGGAACAAGAGGTATTATCAACAAAAAAGAATTATAATTCTCTGATCGGTCTGCCTCTCACACTTTTTGACCTTGGTCCTCAGCACGAATACATGGTCCTTGAAATGGGTACCAGTCGTCCCGGTGAGATAGCCCGGTTATGTGAGATCGCCCAGCCGGATATCGGTGTAATCACCCGCATTGGTGCGGGTCATCTGCAGGATCTTGGTTCATTAGCTGGTGTGCGCAAGGAAAAACTCTCGCTCATCAGGTCATTGCCGGCGCACGGGACCGGATTCATTGGCGAAGGAGTTGGTGATATTCGGGGTGATAATATCATTAATATCGATAAATCGCTGCTATTCAATATTGAGATCTCGGAGCATGATACGACCTTCACATACCAGGGGCATGAATTCACCACACCTCTTCTCGGTGCTGCGAATGTTTATAACTGTTTGATCGCATTGTACGTGACCCAGCATATCGGAGTGGCATATAGTGTTCAGTGTGATGCGCTGAGGAGGATACGACCTGAACCAGGTCGGTTAGTGCCTTTTCAACGAGGGGATATTTTGATAATCGATGATACATATAATGCCAACCCATTGTCAATGCGCGCCGCGATCGATTTCGCTGTTCAGATCGACCGACCACGGATATTTATCCTTGGTGATATGCTTGAGTTGGGTGTTTATGCAAAGAATATGCACGAGGAGATTGGCAGGATCGCACAGCAAAACTGCGATCTGCTTCTGACTTTTGGACCTCTTGCCCGCTATTATGGTGGAGTGAATTTCAGTGATAAAGGAGAATTAGTTCAACATGTTATGGCATCGTTATCTGGAAACGAAATGATCCTTGTGAAGGCATCCCGCGGGTTATGTTTCGAGGACATCATAGAGCTGTTACTGGAGGAACTGTAAATGTTATACTGGCTATTATACCCTTTGCGGGATGCATTCGGACCATTCCGGTTATTTGGTTATATTACATTTCGGAGTGCATATGCAGCGGTTTCGGCAATCTTGATCGTATTGCTCTTTGGCCGTCCCTTCATCGCATTCTTGAAACGACAGGCGATTGGCCAGAAGATCCGCGAAGAAGTCCCCAAGCGGCATCGCGAGAAGGAAGGAACACCGTCAATGGGCGGGATCATCATCCTGGTTTCGATCCTCATCGCTGCTGTGCTCTTCTGCGACGTAACCAATCCCAATATATTGATCCTTATCGTCGCAACGATCTGGTTCGGTGGCCTTGGTGCATATGATGACTACATAAAAATCTACAAGAAGCGTCCGCGCGGGTTGTCGATACGCACAAAACTGATTTTCCAGGTTCTCTTTGGATTAGCGTTGGGCATATTCCTGTACTTTTGCGGTCCCGAGGGGATAAGTACAAAAACAAACTTGATCTTCGTAAAGAACTACGTGATCAACCTCGGTCTGTTATATCCACTCTTCGTTTCGCTTGTTGTTGTCGGAACGTCGAACGGTGTCAACCTGACCGATGGTCTCGATGGGCTTGCGATCGGGTTGATCGGTATCGCGGCGTTAGCATATAGCGGGCTCGCTTATGCTGCCGGTCATGGGATCATAAGTGAGTATTTGAACATCATCTTTTTAACAAACGGCGGTGAAGTAACGGTATTCTGTGCCTCGATCCTCGGAGCCAGTCTCGGGTTCCTCTGGTTCAATGCGTATCCCGCCCAGGTATTCATGGGGGATACCGGCGCGCTGAGTCTTGGAGCGATCCTGGGAACCGCGGCGATTTTGATCAAGCAGGAACTTCTTCTCGTGGTTGTCGGTGGTGTATTCGCGATCGAGGCTTTTTCTGTACTCCTGCAGATCGTTTATTTCCGCCGAACCGGTGGGAAACGGTTGTTCAGGATGGCGCCTTTGCATCACCACTATGAACTTATGGGAATGCATGAGCCGAAGATCGTGGTGAGATTCTGGCTCGTGGGGATCATCCTGATGATGGTTGCCCTGTCAACATTGAAAATAAGGTAATGGATGAGAATACTTCTTCTTGGTTTAGGACGCGCTAACTTATCGGTCGCGCGCTACTGTCTCGAGCGGAAAGATGAGGTTTTTCTTTTCGAAGAGCATCCTGATACAATGTCCAGTAACGCCAGAGAGCTGCTCGAGAACGGTACAATAAAGAACCACCAGAACGGTGATTATGATCTAATCGTATCATCGCCCGGATTTCCCGTGCACAAGGGTATTATTATTGAGTATCAGGCTCGCAATACACCCATCATCGACGAGATTGAATTCACGTTTCAGCAACTCAAAGATCCGGCGATCATAGCAGTGACCGGCACCAATGGTAAGAGTACGACAGCAGCCTTGATCCATACGATCCTGACCACCGCTGGATTGGATTGTTTTCTCGGTGGCAATCTCGCGCCAGGGAAACCTTTTTCCCAGGCTCTATTCGAACCGGAGCATACGTACTACGTGCTTGAGGTGTCATCGTTCCAATTGATGCGAATAAGAACCTTCCGGCCCAGAATTGCCGTTTTAACGAATATCAGCAAAGATCATCTGAACTGGCATGCAAGTATTGAGGAATACCATAGCGCAAAGCGTGCGATTTTCCGGAATCAGATATCTGATGACAGAGCCGTGCTGAATCACGATGATGTTGTGGTGCGTGATCTGGCGCGTGATATTAAAGCAACACAGATCTATTTTGGCAGATCCGCATTAAATGGAGCACACTGCAACGGTACGTTCCGATTTGGCTCAGAAGCTTTGTTCCCTTGTGGTGTTGTTGGGCTGCCGGGTGAGCATAATATCATGAATATACTCGCGGCCATTGCCGTGAGTAAGATCCTGGACATCGACACACCATCCCTCAAGCGCGGTATAAGCATGTTCAAACCATTGCCACATCGACTCGAGGATTGTGGTATGAAAGAAGGGATCCGCTATATCAATAATTCGATGTGTACGAATGAACAGGCTGCGATCGCTTCGTTCATGGCGATCCCGGGTTCAAAGATCGTGATCGTGGGGGGTAAGGAAAAGGGTGATACGGCATTTGCTTATCTTGAACTCCTCGCAAAACAGGCAAAAGCCTGTGTTATCATGGGCGAGAATGCATCTTCAATAAAAAAATACTTTGATAGGATCGGCTATAGAAGGTACGCGGTTGCCGCGGATATGACTCAAGCAATACAAATCGCTCGGTCCTATGCTGAGAAAGGAGATGCCATCATGTTGAATCCAGGATATGCCTCGTTCGGTCTGTTCAAGGATTTTGAGGAAAGAGGAGAGGCTTTTCGTCATGCAGCCTGCTAAGATCGATAAAACACTTGGCTTTTGTGTACTCTGTCTCGTAGTCCTTGGTACGTTATTCGTCTATTCTTCCTCATACTACCGGGCAATGCGCAAGGGGGAGGATTCGACCTTCTACCTTTTGGGACACCTGAAACGACTGGGCGTGGCGATTGTATTTTTCTGTCTGGGTCTTTTCATGCCTTATTCCTGGGTCCGCAAGATCGTATTTCCATTATTCATTCTTATCGTTCTCATGCTTATCGCCACATTGATCGCTGGTCGTACACAATTCGGTGCACGGCGGTCCCTGGCGATCGCTTCTTTCGGGCTCCAGGTGTCTGAGTTCGTTCGAATATGGATCGTATTTTTTCTGGCCAACTTCTTTGATGCGCATCCGCAGATTGCGAACACGAATCGCGGTATGCTGAATACGATCATTATGAGTCTCTTTGTTATCGTGCTTGTGGCGATTCAGCCGTCTTTATCCATGGCTGTCATTTGTTTTACGGTGCTTATCTTCATGTTATTGTACGGTTGTGCACGGTTGAGATTACTGGGGACCACGATACTGGTGTGCGCATGCTTGCTGGTGATTTTTGTCATGGTGTTCCCGCATGCACGCTACCGGGTGACAAGTTTTATCACCAATCCGACATATCAGGTGCAGCAGTCTCTGATTGCGATTGGATCAGGTGGCGTATTCGGAAAAGGACCAGGCGCGGGCTTACAGAAATTTTTGTTCTTGCCCAGGATCCATAATGATTTTATCTTTGCTCATATTGCCGAGGAGCTGGGATTTATTGGCTGTATCGTGATCTTCATATTGTACTGGCAGATATTCATCCGCGGTATCCGTATCGCCGGTTCGCTGGATGATGATTTTACTCGACTACTCGTGGCTGGTCTTAATGCAACGATTTTCATAACGTTCTTAATACATGTTGGTGTGAGCATTGGTTTATTGCCACCAACCGGGGTTCCTTTGCCATTCATATCCTTTGGCGGTTGGTCCCTGGCTGCCAATCTGTATGCTGTAGGGATCATACTGCAGATATCAAAAGAGAGGATCGTGTGAGTCTGGTCATTTCAGGTATCGGTACTGGCGGTCATTATTATCCCGCACTCGTCGTAGCAAGAGAATTCATGCGACGGAAAATATCCGTTGTCTTCCTTGCCCGGCGTGGAATGCGTGAGGAGATCCTTGCCAGAGGATCCGGATTACCGGTATTCTGTATAGATCCAAAAGGTTTTTACGGTAAATCGATACGCGGGAAGCTCGTATCGATCATTTCTATTATTTTATCGATCGCTGCAGTGAGTTGTATCACCAGAAAGGTGGTTGGATTATCGTTTGGAGGTTATGGATCACTGCCGTTAATTCTATCATGTATGATCAACCGATGTCCTTTCTACCTTTTTGAACCGAACAGGATTTCCGGGCGCGCAACAGCACTCTTTGCGGGGAAGGCTCGAGGATTACTCCTTGGCCTTCCTCCGGCAAAGGGTGTTCCCTGCAACGGCATCGTTACCGGAGTGCCAATACGTCATGAGTTCAAAAACGTTCGCGCACCCGCTGTCGAGATAAAAAAATTAAAAAAAATACTTATTCTCGGAGGCAGTCAGGGTGCGCGACGTTTGAACGATCTGGCAATTGCATTACAACATGTGTTATCAAATGATTTCGAGATTACGATCATCAGCGGGCCAAGCGATTATCTGCGAGTACAGCAACAGCGGATAAGATCGACCCGTGTTATCTCTTTTACCGATGAACCGTGGGCAGAAATCGCTACCGCGGATGTGATCATCTCCAGGTCCGGTGCTCTTGCCGGTTATGAGATCATGTGCTCAGGCAAACCGGTTATATTCATTCCATTTCCGTATGCGATCGACGACCACCAATATCACAATGCCGTATTCTTTGCCCAGCAGGGAAATGCGCTTGTTCTGCGGGAATCTGAAGCGGATGTCAATACGGTCGCCCGTTCAGTGCAGACCATGATGGACAAAAAGGCCGGGGGGAATGGGTTGATTTCGGATGCCGAACAAAAGATCGTTGAAACGATAATAAAGGAGAACGATCTGTGATTGATTTCAAATCATTGATATCAGATTGTACGCTGCAATATAGGAAGAACGAGGATCCCGCGGTACGGGAGTATTTGGATCTTCCCGAGTATCAACGAGGGTATTATGTTTGGTAAAACCGAGCATGTACACTTCGTTGGTATCGGTGGGATTGGAATGAGCGGATTAGCGATTTTTTTGCACAACATGAAGTTCAAGGTGACCGGTTCTGATATTCAACGATCTGATGTTACGCGTACGCTGCAAAGAATGAAGATAAAGGTATCATACCGACACGTAAAGAAGAACATACAAGGCGCAGATGTGGTTGTTTTTTCAACCGCGATCAGAAAAGATAATCCGGAACTTGCCGAAGCACAGCGTATCGGTGTCCCGATCATACATCGCGGTGAACTGCTTGCCGAGTTGACCAGGATGAAGATCGCGGTTTGTATATCCGGGACGCATGGGAAAACAACGACTACATCGATCGTGGGAGAAGTATTGCGCCAGGGCGGATTATCACCGACTACACTGGTTGGTGGTATTGTCAGGGGAAAATCACAGGCGAATATCGGAAAAGGCGACTATCTGGTATGTGAAGCTGATGAGTCTGATAGATCATTCCTCCGTTTATATCCGTCCTATGCGGTTATAACGAATATCGAGGCAGAACACCTCGATCACTACGCTAATCTCGACGAAATAAAAGATAATTTTACTCACTTTGCTAACCATGTACCGTTCTGGGGATGTACATTTCTCGGTGCCGATACAAAGGGAGCGCTCGATATCATGAAGCGTGTATCGAGACGAACGATCACATACGGTACTAATGAACATGCGCAACTCCGGGCATCGAATGTGCGCAAGGGCGATCTTTCATGTACATTCGATGTGCATTATGATCGTCTACGCATAGGAAGATTCACAAGTCAGCTTCTTGGCATGCACAATGTAACCAATATGGTGGCCGCGATCGGGATCGGTCTTGAACTTGGTATTACTGTTTCAACGATCAAGAAAGCCCTTAAGGATTTCAAGGGAGTACACAGAAGGATCGAACATCATGGGGAAATTCGCGGGGTTTCGATATTCGACGATTACGGTCATCATCCGACCGAGATTGCCGTCACATTGCAGACGATACGTGAGTATTATCCGAACCGGCGTATTATTTCAATATTTCAGCCGCACCGATATACCAGAACATACCATCTTTTCAATGATTTTGCCTATAGTTTCTTTGGCGCGGATATGGTGATCATAACGAAGATATACGCGGCACATGAAATACCGATCGCTGGTATCACTGGCGAATCACTCGCAAAGCGCATACGCAAAGAACTGGATGATGTCCATTATGTTGCGGAATTCGACGATATCATTGAGTATCTCCGTTCCACGGTTGTTAAGGGTGATATTGTAGTGGTCCAGGGGGCAGGGGATATCAATAACCTGGCAAACCGCTTGCTCAAGGAGCTTGCATGAAACATCATTTCATGAAGATCCCCGGATGTTCTGTAATTGAACATGGGTTACTGGCCCGTAATACGTCGTTCAGGATAGGCGGGCCGGCACGATTTCTGATAACCGTCAGGTCATTACGTGCACTGCATAAGGTCCTTGAGATTAATCATCGCATTAAATTGAAAGTATATGTACTCGGTGCTGGTACGAATGTGTTGTGCAGTGATAAAGGGTATGATGGAATTATTATCCGGTTGCGTGGGTACTTTACCAGAGTTTCCCGGACCGGAAATGTCTTGTACTGTGGCGCCGGGATTTTACTCGATCGACTGCTGGCATATGCTTGTGCCCAGGGTTATGGAGGAGCTGAATATCTGGCAGGAATACCCGGGACGGTTGGAGGAGCTATCTTTTGTAATGCCGGTGCTTTCGGACACGCGATCGGCGAGTTGGTAGAGCAGGTAAAAGTAATTACTCCCCAGGGAAAGGTCCTGCATATCAATGCTGGCAAAATCGATTTTCAATACCGTTCTTCAGGATTTTCTCGGCAGGTGATCATAATCGGGGCTCATTTGCGGTTCCAGAGGAAAAAAGCAGTAATCATCCGTAAACAGATACATGAGATACAACAATACCGCCGTGAACATCAGCCCCGAGGGTATTCAGCCGGTTCATACTTTAAAAACCCGCGTCCGCATTCAGCCGGTAAAATTATCGATGAATGTGGCTTAAAGGGAATTTTAGTTGGTCAAGCGATCGTAAGTGCCAAACATGCCAACTGGATCATCAACAAGGGTGGTGCCAGAGCACTCGATGTAGTAAAACTGGCGGCGATCATCAAAGAGACGGTCAGGAAGCGGACCGGGATAGGACTGATCGAGGAGGTAAGACGATTAAAGTGATTGGAGGAGCTATCTTGATAACAATTTTTATCATTCTGGTAGTCATTGTTACGCGTTCTAGAGAACGGGTAATGCTGCTGGAAGAGGTACTATCTGATGGTCGTGTCATTTCACATGAAGATGGGTTAATTGAGTGGCGTGGTGTGTATTACCTGTTTGGTACTCATGATCTCCACCGACGTTGGGAACTGCTCCAGGCAATACCGTCTGAAGCAATTGATAGTCCATGTGTTGTGGATATGCGGTTCAATTCGCAAATTATTATAAAAAAGGGACCTGTGAATGAACGTTTGTGGTCAGGTCCAGATAAACTCGATTAAAGGAGGAGATAATGGCGAAGAAAGAAAGGATCGTTGGCGTCGATCTCGGAACGACAAAAGTTGCAGCGATTATTGCGGAAGCCGAAGATGACGATCTGAAAGTAGTGGGTGTAGGTTCGACAACCTCCTATGGTTTGAAACGTGGTGTGATCATCAATCTAGAAAAGTCAGTTGAATCGATCCAAAAGGCAGTTGATGAAGCATGCCGAATGGCAGGTTTCAAAGTTGACTCATGCTATGCCGGGATCTCGGGATCGCACATCGAAAGCATAAATGCCCACGCCATGATCGCAACATCCCGTGCAGGGGGAGTGATCCAGAAAAGGGATATCGATCGTGTAATTGAACAGGCTCAGGCAATAGCATTACCCCTCGATCGCGAAATTATACATGCAATACCTATCGAATACATCGTCGATAATGAACGCGGTATCAAGGATCCGATCGGAATGAGCGGCGTGAAACTGGAGGCGGAGGTGCATATTGTCACTGCAGCAATAACCTCTGCCCAAAATATCTATACTGCTCTAGAGCGGGCGGGATTAAAGGTCAAGGACCTTGTATTGCAGCCCCTTGCATCATCCTATTCAGTGCTGCAGCCGGACGAGATCGATCTTGGTGTCTGCTTACTGGATATTGGTGGTGGTACGACCGATCTAGCAATCTTTTATGATGGTGCAATACGCCACACCGAAGTGATCCCGTTAGGGGGAGAGTATGTTACCAATGATATCACGATCGGCATACGTACTCCCTACAAGCAAGCGGAAACGATCAAAAAGAAATACGCGACATTATCGTTAACCCCGGATGAGAAAAAAGAAGAGATCAAGGTCCCCGGGATCGGTGGACGTGAGGATCGGTATATCACAAAGGATCAGTTATACTCGATCGTGAGTCCGAGGATAGAAGAGATCCTCATGATCACACATAAAGCGATAAAGAAAAGTGGTTTTGCTGATGTCCTGGCCGCAGGATGTGTAGTAACAGGCGGAACTGCACGACTGGGTGGCTTGGCAGCAGTTGCTGAAGAGATCTTCAATCTGCCGGTGAAGATCGGTATTCCAAAAAGGATCGGTGGTTTAACCGACATTATCCTTGATCCGATCTATGCCACAGGTGTTGGTCTTGTGCTATATGGATATGAGAAAAAGAACCAAACTCTAATAAAGAGAACACAGGGAAGTGGAGTATTCGAGGCACTGAAAAAGCGCTTTGAAAGCTGGTATAGCAAATATTTCTGACGAAGGAGGATAAATATGTTGGAATTGGTCGAAGAACCAAAATATATTGCAAAAATAAAAATGATCGGCGTAGGCGGTGCTGGATGCAACACCATAAACTATGCTATGGGATATGGAATAGAAGGAGTTGAAACGATCGCGGTGAATACAGATGCACAGGTCCTTAAATTGAGCCGTGCGGGTGAGAAATTACAGGTTGGACAGAATCTAACCCAGGGTCTGGGAGCGGGTGGAGATCCCGAGATCGGTCGTAAAGCCGCGGAAGAGTCGCGCGAACAGATAAAAGATAATCTAAAGGATGCGGATATGGTCTTCATAACCTGTGGTGAAGGTGGAGGTACCGGAACCGGTGCATCACCGATCATTGCAGAAGAAGCGAAAAATGTCGGTGCTCTCGTGGTTGCGGTAGTGACAAAACCATTTGAGTATGAAGGGATATGGCGCATGACCAACGCAGAGCATGGTATTGCTGACCTCAGCGAGCGCGTGGATACATTGATCTGCATTCCAAATCAGAAACTGGTCGCTGTTTCACCAAAGGAACAGTCGATCGTTGAAGCATTCAGATTGGGTAATATGGTTCTATTCAATGCGATCAAAGGTATCGCTGAGATGATAACACGACCGGGACTGATCAATCTTGATTTTGCAGATATCCGGACATGTATGATCGAAAAAGGTACTGCAGTCATGGGTCTGGGCATTGCCGAAGGAGAGAATCGCTCAGTACAGGCAGCTCAATCAGCAATTTGCTCCCCGCTTCTCGATGATATTTCGATCAAGGGTGCAAAGGGATTGCTGATCAATATAACAGGAGGTTCGAATCTGACACTTGCAGAGACCAACGAGGCAGCATCTTTGATCGTTGCCGAGACAGATAGCCAGCCGAAGGTTATTACCGGCGTTGTGGTCGATGAGGAACTCGGGGAAAAGGTAAAGGTAATGGTCGTTGCGACCGGTATCAAGGATCAAACAATCGAGGAAAAGGTCGACATCGGGATCAAAAGGGAGAATCTTGAGCTTCCAACCTTTAAGAGACGCGAAGTAAAACCTGAACAGAAAGATCGTGCTTATAATGAAAACGATCTGGAGGTACCTACCTTCTTAAGAAGGCAGATCGATTGATCACAGCTTTCGTAATAACCATTGATACCTGGTGTTCTTGTTGAACGAACGAGTTTCTTCCAGGGATGATCTCATGTGCTTGTTGTAGGATCGGCTGTGTTAGTTCTTTGGGGAACTTTTTATTGAGGCAGGATCGATGAAAAAAGCATTATCCGGGAACATGGAGTACGAATATGGATCAGAGTGACTATGACCTCGCGGTCATCGGTGCTGGCCCGGCTGGATTGACCGCGGGTCTTTATGGTGCCAGATCAGGATTACGAACCATGATCATAGAACGGATCATGCCCGGTGGGTACGTAGCGACGATCTCATACATCGAGAATTATCCCGGCTTTGCAGAAGGGATAAAAGGGCTTGATCTTGCAGAGAGGATGAAAACCCAGGCAAAGAGGTTCGGTGCTGAGATCATAGGTACAGAAGCAAAGGCTGTGAGCGGAGGTGACGGGCGGTTCATGCTCATGACCCACACAAAAAAATATTCGGCACGGTCAATCATCATCGCAACCGGTACAACACACCGGAGACTCGGTGTGGCGGGTGAAGATAATCTGAGAGGACGTGGAGTATCTTACTGTGCCACTTGTGACGGACCGCTTTTCAAGAACAAGGCAATTGCGGTGGTCGGTTGCGGAAATTCAGGACTGCAAGAAGGTCGCTTTCTCCTTAATTTCGCGAAAAAAATCGTATTTATCGACATGCTCTCCTGTATTATCGCTGAACCTGTGCTCCACAAGCCCCTTGAAAAGGATGAACGTGCCCGGTTCTTGCTTAACCATGAAGTTAAAAGCATCAATGGAGAGAAAAACGTTGAGTCGATAACTGTAGTGGATCGTAAAAGCGGAGAGGAAAAGACAATCGGCATTGATGGGGTCTTTATTTATGCCGGCCTGATCCCGTTGTCACAGAATTTCAAGGATCTTGTTCAACTCGATGCTCAGGGATTTGTTATCACCGATGACAGATTGCAGACGACTGTGCCGGGGATCTTTGCCGCCGGTGATATACGTGCCAATACCGTACGCCAGATCGTAACCGCCTGTGGCGACGGAGCGGCAGCCGCATTGTATGCATATCAATATGTTCAAACTATGAATCATTAGTACACGACCATCCAGCATAATAAAAAAGAGAACCCCGCCTTTTGTGGCGGGGTTCTCTTTATGTTGATTGTGCTATTTAACCCAGATGACCTTGGTTGTCCTTGTCTGTTCACCTGCATCTATTTTTACGAAATAGACACCTTGGGCAAGGGAACGGAATGACAGGGAAAGATCTCCTGTACCCGTTACCTTTCCGTAATCATGGTGTTCAACAAGACGACCGAGTGCATCATAGACGCTCGCACGAACATGGGTTTTGGTCGCAAAACCGTACTGGATCGTGAATGGGCCACGTGAGATCACTGGATACAACTGGATACCAGTGAAGGATTGGGTTGATTGCTCTTCCTTTACGCCCGGCCAGTTCCAGTAGCGGTTGTAGGCGGTATCCGCATGCTCCTGCAGTTGACTCAGGTTGTTTCCACCAACGATCGCAAAAGCAGCGATCTCAGCCGCACCTGATGCGATCGTGAACGGACCAGCTGAATTACACGTCGACCAGTCATATGGACGGTTCGATGATGCATTCTGTATCGTCCCATCCATGAACTGGATCTGAATGTTATCCGGCAAACCTGAGTTCGGATACACATACACATCATGGTCGATCAAGGCAAGATTTACCGCCGGTGTCGAACGCGGAGGATCCAGGATCGCAACCCCAACGTACGGTGAACTCTCGTACATCCAGGTCAGATTCCTCGCCCCTTCGGACGATCCCTGGTTGTTCGTCGCATTACCGATGTCCCAATCGACAAAGACCGCTGCGTACGCATTGTTTATCGCGCTCGCTCCGTTGTTGATCAACGAGAACTTCATGATCACGAAATCATCCGCGGTCGGATCATCCCATGCCCAGGATTCCTGCAAACAGAGCAGGTCTCTTGGAGATGTATGACCGGCGTCCGTATAACGCGCGGTCGCATATTCGTCGCGGTTATCCGGGCCCGGCTCATACATATAAACCATTCCATTCGGGGAGGTTGTGGTCTCCCAGTCCGCATCATCACCGCCCGCATCTTCATAGTACTGGTCAACACACCAGCTTGCATCCGTGCCAAAAGCGAAACTGGAATAGAACAGGTGGTTGGTGTTGGTGAACGGATACCAGAATCCCGAACCCTGGGTTCCGGCTGAACTCATGAATCCGATCGCGCCGTAGCGCGTCACGGTTAGCTTACAATCACCGCAATCATGAGTTGCATAATCCTGGGGCACAACGCCGCCAACGATAAGGCTGAAACTGCGTGTCCAGGATGATTCAGCCGCAACGATGTACAGGTCAAAGTCAAGGCTATGCCCGGGTGGACATGAACCAGAGACCGTGACATCGAAGGGATCCGAAGTATTGTCGACCGTATCTGCAACATTCAGGGTGCCGTAACTGGTGGTGGAATCGGTGATCGTGATATAGGAATCCGAACTACGCAGCGTACCGTTGGTATTGGTCGCAGGTGCACTGCCCACATTGGCGATCTCGCATACGATGCCCGCGCTTTCACCGGGTTCAAGTTCGCCGTTTCCATTACCCCCAACTACCGATGTATTGGTAAGAATGATATTGGGCATGTTCTGACCACCGCCGATCACTGCCACCAATGCTTCATACCGGTAGAATCCCGCTTTGGTGACGGTAACGAGTACTGTATCACCGTCGCTTTGCGGCAGGATATCGACATTGACCGGGCTGCCAGTACCTTCACCCACACCGATAATCTCGTTATCGACGGTCAGGGCAATAACAGAACTGTCGTTTGCAGTGACCGTGAAGTAAACCTGACCACCAGGGAGTGATGAGGCGTGACTTATGGTTAAGTTCAGCGGTATTTCGTCGTAAACTACATCAAAACAATCACCGTGGTGGTGAAATAGCATGTAGGTTGGTATCTTGCTGCCTGAGTTGTACGGCCAGCTTGAGGTGCTCAGGAAGTATTTACCGTAGGTCATTGCCATGCAGGGGTGCATTGTGCCGTAGGGAGTCATTTCTGCGGCAGGATAATCAGGCATGAATTGCTGCCACATACAATCATACATACCCCAGACATAGACATCATTGACGAATGAGAAAGATACTTCACTCGCAGCATTTACGCTAAGGGCACCGTAACTCATCCGGTGGAAACGCTCCGTGAAGCTCTGACTGCCATAGTTATACTTACCGGTGAGGCAGTTCGTCGACATGACGAAAGTATGTTCGGTATTGGTGAGACTTGCCAGGTGCGAGGTTGTATAGTATGGCTCACCCCAACCGCTTACCATACCGTGATCCCGGTGCTGGACCAAAAAAGCGCCCGAATTGATCGCGTTGGTAATGCCGGTTGGCGAACCGTTATTCCACCATGTGGAATTATTCTGATTGGTAGTAGGGATATATCCAAGATTCGAGAAGTAGTTGACCACGGTTGCGGTATTGGTGGCAGTTGACCACGGAGATCCAACGTACGGTGAGCCAGAGTATATCGCGTACTGGCGTGCAGGATTCTTGCCAAGACTGCTGATAAAGAACCCCCGGACCACTTCACCACATAACTGGAACCAGCGTTCAGTCTGCCATGCGCAGGCAACGAGCGGATTGTCATAGAAGTTCGTTGAAGTGTAAGGATTTCTCTCATAGTCCAGGAACTTGTTGATCATAATGGAAAGGTGACCGGTATTCTGTGCGCAGATTCGGGAATGATGCATATCCGGAAGGTTATTCCCGTTAACATCAGCATATTTATTATCCGCGACACAGGTGTAGCCGTAGTATGAGTGGGTTGGGGAGGTGATACCATAAGCATCACCTGAAGATTGATAATCAGATAGCAATAGAAATGCCACGGGTGCGGGATTCCATGTATTGTAAGCGTTGTTCAGGAAGTTTTCGATCGCCGTGGTTGTATTTCCACCGACTTGAGTAAGGGTGAAGACTTCACAAGATATGCCCTGTTTCTTGCGCCATGCTTTTACTGTATCTCCCCACGGAATGAAATTCGCATCATCCGGTACGATAATGATATACTCGTACCCGGTCTGACGGTTGATCCTTTCCGGTGAGTAGAAATCGATCTCAGGCAGTGAATTGAAATTCAACAGCATTCCCTGGAGAACTGGATCCCAGAAACGGCTCCGCAACCGGTCATCACCAAAATGGCCATTACCGCCAATAAAGTCCACTTTTATTCGCAGGTCTTTGTAGACGATAAGGTCCTTGGTCACCGGGTTGTACTGGAACGGCGTGATACCGAGCATGACTACGTCGACACCCCGTATTGCGGTTGGATCCGAGACCTGGACTGGCGTGTCAGGGTAGTAAGAATTGCTGTTGTAGATGGCCATGTCTTTTACGTAACGCAGGGGTGAATCATCGATCTCAAGGGGGATATTAGGTGCAGGGCCAACTTCAACATCATGGTATGTTTCCGTTCGAGTACCCAGCACGGTTACCTGAGCGTGGGCGCCTTGAGGGATCGCAATGTATCGACCAGTCCCTTGAAGATTTGGTGCACCCTGATCATTGGGAAGAAAAACACCCGGGATACCGTAAGTTTTCATCGGTACCCCATCTACTATAATGTCTTCCTCTACAATTGTATGGGCACTGAAGATGATCTCCATCCCGGTCGGAGTTTCATTGACAATATTGAACATGTGCTGTTCACCCCAGTTATTGTCGAATGAAACGACATTTGATGCCATGGCAATAGAACAGAGTAGCATCAAAGATATCAGTATATTACGCATAGTTTCTCCTTTCTTGATTTATTACCTTACTATCACGGCTTTTTCCGTGCGCGTGTAGTCATTGGTCTGCATCTGGACAAAATACACACCAGCTGAAACAGCACGACCAACATCGTCGCAACCATCCCACACCACCGTGTAATAGCCCGGATCATG
>Ga0180438_10000753_pt1 | contig 59567 bp, 52 predicted proteins | sample SS_ome_12_FD_132455 | JGI IMG/M metagenome (GOLD analysis project Ga0180438, IMG submission 132455) | Hypersaline lake sediment archaeal communities from the Salton Sea, California, USA - SS_3_D_2 metaG | ecosystem: Environmental > Aquatic > Non-marine Saline and Alkaline > Hypersaline >... | reverse complement strand
TCACCCTAATATCGGGCTCAAATTGCGCTGAATGAATCCATTCAGCTCCATTTTCCGCCAAATATTGGGGCAAAAAATCATAAAATTCCGCGCTTCAAAGCAATTTCCAAACACCCTCTTAGAAGAAAAAAAGTTTTTCCTCTCTCATGCAAATTATACAACCTATATTGAAAACTACGTCGCAGCCAATCCAGAAACTCGCGTGATTACTCTTCGACGCGACTTAAGAGATCTCTGCGTTTTTTGTGCTGTTTTTGTCGGAAAAGAAATTGATCAAAGATTAGGACGAAAAACATCTTTTGATGAAAAGTGAATGTGGGTAATCACAAATGCATTTGATGAAGACGAACTCTATCTCTGGAATTACAAGCTTCAAGCACGCACGATTCTTGATTGGGAAAACCATCCAAATGCCGTTCACCTTCGCTTTGAAGACCTCGTTGGAGAACGCGGCGGCGGCTCAAATGAGAAGCAAAGTGAATCCATCGAAGTTTTTTGCAACGCTCTTGGCGTGCCTATAACAGAAGAAGAGCTTGGCTATCTTACAGAAAATCTTTGGGGAGTAGAAAAGAAAAGGATCAGCACAACCTTTCGAAAAGGGGAGATTGGTTCCTGGAAAAAATATTTCAAGCCGATGCATATCAAATCCTTCAAGAGACGCCTCGGAGAAGAGCTCATTCTTCTATGTTATGAGGACGGGTATGACTGGTAGATGCTACGAATCATTATCCTGCTCATAGCCTAGCTGTATCAGAAGATCGTGAAACTCCTCCTTAAAAGCAACCTTGTGCTCTGGCTTGAAATGAGCGCGCCACGAACCAATTGTTCCGTTCCGAAAAGTTCCAGACAAGCCAGATGCATTGCCCCAAAGATTCCGAGCAACAAAAAGTAGTTCCTTTTTACTTAATTGAATCCCTAGAACACTCGCTAAAGCCCCAATATTGTCTCTTTGGGTAAGGCTATCTCCACCACCTTTTTTACCTATCAGGTCTTCAAAACGGAAGAGGTAGGTATTTGGTTTTTCTGCCCATGCCAGAGCTCTTTGGTACATTTCTTGGTAAGTCTGAACACTGTTAGAGCGCCGTCCCAGTTGAATCACCCACATCAACTTCTCGTCAATGGACGCTGAGCACCCAAGTTCAGCTTCGATCTGATCACTCAACCAGTAAGCTGCAGAAACGAAAACATCTCGAGGATCTCTGATCCAAAGAATTGTTTCATAGCCCCCAGTATCTCCCATATAGTTTTCAAGAGCATTCGCAAAATTAAAGTGGCAAGAACATATCTCCTTGCCTGAAATTTGCTGTCTAAAATGAAATCGAATCTCAGCTGTTGATTTTGGTCTTTTAGCAAATTCTCATCATGTCCAAAATGCCATGGAAGGATACAGCCTTCATCTCCCGTTAGTAAATACATGAGGTGCCTGACCAGATGAGTTCCTCCCTTCGGGATCGTCAGAACGGCAACTTACTTATTCGTCCTTTTAAGAAGCGTAACAGGTTGCTGAGCAAATCCGTACTGTGTAAACATGGCAAAAAAAAAGCACAGTCCTAAAAATTGTTTCTTACCAATCATCATTCTCCTCATAACCTAATGAAATAAGAGCACCGCCAAGCCGCTCTTTGAAGGCAGCCACGTGCTCTTCCTTAAAATACTCTCGCCAAGACCCTATTTGCCCCTTGCGAAACGTAGAAGACGCGCCCCCTTCGGCTTCTCCCCAGAGGTTAGTCGTCAAAAACTGGAGATCTCTCCTACTTAAACGAACCCCAAGCGCCTTTGACACAGCTAGAATCGACTCTTTTTGTGCTATCTGAGTGCCACCCCCCTTTGAGCCACATAGGTCTTCAAATCGCAAAAGGACAACCTCTGGATGATCAAACCAATCCACAGCAAGCGCCGTTTCCAGTTCATAGTCCATCATCGTTCTGTTTTTCGTATCATGGCCGTTGGTGATCACCCACATTAATTTTTCATCCATCGATGCGCTGTAGCCCAGCTCTCTATCGATCTGCTTGCTTAACCAGAAGGCCGCTGACACGCACACATCACGCAAGTCTCGAATAAGCAGAAAGACCTTGCCCCTAGGATGGCTGAGTAAATACTCCTCAACATGTTTAGAATAGTTAAAATGAGCGATCAAATATTCATTTTTTCTGAAGGTCCTATCTACAGTCTCATGAAATCTAGATCGATCCATTGGAGGAGATATCGGCTCGTTCCTTTTACACATACAGCCAGAAAGGTGGTGCCCTTTTTTTCCAATGAGCAAAGAGAAGAGCTTTTCCACTAAATGGGTTCCCGACTTGGGGATGGTCAAAACAATGATGTCGTCGTTGACATGCTTATTGAGCGAAGGCGCGCTGCCCTCAAGAGAGTTGAGATTGATCAATAGAATGGCAACGAGGAGAGTCCATCTACCAATCATAGTCTTCCTCATACCCAAGTTTGATCAAGACCTCTCCAAACCGCTCTTTGAATGCTGCAGTGTGTTCAGGCGTAAAATAATCACGCCACTTGCCACTTTTCCCTTTTCTAAATGTTGTTGGCAGATTTGATGGCTTGCCCCATAGCCTGTCGGCTAGAAAAGAGAGCTCCTCTTCATTGACAGAGACTTCAAGTCCCTCACATAATGCTTGAATAGCCTGTTGCTGATCCTCTCTGGATCTTCCTCCTTTAGACCCACAAAGGTCCTCAAAGCGAAGAACCAAGCTGCCGGGCTTTTCCATCCAAGCCAAAGCTCGGTCAAAGGTTTCAGGATACTGCAATCCAGCTTTTTTATAGCCTCCATTGATGACCAACATGAGCTTCTCATCTATTGAAGCTGATCGGCCAAGCTCATTTTCAATTTGCTTACTATCCCAATAGGCAAAAGAAACAAGCACATCTCGGGGGTCTCGGATAAGAACAAGCACTTTAAATTGAAGAGGAAACTGCATATAGTTTTCAAAGAATGCATCATATTCAAAATGTGAGTGGACAAACCGTCCATCTCGAAATGAATTGTCCAGTAGCCTATTGAATTTTCTTTGAAATCCCTCTGTCTCATTGATACAGAAAAATGGAAAATGCAGGGGGATAATAGTGCACCGTTTCCCTAGGATCATATAGAGCAACTTGATCATTAGATGGGTGCCCGCTTTGGGAACTGTGAACAGAGCAATTTTTGAGTCTGTCTTTTTGTGCAGAGACAAAGCTGCCTCTTCTCCAATAAGTGGAGAAGAATGACTCAAAAACAAACTCAATACTAAACAAACAATCCACCAATTTTTGACTCTACCAATCATAGTCCTCCTCATACCCAAGTTTGATCAAGGCCTCTCCAAACCGCTCTTTAAAAACAGCAATATGCTCTTCCTTGAAATGCTCTTTCCAAGTTCCGACTTGCCCTTTTCGAAAGGTATAGCTGATGTTCTGGTTAGATACACCAAAGAGACTTTCTGAAAGATATTCGCAGTCGTGATCCGCCAGCTCTATTTTTAATAAATGACCCATCTTTCGAAACGCTTTAAACTGCTCTTCTTTACTCCCTCCTCCTTTGGGCCCACAAAGCTCTTCAAAACGAAATAAAGTTGTATCGGGACGATCCATCCATTCAAAAGCAATTTCTAACATTCCCTCCATATTCCAAATTGTATTTTTCTCTTTTCCATTCCCGTGAGTAATAACCCACATGAGCATTTCATCCATCGTAACATCTTTTCCTAGTTGGCGTTGAAGGTCTTTCGTCCTAAAATAGGCTTCAGAAACAAAGAGGTCTCTTAGATCTCTGACGAGCAAAAAAATGGTTGGATGTTTTAGTGAGCAACGATCAAATGTATCGAGATAAGATTGATATAAATCACAAAAGTTAAAGTGAGAAATAAAAGAACGATTTCTCTGATGAAAAAACGTAAGTTTTTTCACAAAATATTGCTCATCTATTACAAGATTAATTTCATTACGATTACAGTTTGGAAAATACTCCCACAAATTAATTACTTTTGAACCAGTTATAAGAAAAATCAGTTTTTTCATTAGGTGAGTGCCTGATTTGGGGAGGGTAACCACTATTAAACTCTCAGAACTTCTCTTATTTAAAGGATGAGCTTCGGGTAAGTATTCCGCACCTAAAGGGGAAAAGAACAACGAAAACAGCCCAAAAATCAGACCGAAAAAGCTAACTCTATTTATTCTAAGTCTGTTTGGGCAAAAAGAAGTGATGAACCAAGTTTTGAATCTACCAATCATAATCATCCTCGTATCCAAGTTTGATCAAGACCTCTCCAAGCTCTTCCTTGAAAGCATCTATATGCTCTGGCTTAAAATGCTCTTTCCATGATCCAATCTGCCCACTTCGGAAGGTCCAACTAATCCCCTGTTGTGACTTCCCAAAAAGCTCTTTTGACATGAGAATACACTCTCTTTCTGTCAACTCAATGTCGAGCAAGCGGCCTAATCTGTGAAAGGCTGCAAACTGCGCCTCTCTACTGCCTCCACCACATTGCCCACAAAGCTCTTCAAAACGAAACAAAACGGTACCAGGTCGATCCACCCACTCCTGCAACTTGTCTAAAAACCACGGAATATCCCACTTACCTCCTTCATGCTCACCGTATCCATTATGTATCGTCCAGAGAAGGACCTCGTCAAAGGAAGGAGAGCCGCCCATCGCTCGTTTAAGCGGCTCATAGATAAAATGCGTAAGAGAAACATAAATATCCCGAGGATCTCGAACGAGCACTGCTACCTTCGGAGCTTGTTTTATCTTCTTATGACAGTCATCAATGTAATCTTGAACTAAATCTCCATAGTTGAGATGCGCATGCACAGGCTTATTTTTTTTAAAACAATGATCCAATTTACCAATAAAATATTCCGGATGAATTTCTGGTGACAGGTTGTTTGTCTTTTCTCCAAAAACAGTCCAGAGAGCATGCGACTTTTGCCCTGTCATCAAATAAATCAGTTTGGCCATTAAATGGGTTCCCGATTTGGGAACAGTCATCAGAATCAAATTCTCAGAATTTCTTTTGTTTAAAGAGCGAGATTCTGGGAGATGTTCTGCCCGTAGAGGAGTGAATGCAACAAAAACTAGCCCAAAAATCAGTCCCCAAAATCCCCCTCTTTTTATTCTCCGGTTATTTTCATATGAAAAGACATTCAGCCGAGACTTTCCTCTACCAATCATAGTCATCTTCATACCCAAGTTTGATCAACACTTCCCCATAAAGCTGTTTAAAAACAGCAATATGCTCTTCCTTGAAATGCTCTTTCCAAGATCCAATTTTCCCACTTCGAAAGGTATGGCTGATCTTTTGTTTTGATTTTCCAAACAACTCTTTAGACATTTGAATGCACTCTCTATCTGTAAGCTCAATGCTGAGCAAGCGGCCCAATCTGCGAAAGGCAGCAAACTGCGCCTCTCTACTCCCTCCACCATTAGGCCCACAAAGCTCTTCAAAACGAAAAAAAGCAGTGTTTGGTTGATCAATCCATTCATACAACTTGTTTATATGCCATGGAATATCAAATACGGACGAGTTTTTAGCAAAACTATTCTGAATGACAAAAAGAAGCATTTCATCAAAGGAAGGACAGCCTACTATAGCCTGTTGAATCTCTGCATACTGATAAAAAGTCAGAGATACAAAAATATCCCGAGGATCTCGGATAAGCAAAGCAACCTTTGAAGCCTGCCTTCCAATCCGATCGCAATTACTAATATACTTTCGAAATAAGTCTGCAAAATGAAAATGATCATACACAACAGTATTTCTGTTAAAGTAACGCTTTACTTTATTATTGAAATGCCTTTGATCAACCTGAGGAAATTTAATATTCTGCTCTGCTCCAAATAGAGAGTAGCAGCTAACTGGTTTGACTCCTGTCATCAAATAGATCAGCTTGGCCATTAAATGGGTTCCCGATTTGGGAACGGTCATAAGAATCAAATTCTCAGAACTTCTTTTATTTAAAGGACGAGCTTCGGGCAAATACTCCGCACCTAAAGGGGAAAATAAAAAAGAAAATAACCCAAAAACCAGGCCAACGCAGACGCTTTTTCTCATGATCAATTTACCTGCCTAAAACGCTACCGATCGTAGATCTGAAATGGTGGCGGGAACACGCAAGGCAAAAGCATGTGAAGAATCCCTCGCATCACTCTTGTCGCTAAGACAATCGGAGCGAGGATAATCAAAAAGGGAAGGGCGATCAGCGAGAAAGTCGCTGTGAGAAAAAAGGCGTACACATACAAAGGAAAAACAGCAAGGAAAAAGGCAGTATCGAGCAGCTGCATAAATGCTTCTTTTAAGCCAATGGGCCTACTCCTTAGGCTAGCAAGGCTTGATTCCTGCAAAACGCTTCCTTTGTTTTGAAGAGGAAGTGGATCTCTAGGATGAATAGCATCGGGCGCAAGGGGCGATTGAGTAGAAACAGGCGCTAGCATACGTCACTCCTTTATTGGGTTTGAGTGGGCAAGATGAATTTCTTGTGTTGGATAGGCGAATTCAGCTCCATACTTGGTAACAACCTCTTGGATGGTCATACAAAGATCTTGCTTCACTTGAAGAAACTTCACGTAACCCATTTTATAGACGAGGAGATAACAATAGATTTCGAGGCCGGAGTCTCCTAAGTTGTCAAAAGTGATGGAAAAACTTTGGGTATTGTCGATCGAATCGTGCGCACCCACTTTTTCCCTAAGCTCTTTTACAATCTTGTCCATATGCGGCATATCTTCGTAGCGAAGAGTCAATCTCATTTTGATCCTACGGTGGGATCTACGAGACTCATTGATCACATGAGCTTTAGAAAACAGCGCATTGGGGAAATAAACGGGTCTGCGATAGTAATCCTCGATCATGGTGGTGTACCAACCAATCTCCTTTACTTCCCCTTCAAAATTACTTTGAGAAGGAATCACTACTTCATCGCCGATTGAAAAAATGCGGGTAAAGTGAAGCATGGCTCCCCCAAAGAAGTTGGACATCATATCCTGGGCAGCAAAGGCGATTCCCGCCATTCCTATTCCACCAAAAGCGAGGAGTGGAGCGATGTCTAATCCAAAGATCTGAAAAATGATCATCATCACTAAGATCGTAATGACAAAAGAAGTGAGCTTCCCTAGTGCATAGATTGTACCAGCAGCCACTCCCAATTTTTCCGACTTTTTTGCTAGCTGATGAAATGCATGCTTGTTCCATCGCAAGATGATCCAACCAAAACAGGCAATCACAAACGCTACTTTTGTCGGTCGCACAAAACGGATGAGCGCATCTAATCCAAAGTGGGTAACACAGATATCAACTGTGTAGGCAAGAGCAAACCCCCAAATAGCAATTTGAAAGGGAAGGTGAACGATTTTCTGCAGGTTTTTTGCCCAAATTGCATCTTTCTTCGCATACCGCTTATGAAGTAGTGAGACTCCCTTTCTAATAATTAGGCTTAAAATGGAAACGAGGCCAATACCGATCGCTATTTCGATCAGCCACATCCAATCATCAATCTTTGGTAACGGGTTGTCTGGCATTTAGTACCTATTTTGAAGAAGGGGTTGAGTATATCTATTAGGACTGTTTTTCACAAGGAAAGCACCGACACTATTCATTTCTTTTTTTGAGTTTGATTAATGACACAAGCCTTCGTAAATAGGGCGTTCGGGAAATAGGCAAGCTCTTCATTCTCCCCTTCCAAGACAGTCATATACCAGCCAATTTCTCGAACTTTTCCTTCATAATTTTTCTGTGATGGGATCATGACATGATGGCCAATGGCAAAACTCCCCGTAAAATGGAGCATGATCCCCCCAAAAAAATTCGCAATGATCTCTTGTGCTGCAAATCCAAACGCAGCCATCCCTATTCCGCCAAAGGCAAGGAGAGGTCCAATTTTAAACCCAAATATTTGAAATAAAAACAGCAAAGTGGTGAGTAAAATAAGAAAAGATGCAAGCTTTCCAAGAGCGTAGACTGCCGTTGGAGAGACTCCAAGCTTCTGTGACTTCTTTCCAAGAGACTTAAAAAGCGCTTTGTTCCATCGAAGAGCCATCCATCCAAGGCATGCAATGATAAATGCATTTCGTAGCAAATGTAGATGAGGAAGAAGAAACTCAAGCTCGAAATACGAAAACACCGCTTCTGCTATGAGAGCTACCCCAACCCCCCAGATACCCACCTGCAAAGGCAGCCGGACAACTTTTTCCAAACTAACTTCCTTTTTGCGCTTTGCAAAATATCGGCGAATGAATGAAAGGATAATTTTCAAACTCAAGCTTACGACAAGCAGAAACAATAGAGCGATTGCAAGCTCAATCCATATGCTAAAGTCTTCGCCCATCCTCAAGATCCTTAGGTTGTATAAATAATATCTATCTTGGTAGCATAACATTATGAATTTCACAAGAGAATCTATCTTCGTTTCCGCCATCCGCAAATTTTGCAATACCTTCGCCGTTGTGCTTGGTTTTTGTGTTGCCGTGGTTGCAATTGTTCTTGGGCTAAGCGCCCTTTCTGACAACATCTCTCTTCCAAACCGAGGGGACCTCACCGTTAGTGCCGATGCCAACTGGAATCGAAAGCTGCTTCCATCTACGACACCTGTCCTCCTCCGCATGGAGCTGCACGGAGTAATTGGAGTCGGAAATCTTACCGAAGAAAAATTCCGCAAGATGCTCCTCGATTCTCGCGAAGGAAGCCTTGCTGGAAGTCGCGTCAAGGGCCTCCTCCTCCACATCAATACTCCTGGTGGAACCGTCCGAGACAGCGGAGGAATCTACCGCGCCTTAAAAGAATACAAAGAACGATACAAAACCCCAGTCTACGCTTACGTTGATGGTCTTTGCGCATCTGGAGGCATGTACATCGCATCGATCGCCGATCAGATTTTTGCCTCTTCTGATAGCATCATCGGCTCTGTCGGAGTCAAAATGGGCCCCGCCTTCAATTTTTCCGATGTCATGGATAAGATCGGAATCGCCTCTGTGACGCTCACTGAAGGAAAAGACAAGGACACTCTCAACCCTTTTAGGCCATGGAAAGAAGATGAATCGGCTTCGATCCAAGCCATTTTAGCCGACTCGTACGAAGAGTTTCTCGATATAGTTACAGCTGGCAGAAAGCAGATGAGCCGCGAAAAACTAGTCAATGACTATGGGGCTCAAGTGTTTTCTGCAGAGAAAAGCCAAGAGTATGGATATATTGACCATGCAGATGCCACCTATAACGATGCTCTAAAAAGCCTTGTCCAAGCAGTTGGAATCGAAGACGATGGAAGCTATCAAGTCCTTGCCATTGAACCCTACCACTCAGCCCTCCAAGACCTTACCCAAAGCCAGTTTTTTACCAAAAAGGTGGAGCACATCCTCCCCATTGGCACAAACCTAACCACCGAGCTTAGTGGAAAGCTCCTCTATCTATACCAGCCCTAAAAGCTAGCTATGAAAAAGCTCTATGTTCTCGATGCGGTCAACTTTTTGTTCCGCTCCTACTACGCAATCGGGCCTATGTCCAACCCGAAGGGGGAATCGACAGGAGCCTTATATGGATTCATCCGATCAGTCTTTAAGCTGATCAAAGAAGTCAATCCCTCCCATCTCGTCTGCGTTTTTGATGGTCCCGAAAGCACCAAAAGCCGAAAGGAAATCTACAGCGACTACAAAATCCACCGCGAGCGAATGCCTGAAGAGCTCTATGCTCAACTGCAGCTGGCGCTCAAGTTTTGCAAAATCGCCGGCATCCCCCTTCTTTCGGTCCCTGGAGTAGAAGCCGATGATGTGATCGGAAGCATCTCAAACTGGTCGGGCAAAAAAGGAGTCTCCACCTACATCTGCTCGAGTGATAAAGATCTATGCCAACTTGTAAACGATCATGTGTTTGTGATGCACATCCACAAAGACAACCGGATCGTTGACCAAGAGAAGGTGAAAGAGATTTTTGGAGTGTCGCCCACGCAGATCATCGACTATTTAGCTTTGATGGGAGATACCTCCGATAATATCCCTGGATTAGAGGGGATCGGCCCAAAAACAGCGGCTTCGCTTTTGGGCGAATTTGGCACTTTAGAAAATCTCCTAGACCATCCAGAACAGGTAAAGGGAAAGCGGCAAGAAGTAATCCGAGAGGGCAAACAAACAGCTCTGCTCTCAAAAGAACTTGCAACGATCCACTTAGGAGTTCCTTTTCCCAAAGAGGATGATTTTTTTCGCCTGAAAGAGCCAGAGCTTGAAAAAGTCAAAGCCTTCTATCAAGAAATGCACTTTTTAACCCTACTCAAAGAGCTTCAAGCGCCGGAAAAAAAAAGTGAAGAGCTCAACCTCGACTTTGGCGTTGATGAGACTGAAGTCACCTATACCCTGATCAACGATCTTGGAGAACTAAAAAAGCTATGCGCCCAGCTTAAAGATGTATCTGAGCTATGCATCGATACAGAAACAACGTCCACAAACCCGATGGAGGCTGAATTAGTTGGGATTGGTATCACAAATGAGCCAAAACGGGGCTGGTACATCCCCCTCAATGGAGCAATCGACGCAAAGAAAGCCCTCACCACGCTTAAGCCTATATTGGAAGCTCCTTCTCTCTCAGTTTTTGGACACAACATCAAGTACGACCTCCACATTTTGCGCCACGCGGGAATCGAGCCTGCAAATGTAAACTTCGATACGATGCTCGCATCCCACCTTCTAGAAGCACACAAAAAACAACATGGGCTCGACGCTCTCTCTCTTGAGCATTTTGGCAAAGTCAAAACCCACATCACCGACCTGATCGGCAAAGGAAAAAAGCAGATCACGATGAAAGAGGTCCCCCTTGAGCGAGCCGCTAGCTACTGCTGTGAAGATGTAGACTACACCTTCCGCCTGAAAAACCTATTTTCCCCGTGCGTTGCCAAAGAAGGACTGCAGGAGCTGTATCAAACAATCGAACTCCCCCTCATCTCTGTTCTTATGGAAATGGAAGAAACGGGGATCTATCTAGATGTCGCCCAACTAGGAATCATGCGCGCGCACCTCGAAACAGAAATTAGCAGAATGACCGAAGAGATTTTTGCTCTTTCGGGAGAGCACTTCAACCTCAATTCTCCAAAGCAGCTGGGGATCGTCCTCTTTGAAAAAATGGGAATACGGCCAGCGAAAAAAACAGCGACCGGCTATTCAACAAGTGCCGATATCTTAGAAAAACTCAAAGACACCTCCCCCATCATTGGAAAAATCTTAGAGTATCGAACCCTTGAAAAACTCCGCTCTACCTACGTAGATGCCCTCCCCTCCCAAGTCAACCCACTCACCCATAGAGTTCATTGCAGCTTCAACCAGTCGGTAACAGCTACAGGACGCCTCTCTTGCCAAAACCCCAACTTGCAAAACATCCCCGTGCGTACAGAGGAAGGGAAAAAAATTCGGACCGCCTTCCGCCCCGAAAAACCAACAGGCTGCTTTCTTTCTGCCGACTACTCACAAATCGAGCTGCGCCTACTTGCACACCTTAGTGAAGACCCCACGCTTCTGAAAGCATTTGAAGCAGGAGAAGACATCCACGTCTTCACAGCTGCCCTTGTCTACAACGTCCCCTTAAGCGAAGTGACTTCTTCTATGCGCTACGCTGCGAAAGCGGTGAATTTTGGGATCCTTTATGGGCAACAAGCCTTTGGACTTTCAAAAGAGCTATCTATCCCTGTCGAAGAAGCAAAAGCACTGATAAACACCTACTTTGATCGATACAAAAAAGTGGGTGACTGGCTCGAGTCAGCCAAGCAAAGCGTACGCGAGCTCGGCTACTCAACCACTCTTTGTGGAAGAAAGCGCCCCATTCCTGAAATCCATAGTAAAAATTCATTCGTCCGCGCAGCAGCTGAGCGGCTCGCCGTTAATACCCCCTTGCAAGGGACCAATGCCGACTTGATCAAGCAGGCAATGATACAGATCCAAAAAGCTCTGATGGAAGCACCCTTCGAAGCAAAAATGCTTCTTCAGATCCATGACGAACTCCTTTTTGAAGTAGCCGAAGAAGATACAGGTAAGCTAGCCTCTTTGGTAAAACCGATTATGGAAGGGGTTATGCAATTAAAAATTCCACTTGTTATTGATATTTCCATTGGAAAAAATTGGGGAGAATGCTAATTTTGAGGAAAGTTGCCGTAACCGGTGGGCTCTCTGCAGGCAAAAGTACCGTTTGTCGCCTTCTAAAAGAGCTGGGTGCTTATACTGTGAGCGCCGACGAAATTGTCCACCAGCTACTTACCCCTAATACCAAAATTGGCCAACAAGTAATCCTTTTACTCGGCAAAGAAATTCTTAGAGAGAATTGCATTGACCGGGCAGAAATGGGAAAGAAAGTTTTTGGAAAAGAAAAGACCCTCAAGTCTTTAGAGCAGATCCTCCATCCAGCCGTTCTTGAGGAAATTGATAAACAATACAACCAAGTCAAAGAAAAACAAAAATACACTCTCTTTGTAGCAGAGATCCCCTTACTATATGAGAGTGAAAGCCATAAGTATTTTGATGCAACCGTTGCTGTTGTTACAAAGCAAGACATTGCAAAGATGCGATTTGGGGAAAGAGACTCAAAAAGTGACGAAGAGTATGAGAAGCGAATGACCCACCAGCTTTCACCAGAAGAAAAAAGAGCAAAAGCAGATTTTACTTTGGTCAATAACACCAACCTAGAAGACTTAAAAAAACAAGTGGACCACTTGATTGAACAATTAACCCCAACCAAAAACAAATAGAGGCCATGTACTCAGAAGACCCTCCAAGAATTATGACAGAAGAAGAAAAAAAACCCCTTCCTCCACCAAAACAACCCATCAAACCCCCTAACCCCCCTAAACCTCCCAAGCCAATGGCGCCCCCACCTCCACTAGAGGTGACCACGACAAAGATCGCCGATTTGCAACGGATGAACATCGATGAGCTCAACAAATATGCGAAAAGCATTGGCCTCACTAACCTTGGCTCCATGACCAAGTCCCAAATGGTCTTTGAGGTGGTCAAAAAGAAATCCTCGATTCCTGGAGAAGTGCTTGTTGCAGAAGGCGTCCTCGAAGTCCTCCCCGATGGGTTTGGATTCTTACGCTCCCCCAACTATAACTACCTCTCTTCAGCCGAAGACATCTACGTCTCTCCTGCGCAAATTCGCCGATTTGACCTGAAGAAAGGGGATACCATTTACGGAACCATCCGCTCTCCAAAAGAGAAAGAGAAGTATTTTGCAATGCTTAAAGTGGAGCAAATCAATAACCAGACCCCCGAGAAATCGAAAGACCGGATCCTCTTTGAGAACCTCACCGCTCTTTACCCAGAAGAGCGTTACGTGATGGAAACCAATAAAGAGAACCTCACTACTCGGGTCATTGACCTCGCTTCTCCCATTGGGAAAGGGCAACGGGGACTCATTGTCGCCCCCCCTAGATCGGGGAAAACCATCATCTTACAAAACATCGCTAACTCGATCACCACCAACAACCCAGACACCAAATTAATCGTACTCATGATTGGAGAGCGACCAGAAGAAGTGACCGACATGACGCGTAGCGTCAAAGGAGAGGTGATCTCCTCCACTTTCGATGAACCGCCAGAGCGTCACGTCCAAGTTTCTGAGATGGCCATTGAAAAAGCGCGCCGTCTGGTCGAGTATGGCCATGACGTAGTGATCCTCCTTGACTCGATCACGCGCCTTGCGCGAGCCCATAACACCGTAGAGCCCCACTCAGGGAAGATCCTCACAGGAGGAATCGATGCGAACGCTCTGCACAAGCCCAAGCGCTTCTTTGGAGCAGCCCGCAACGTCGAGCACGGAGGCTCGCTGACTATCATCGCGACCGCACTGATCGACACCGGCTCGAGAATGGACGAAGTGATTTTCGAGGAATTTAAGGGAACCGGGAACATGGAGCTGGTCCTCGATCGTCGCCTTGCAGATCGCCGCCTCTATCCAGCGATCGATCTCATCAAGAGTGGAACCCGAAAAGAAGACCTCCTCTACCACCCGAGCGAGCTAGAGAAGATCTTCTTGATGCGCCAAGCACTTGCCGACCTCTCTCCTCAAGATGCAATGAACTTGCTGACTACTCGTCTGAAAAAGACCGGAAGCAACGTCGAGTTCTTGCTATCGATGAAAGACTAATTCCAAACAAAAAAGGCGCTTTTACAAGCGCCTTTAATTTTCGACTTTAATTCTAAAAAAGTTTCAAGGAACTAATCTAAAAAATAACAATAAACATCTTATTTATAACGGATAATTTATATACATTCCGACTCAAGATTTGTGTTTGACCAAGGAGGCTCCTCAAATTTTTTATCAAAGAGGAGCAGCTGTGTTCATAAACACAGCGCGAGGAGTTGATAAAAAATTTGAGAAAAAGCCGAGGCAAGACAAATCCAAATCTTGAGTCGGAATGTATATGTTTATTATCAGTCAAGAATAAAACTATTCTTCAAAATCCAGCTTTACTAGATTGATTCCTTGTCGATCTATCATCTCATCAGCGGGATCATCTTGACCTTCTGAATTTACAAGATCATGTTCATGAGTTCCAGAAGATGCTTTCCAACTCGACGGCGAATCTACATTCGATCTCGAAGTTAGTTCCACTTCGTTCTCCAATTCTTTTCTTGGGCCCTCGTATGAAGACAATGAGCGGATTGACGGGGGTGCAGTAGATACTTTATCTTCACCGCCTTTATTGTTACGGTATTTGTACTTTGTGTAGCACCAATAAAGAAAGGGAAGTACCAGAGTAAAGTGATATAAAACATATGCACTATCTTTACAAAAATCAAAGAACCCATATTTATTTTCTTCTAGTTTGCGGTTTTTTATTCGCTTCACCAGCCTATAGATTGCATTTAAAGAATTGAGAACGATTCCAGCATAGAAAGTCCAATGTAGTGATGTAGAATCACCACTGGTCGCTGCGGGAGCCGACACATCGATTGTCAATTCATGCTCTGTCTCGAGTCCTTGAGCATCACGAGCCACAAGGGTTAGCGAAAGAGGCCCAGCCTCTGTTGGAGTCACAATAAATCGAGTTTGAATTGTTGGATCTAAAGGATCTTCTTCAATCGACACTTCTTTCGGGTTGCCTTTAAAGTAAAAGGTGACATCCCCTTCATCAGTCACAGGAGGAAAATCATAGGGGGTGGAAACACCTTGCGTTCCCTTCAGCTGTGTATCCCAATCATCAGAGATCGTCATTACAGGAGCCGCATTTGGAGCTACGGTGACTTGTGCTGGTAGAAGGGTTGTCTGCCCTTTAGAATCAGTCGCCACAAAGTTGAAGTTGTGAGTGCCAACTGGAACTGTATCATCCATTAAGAGAGATGTCTGCTCTCCTCCATATTCTGAGATTGTCACTCCGGAAGGCGCACCCTGAAGGGAAAGAACCACAGCTCCTTCCACATCGGTAACAGATGGCAGCCTCCCCTCACACTTAAGCCCTGCAGTACACGTGTATGTAGGTGCTGGCTGGGGAAAAAGAGGAGCTTGATCATCACTGACTGTCAATTGAACCGAGCGAGTGGTCTGCTCTCCATGTGGATCTGTGTACACCAAATCGAAGTTGGAGACACCCACAGTGCCGAGAAGAGGGGCAAAGACCAGGTTTGTTTGACTCTCGATTGAGACCCCTGAAGGAGGATTTTGGAGAGAATACGTTCCAGAAGGATCATCGTCGCCTACACTTGGCAATGGGATCGAGACCACGTCCCCCTCTTTTACCGTCTGCAAAATTGTTGTCGTGTCATCAAATGTAGGTACCTGGTTGACCGTTGTAACTGACCCTGAAATATCAGCTCTATTGCCAGCCTCATCTTCAGCAGTCACCGTGAAATCCTGCACCGTCCCAATATCTACCTGCCCCGGTTGCAGGATAAGATCTGATCCCTGTACTGATCCTGGAAATGTACCAATTGCCGAGTAAGTTAGCGTCTCTCCAAACTCAGCTACATCTGCGTCGGAAAAATGCTGCGTCAGATCAATGACTTGCTGCTGGCCTGAGAATAAGTTGATATTGCCGATTGCCTGCGTGACCACAGGAGCGACATTTTCTTTGAAGATACGGATCCAGGCACTTGCGTTTCGTTTGAAACCTACCACCAAGTCTACGCCCATTTGCTTGATACGACACATCGTTTGGGAAAGGGCCGAGTCGTTTGTATTTAGTTCTTCCTGAACAACGGCTCCGTCCTCTTCGATCGGTTGAACATAACAATTCTGCCCATCAGAATAAGCAGCTGTCCATCCTGAAGAAGCATCCTCCAGCTCGTAATTAAGAAGGGTCCTTGATGAGACGATTGTCTCGCCACCAACTGCTGTGTAATCTGTCCCCGAGAAGGAAAATCGTCTACGGGCCAAGTTTGAGTCATCATTCAGATAGTAGACGTCAATCTCTTCACTTGGAAGAGTCACCACCTTAGGCTTAGATCCTGGGAAGGAAGTAGAAGAGCCCACAATGCTCAGCGTGGCATCGTATTTCTGCAAGGTGATCTCATCGACAGCTCCTGTTCCATGACTCTCGAAAACACCATATACCGTACCATCCCCATTGAGCTTGATCGATGAGTGGCGAGAACCGTCGGTATTTCCGAGCACTGTTGTTCCTCCCCCCGCGACAAAACTACCATCTATTCCACTCCGAACTTCTAATTCAAAACGTGTATCTTTGACAGCACTAATGAGGAAATCGCCATTTGGAAGATCTTTTATGCTTGGAGGATAGTCAAATGAATCAGGGCCAGCTATAACAGATTGCTCCGAAATAATTTCCGCTCCGTTTTTATCAATGGCAGTAAAAAGAACACCTGATCCCCCAATAGAAATAGCCGTCGAATAGACAACCCCAAGATCTCCATCAGTTCTTTTTGCAAGCGCTGCATGCCGTTGTGGCAAATAAGGTTGTGGATCAGGCCCCACCTGAAAGGATGCAACTGGACCTGTCAAATCTCCGACAGTGCCTATGGTTCTCACATTATTCCCGCCTGAATCAACAAAAGATTCCTCGGTCAGGGCCATATAAGTACTACTATTTCTTTCCCCTAAGAAAAAATCATTCTGAATAGGAGCACCTAAATCAAAGGCTGGGCCCCTAGGGAAGTAGTTTGGGCCTGCAAAGGACAGCAATTTTCTGGCACCAAAAAAAGCAGCTGCAACCCCAACACTGGGGTCAGTATTTATAGGAGAAACTCCCTGTTGAAGAGTTAGCCCTACTCCACTTTCTGAAAAAACTGACTCCCAAACCAAATACGTTAAAGCAGCAACGCCGAAACCCGCAAAAAGTATATTCCTTGGCTTACTCCAAAATCCAGATTGACTTTTTTCAATCTTCTGTCGATTTCCTTGAAGATTTATGGCTACATCACTCATACACCGCTCCGAATAAGAAGTTGAAGAAAAAATGTTAATTCAAGTAAAGATTTTTCTGAAGGCTTTTTTTTTGAAGGATTCCTATGCGCACAACAAAAACCTGGACACTTGTTCTTTTACTATCACTTTTCTGTATCAGTTGCCGGGCTGATATTTGCAAAGCTGCCCCCCCAGCAATCCCCTTTTCCGACCCTAATAATGTTGCAGATGTTCAATTGAGCATCGGACCTGCTGGAAACATCATCGCTTTAGGTCTTATTAATCCTGGCAGTGCATTAGAAGCCGTCATTTACAATGCTCAAACCCAAACTTGGAGCAGTCCTCCTGAAATGCTATCATCCTCCACTGCTTCAGATCCCATCATAGAGACCGACTCAAAAGGAAATGCAATTGCGGCTTGGTTTCAAGGAAATCAGGTATGGGCCTCTTTTTATGAAGCATTTAACAAGACATGGACAACTTCACAGCAGATCTCTTCTGCTAGTGCTTCGGCTTCCCCAGCTACTGTTCAAATTGGATTTTTAGGCAGCACAGGAGGCATGGTGATTTGGGCAGCAAATGAAGGCTCTTATTTTGTTGAATCATCCATCTTTGATGGAACAGCATGGCAAACATGCGCTCACACAATTCCTCAAACACAAGCTATCAGCGAGGTTCATTTAGGAACAACTGATTCTGGCCATGCCCTTGCTCTTTGGCTACATGGGAGTACCCCTTTTGCGTCGATCTACCACCCGAATACCCATTGTTGGGGAATTCCTCAGTCATTCACAAATCCCATAACTACCACTAGTTTTTTCCCTATTCTTGCCACAAGTAATGCGGGCCCTTCAGCTGCATCCTGGCTTACCAAAGCTGGGTCTTCGTATGCTCTGGAACTTCTGCCTCTATCGGTTCCCTTTCCTATTGATCAATACCTTTCATATATGATGGACTCTTTTCAAAACCCTGATCACTTCTACCATCAATCTGCAATTTCCCCGAATGGAAATAGTTTTCACCTTTGGCAAAGAGCAGGAGGAAGCGGCCTAATCATCCAAGCCAATAGCATTAATGTTGTTTCAGGAACAGGCTCGGACACAGTAGAGTTCGCCGACTTTTCGTCTAGTGCTATAAACCCCCAACTTCAACTTAAATCTGATCATCATGGCAATGCAATTGGAGCTTGGGTTGACCCATCAGCTCCAACAGATATCAAACAAGCTACCTACTCTGCCCAGCAAGGAACATGGGGAAGCCCTGAAACAATTTCAGGAAATGCCCCTATTCAGAATCTAACCCTCAGTGTCAACGGCGCTGGGAACTACGCCGTTGCATGGATCGAGTCAGCTAGCGCCCTTGTTGAATTTGACAACACACCGGCAGCGCCAAGTAATCTTACTGTCTACGAAATCACGAACCGCTTCCCCTTCCAAGGTGAGCACTCCCACCAACTGAATTGGAAAGCAAGCACAAGCCCCGATGTGGTGCAGTACAAAGTCTATAAGGAAAACACGCTGCTGACAATTCTGCCAAACTCCACAACGACTTTCCGGGTCCATAACTGCCCAGCAGACACCGTCGCAACCTATTTCGTCTACTCAGTCTCTGCTCAAGGAATCGTGAGCTTAGCCGCATCTGTTACGTTCAACCCACAAGATTAGGGATCTCATTGAAAAAACGAATCTTCGCTACCCTCTTCTTTTTGATTCTCACTCCTTGGCTGTGTGCGGATGCATTTCTCATAGAAGGCAAGCTTGCCTACTTTCTCCCCAACTCCTCAACTCTGCGCGAGATCTATGGCTCCTCTTGGCTAAATTCACAGGTTGAAATCACACACCCACTTACCTGCTGGCCTATCCCCTTAAGCGCCTTTTGGAGCATTAACTACTTGAGCAATTGCGGAGAATCGATCGATGATCAAGACGGGACAAAAATCCGGATCCTCCCTATAAGTGGTGGGCTTAAATTTCGCCATAACCTCAGAGATGACGAGAAGCTACGGATCGATTTTTACGCAGGAGCAGGAGCACGCTACTACTTTATCCATGTCAAAAACAGCTCCGATTTCGTCAAGAGAACAGTAAACAAAGACGGTCTGGGCTGGGTGGCACAGGGAGGCCTCCTCTTCTTTTTAAACTGCCGCGTTTGTATCGACTTGTTTGCAGACTACTCGAGCAAGACATTTGACTTTTCAAGCACAGCCCCCCTCGTCACAGGACACAAAGTCAACGTGGGTGGCTTTAGTGCTGGCGGCGGAATTGGATTTCAGTTCTAGCCGGCCTGCAATTGAATGTGGACAAAATTTTTGAACTTGTACAAAATCAGATTAGATTAACATCAAGAGCGATTTATGGACGTTGTAATGCTTTCGCGAATTCAATTCGCAATGACCAGTATGTTTCACTACATCTATCCCCCCTTAAGCATTGGCTTGGGACTTTTTCTCATTATCATCGAGGGTATGTACATCAAAACCAAGAACCTTCGCTACCTAGAAATGACCAAGTTCTGGGTGAAAATCTTTGCCCTCACCTTTGCCCTCGGAGTAGCAACGGGTCTTGTACAAATGTTTGGACTTGGAACAAACTGGGGACGCTATACTCGCTACGTCGGGGATGTCTTTGGAGGAGCACTTGGAGCCGAAGGGATTTTTGCTTTTTTCCTAGAGGCTGGGTTCATGGGCATCATGCTTTTTGGTTGGAAGCGAGTGAGTGCAAAAATGCACTACCTTTCCACAATTCTCGTTTCAGCTGGAGCACACTTTAGCGCTATTTGGATTGTCGTTGCAAACTCTTGGATGCAAACTCCGGCAGGATTTACAATTGAAGGAACAGGAGCTGATGCGCGAGCGGTGATCACAGATTTTTGGGCCATGATCTTTAACCCTTCAAGTATGGACCGTCTCCTTCATGTCACCCTGGGTTGTTGGCTCAGCGGACTTTTTCTTGTGATTAGTATTTGCGCCTACTACCTTTTAAAGAAAAAACACGTCAGCTTTGCTAGAACGACTATAAAAATAGCGATCGTAAGTGCTTTTGTTGTTTTAATTATGCAACTATTTTCAGCAGACTCTACCGCTAGAGGAGTTGCCGAAAATCAACCGTCAAAATTAGCTGCAATGGAAGGGGTATATAAAACAGAGGAAGGAACTGCAATCAGCCTCGTTGGGTGGGTAGATACAAAAGCAAAAGAGGTAAAAGGTATTAAGCTACCCGGTGTGTTGAGCTTTCTTGTATATCGAAACTTCAAAACTCCTGTTTTAGGGCTTGATAATATCCCATCTGATGAACACCCCCCTATTCAAATTGTATTCCAAACCTACCATATGATGATTTACATGTGGGGTCTTATGTTGCTCGGAGCAAGCGCCGGACTCTACTTTCTGTGGAAAAAAAAGTTAGATACCTCAAAATGGACTCTTCGGTTTCTTGTCATTTCAGTGACTTTTCCTCAGATAGCAAATATGGTTGGATGGATGACCGCTGAAATTGGAAGACAACCTTGGATTGTTTGGAAATTACTTAGGACCCCACAAGGTGTTTCTCCAGGAATTGTATCTGGGCAAGTGATCTTCTCATTGATTATGCTAGCAACAATCTACTTCACACTACTATTTCTGTTCCTTTTCCTACTCGATCGAAAAATCAAACATGGTCCCACAGATGTTCCGGATCAAGTCGGCTATAAGGACCCTTACAAAAAAGGAGCCGTGCAATGATTTTTGCATTTTTATTTTACTGTGTCGTCATCCTAGCAATGATCTGCTATGCGATGCTCGATGGATTCGACCTAGGGGTTGGGATTCTACATCCATTTGCAAAAAGCGACATGGATAGAAGAATTTTTCTCAACGCCATTGGTCCTGTTTGGGATGGAAATGAAGTTTGGCTTGTGATCGTTGGAGGCACGCTATTTGGCGGCTTCCCAGAAGTTTTTGGGACCCTTTTCCCCGCGTTTTATAATGCTGTGATGGTTCTTTTGCTTGGACTTATTTTGCGCGCCGTTTCGATTGAATTTCGAAGCAAACGTGAGTCTGCTCGCTGGCGAAATAACTGGGACTATCTTTTCTTTTTTGGAAGCATTGTAATCGCTTTTGGCCTTGGCCTTACTGTTGGAAATTTAATAGAAGGCTTGCCCATTGACGCCAACCACCAATACCTAGGTAGTGTTTTTAACTTTATACACCCATATTCAATCATTGTTGGCATCACAGCGGTGGCTTTATTTGCTATGCATGGCGCCATTTTCCTTGTGATGAAAACAGAAGGAGAGCTCCATGATAGGGTGAGAAGTTGGGTTCCTAAAGTCATTGGAATATTTATTGCTTTGTACACCATAACAACAATCTATACATTTGTTGCCAAGCCATTCATGGTCCAACCCATGTTTGATCGCCCCTACCTATTTCTCATCCCTCTCATATCATTGGCTGGAATTATTGCAGTGCCCATATTGATGAAAAAAGAGCAAGATGGTTGGGCATTCATCTCTTCTTGTATAAGCATAGCGACCCTTCTCATTTTAACGGTCATAGGAACTTTTCCTTATATGATTCGATCAACAATTGACCCTGTTCAAAATAGCCTCACGATTTATAACTCTTCCTCGTCCGAATTGACCCTCAAAATTCTTTTAATTATTGTTGCCTTTGGAGTCCCTCTTGTACTGGGCTATGGATTTTACATCTATCGTATCTTCCGCGGAAAAGTGGAAATTGATGAAAGGAGTTATTAGTGATGCAAAGAACGGCTCCCTATCTTCTCTCTCTTCTACTTCTCTCTGCAGGCGTTGCTCAAGCAGCAAACCGAAACAACCTCTTTTTCCGCAAAAGCGAGCCTCAGCAAGAAGAGCAAACCAGTTGCAACATATGCGCCTACGATTGCTGCTGCCAGGAGCGCTGCATCGACAGAAGTTGTATGAACGGCTTCTTTTTAAGCGGCGAGTATCTCTACTGGCAAGTGTGCCAAGATGGCCTCGACATTGCAGGATCAGGAAGCTCCTACCCAGGCAACATCAAACATGTCGACTTCAACTGGACCAGCGGCTTCCGCGCAGGACTCGGAGGTCAATGGTGTGACGACTGGGCTTTTGAAGCAGCGTATACCTACATGCGCCCTAAGGGGTCGGTGACGGTATCGGATGATCAGGTCCATCCGATCTGGATCCCCGAGTTCTCCGCAGAGTCTTTTTGCACTAGAATTACAGATGAGATGGGAGAAAGAAGAAGATCAGTTGCCGTTACAATTGCAGAGTTTACCAAAGCAAAGTCAAAAGTAAAATTTGATTATAATTTGATTGACGTTGAGCTTCGACGAAATATTGCCTGCTCTCCCTGCTTTCACTTTGAAGCGATTGGGGGCCTTCAAGGAGGAATCTTGGAGCAAAGAAATAGCGCCAAATTTGCCGGGAATTTTTTCTATCAATCCGAGGATGATCTAGGATCATCAAATGTCGTAGACCCCGAGCAAGCCATAGCTCCTATTGAAATTGAGTCCAGCCAAAAATGGAAGTTTTCCGGTGGAGGAATTCGTGTGGGTGGTGCGGGTGAATACCGCTCATGCTCTGGATTTCTCCTTTTTGGAGCAAGTCGCTACAACCTCCTGTATGGAAATAGCAAACTCCGCTACTCCGGTGAAGTCTCTGAGTTTGGTGAGATCACCCTTTCCACCCCATTCGAATTTCCAGAGCTGGTTGATCTAACCGTTTTGCTTTTTGAGCAGTACTACGATATCTCAGGAAGAGAAAAGTTTTGCAATTTTGTCTCCAATGTAAATAGTCGCATCGGCTTTGGTTTCGAAAATACCTGTGGCTGTGTCTATTTCCGCCTTGAGGCTGCTTGGGAAATCACCTACTGGCAAAATCTCTGCCAGTATCGCAAAGGGTTATCACAGAAGGGAGTGTTTATCGAAAACGAAGCACAAGGCGCTCCATCAACAAAAGAGAGTTGCATTGTTCATACGGATATCACCAATACAACCAAAGTGGCACGCGACGTAACCCTGCACGGTTTGACCTTCTCAGTGCAGGTCACCTTCTAGGCTCTCACCTTCGAATTTGACAAGGAGGCTCCTCAGATTTTTGTACCTATCAAGAGCTATAGTGTTGAAGGACACAGAGCGATGAATAGGTAAAAAATATGAGACAAAACCGACGTCGTCAAAAATCAATTTTTGAAGTTTCTTGTGTATAATTCAAAGACAGCATAAGCTATTCATACCATCCCAACGTGGAGGTATGGTATGTTGAAGAGTCTTGCCCTAAAACTGCCCAAAGTCTGTGGCCTTCTTCTGTGCCTGCTAGGCCTCTTTGCCGGCTGCCAGAAGAAAGACTCCTTCCCTAAGCAAGAGCAGGTGCTTCGCCTCAATATTCCCTCCGACCCCGAAACCTTAGACCCGCGAAAAGGAGGCGATCGCACATCTTCCATTTTCCACTGCATCCTCTTTGACGGATTGATGCGCCTCGATGATGAGGGAAATGCGGTCCAGTCACTCGCTGAAAAGGTGGATATTTCAAAAGATCGCACCGTCTACACCTTCACCATCCGCGACAGCAGCTGGTCTGATGGCTCTCCCGTTACCGCCTGGGATTTTGAAAAATCATGGAAAGATGTCCTCGACCCCAACTTCCCTGCCAAGAACGCCCACCTGTTATACCCCATCAAAAATGCCGAAGGAGCAAAGACTGGTATCTCCTCTCTTTCTGAGGTCGGAATTCGATCACTGAATGCAAAAACCCTGGAAGTAACCCTTGAGCGGCCCACCCCCTACTTCCTCGATCTCGTCGCGTTTTGTGTCCTCTATCCCGTCAATGTGGAAGTGGACCACTCCCGTCCCAACTGGGAATACGAAGTGGGGAGCAAGTTTGTCTCCAATGGTCCTTTCCGCCTAAAGGAGTGGAAACGAAACAATACAATCGTCTTAGAAAAAAACCCCCACTACTACCGAGCTGATCAAGTCATTCTCGATGAAGTTCACTTTAGCATGGTAAATAGCGAGATGACCGCCTTCAATCTCTTTGAAAAGGGAGAATTAGATATTCTGGGCAACCCTCTCATTCCCCTACCTAGCGATGCCATCCCCCAACTTATGCAAGAGAGAAAACTCCAAGTCTACCCAACGGGAGCCACTACGTTTTGTGTGTTCAATGTGAACCAGCCTCCCTTCGACAACGCAAATATCCGCAAAGCCTTCAGCTATGCGATTGAGCGAAAAGAAATCGTTAGCAACATCACCCAGCTCGGGGAAGAGGCTGCACTCGGAGCTGTTCCACCCGTCCTCAAGAAATATGAAAACACCGCCTTCTACGAAGATGGAAACTGGACAGCAGCACGCACCCATTTTGCAAAGGGCCTCAAAGAAATGAGGATCACCAAAGAGCAATTTCCCACTCTCACTTTCTACTACCACACGGCAGAGCTGCAGCACAAAGTCGCCCAGGCCCTCCAAGAGCAGTGGAAGAGTTGCTTAGGGGTAAAGGTAAACCTGGTCAACCTAGAAAAAAAGGTGCTTGTCCATAACCTGAATTTAGGAAACTACTCGTTTGCTCTTCACCTTTGGATTGCCCAGTACAAAGACCCTATGAACCTGCTTGAGCGGTTTAAATTTCCAGAAAATGTAAAAAACTACTCCAACTGGAAAAGCCCCCAGTACGCTCAACTCCTTACCGAGTCGTCAGAGGCCATAACAAATAAAGAGAGGTATGCCCTGTTGCAGCAGGCCGAATCTCTTTTAATGGACGCAATGCCCATTGCTCCTATCTACCATTGGAATGCAGCTTTCATCACTCAGCCCCACGTAAAATCCTATGGGATGGGTTCTCTTGGCAATGGCTTTTATGATAGAATCTATATTGAACCGAAATTGAACCTGCCCTACGAGCAAGAACTGACCAAACGATGATTCCCTCTTTTTTTCTACGACTTTTCTTCTGTCTATCTTTCATTCCTATGCTCTTTGCAGAGTCTGGCTCCTTCTTGAGCGATCAAACCCCTCCCCTTTTTTCGATCCAGCCGTCAGATAAATTTGAATTTGGCCGCCTGTGGAACCACGTAAAAGCTTTAGAAGAGCAAAATCTCCTCTTTGAGATGATTCAAAAACGGCGAGAAGAAATTCAAACGATCAAAAGCCACTGGAAAGAGAAAATCTCCACCTTCGAAAATCCCCTCTTTTTAAACGAGCTCAAAGAGCTCCTTAGCAAGGGAAGCCTTGTCCCCACACAACAAGGGTGTGGCGCTGCTTACTTTCTCTTTGATGAGAATGAAATTCCTCGCTATGTGATCAAACCCTTTGATGAAGAAATCCTCTGTCTAAACAACCGGAAACACTTTGCCTCCCCCTATAACAACCGCGCCTTCCGCGTCCGGGATGCAATCCCCCTCTACCGCTCTGCTCAAGCTGAAGTGCTTGCATCGCGATTTGCAAAAATTTTAGAGCTAGAGCACTTGATTCCACCTACCCATTTGGCCATCCTCTCCACTCCAAGTTTCTACGACTTTGGAGAGCGACTTGAGCCTAAAGAAAAAGAAAACCTCTACTCAGTCGTAGGTCTCCCCGATCAAGAAAAACTCTGTTCCGTCCAACGCTACCTGCCGGAAGTAAAAAACCTCTATTGCCTCGTCGAAGAATGGCTAGAAAACGACCTTACTGATGCTCAGATTTTAGACCAAGTTGCACAAACCAATTTTGAAGAGCTGGTCCTTTTGATTTGGCTCCTCTATGACACCGATGCTCACGCAGGAAACCTGTATGTACAAAAATCGAAAGAAGGCCGCTATCGCCTCTTGAAGTTCGACAACGGCCTCACTTTCCCCGAGCAGAACTGCCATCTACTCAATGCCCTTTATTTCTTCCCTCATGCAGCCTTTCCCCTTTCGAAAAAAACCATGCAGCGCATTCAAAACTTGCCCTTTAAAAAGCTGATCGATGAGATGAGCTTTTTTGAGATGGAAGGCTCCATCGATGCTTTTTGCCAGCGATTTGAGATCTTGCAAAAGCTTGCCTCTAATGCAAATTACACCATCCGGGATATCGATGTGCGTCTTAAAATCCTTGGGATTCCCGATGGAGAAAAGCTTGCGATCAGTTCCCTTTCAACCCCCACTTTGCAAAGGCTCCTTGAGGGATCTATTTATTCTGAAGAATAGAGATCACCTCTTTATCAGAAACCTGTGCAAACTCTCGATAGAATTTCCCAACAGCTCCAAATGATTCTGGCTTTGACAGACAAAACACCTCGTCGACAAGAAGAGTCATCTCCTCAATAGTATCTGGGGGAGCCACAGGAATGGCCAACACAATTTTTGCCGCTTTTTGACCCCTAACCGATTCAATGGCGACCTTCATGCTTGCTCCCGTTGCAATTCCATCATCGACAAGAATCACTGTTTTTTTAGAAAGGGTAGGAGAAGACTTTCCTCTAAAATAGGCCAGCTTTCTTTGTTTGATGATCTCCTTCTGCCGTTCTGTCTCCTTACGCAAGTACTGCTCAGAGACGCCAAGCAATGCAATGAGATGGTCGTTGAATACACCCGCCCCCTCTTCGGCGACGGCTCCAAGAGCAAGCTCTTCGTTGTCTGGCGCGCCAATTTTTCGAACAATGATCACATCGAGGGGAAGACCAAGAGCTTGTGCCACCTCTGCAGCAACAACGACTCCTCCTCTTGCAAGACCTACTACGACGCAGTCTTCTTGACCCTCATACTCTTGAAGAACCGTTGCCAGTTTTTTTCCAGCTTCTGTTCGATCTTGAAACATCATTACCACTGGCGTAGAGTAAAAAACCCAGCGAAAAAAAACAATATCGAGTATCGTTAAACTATGCGATTTCTCTATACACTGTTCACCTTAGCAATGGGGGGAGCCGGCCTTTTCTACCTGGCCGAGAAAAACCCCCAGCTCAAAGAAAAAGCCGAAGAAATCCTGAATTTTCGGACAACTACCGCTATGGAAATCCGCTATGGCGCTGATCAGATCATGGAGAAAGAGCAGCGCGCCCTCCTAAGAGAAAAGGGAGCTCGCTTCCTCGACCCCGAGCTCACCTTTGTCCCCTACCTCGTCCTCGAAGTAAAATACAACGATGGGAGACGGACCAAAGAAGGGGTAATTCTCTGGGATCTTACCGATGGAGAGATGGTGCTCGACACCAAGTCGTGGGAGAAGACCCACGGGTTTGCTGACTGCATCCTCACAGGAGCCCATAGAGGGGAAGTAGAAATCGTCACCCTCCTCGCAAAAAAAGGAGGAAGCCTCGACCAGAAAACCATCGCCGATCACCTCGAGATAGATCTCCCCATGGCAGAGCTGCTCCTTTCGAGCTGCCAGAAGAAAAACCTCATCCTCTCGACCGGCTCGAGCCGCTATCGCCTCCACCTTGAAAACCCAAAGCTCACCTCTACGCCCGAGACCTCCATCGATATCCCCCTTGCCAGCAAAGGATACAAAAGAGCCTCCCGCGCTCCTTCTCAATACTCCATCTACCAGGTGAAGAAAATCGCACAACTCGCCTTTGGAGAGAGCTTTTCGATTCGCAAAAGCAGCGAAATCTTCCTTCCTGTCCATCGCATCTGTGTGCAGCAAGGGAGTGGCGCCATTGAAACCACCTCTTATAATGCCCTAACAGGCAAGCGCCTTCCGACGCTCCTTTAACATAATCTAATCGGGCTTAGCTCTTAAGGCTCGAAGGGCCAAGAGAAGAAAGCGGTTACATTATGTATAAAAATATCTTACCGAACTTCAGCTTGTCGTGTAAGTTAACAAAGTAAAAAAGACGATGATTTGGGTCTTAAGCCCAAACTCAGTGGAGAGATAGGAGATGAGAACCAGGAAGCAAATGACCCCCTTTTCAATAGGGAAGAGATTGCGATGGTGGCCCACATATTGTGGATCCCAACATGGCCGACGATCGAGCCAAGGTGGATAAACAAGATCACCCCAACTTTTTGAAGAGGCGCCTTGATAAAAACATTTATTTTACTCCAAGCTCCAAATATTCACCACTCAGATTGCTTGAAAACAAGCTTCTCCGCTATGATAGTGACCCGAGGTTTTGGAAAGATGGCTGAGTGGCCGAAGGCACGTCCCTGCTAAGGACGCGTACCCTCACGGGTACCGAGGGTTCGAATCCCTCTCTTTCCGAATTTCTTCCCATCACAGCTAGCCTGTTCATTATTTTTTGAACACTTTCTAAGTGAACACTGTATCTTAACAACTCCCTCTTTGCAGCTTTATCTTTAGGCTGCTATGGTTGTACCAATGAACGAAAAAATGAAAATCCCCCCCCACTCCAAAGAGTCGGAGATGATGGTGCTCGGCTCGATGATCACCAATATCAATAGTCTCAACATCGCTGCTGAGCTCCTCTCTGACGCAGACTTTTATTTCTCCGAACACAAGATTGTCTTCTCTGCGCTCAAACACGCCTATCTCAATGACAAACCTGCGGACGTTCATCTCATTGGTGAAGAGCTCAAGCGGCAAGACAAGCTCGAAGCCATCGGCGGAGTGGCCTACCTCACCACCCTTGCCCAATATGCGGGAACAAGCGCCTACATCGAAGAGTACACGGAGCTTGTTCACAACAAAGCAATCCTAAGAAAGATGATCTTGGCCGCCCAAGAGGTGGAGAAAGAGGCGCTTTTAGATCCTCAAGATGTGCAGGGATCGCTCGATCTTGCCCAGCAAAAGTTCTATGAAATTGGGCAAAATGCGCGCAGAGGCGAAGGAGTGACTCTTGAAGAGATCATCACCGGAGAAAAATCAACCGCGCAGATCCCCTTTCTTGAAGAGCTCCAGAAACGGCAAGAAGAATTCTTAGCAAAAGACCCCAATGATCCAGGGATCAGTGGGATCCCCACCCACTTCACCGACCTCGACAAGATGATCGGGGGGCTGGGTCGCTCAAACTTGATGATCGTTGCTGGACGTCCCGCGATGGGAAAAACCGCTTTTGCCATCAACATTGCCGAAAACATCTGTTTCAAAAACGGAATGCCTGTTGGTATCTTCTCGCTTGAGATGTCGGCAGAGCAGCTCTTCCACAGAATTATCTGCTCCCAAACAGAGATAGACTCAGACAAAATCCGCAACGGCTCGCTCAGCGGAGAAGAATACCAGCGGATTGTCAGCGCCATCTCCCACCTTCAAAACTACACCATGGTGATCGACGACCAGCCAGGGCTCAAAATCAGCGATCTGAGGGGTCGCGCACGCCGCATGAAAGAGGTGTATGGGATCGAACTACTCGTGATCGACTATCTCCAGCTCCTCTCAGGCTCGGGCAACTCTCGCAGCATGGAAAGTAGGCAAGCGGAAATCTCCGAAATCTCAAGGATGCTCAAAAACCTCGCTCGGGAGCTCGATATCCCCATTCTCTGCGCGGCTCAGCTATCTAGAAAAGTGGAAGAGCGGCAAGGACACCGCCCGATGATGAGCGACCTTCGAGAGAGTGGCTCGCTAGAGCAAGACAGTGACGTTATCTTGTTCCTTTTGCGGCGCGACTACTATGACCCCTACGACAAGCCGGGAATGGCTGAAGTGATTGTTTCCAAAAACAGACATGGCGGGGTTGGCAGTGTGAACATGACTTTCCGCAAAGAGATCGGTCAGTTTGCCAACTACAGCCCCGTTACCTCTGGCGAAGGTGAAGAAAGCACCGATGATGCTTTTGCTGCCTTCAACCCGTAATTTAGCTCTTTCCCATTTTCAAGTAGCATGCTATATCCAAAAGGATGTCACCACCACCTATGGAGCAACTTGGCCGCCTTCGACTGACACGCCATCCCACAAAAGGGATCGCATGTGTTCTTATCGCTTGGATTTTCTTCACGATCGCAATCGCTCTTTCTCGCCCAGCAAGTGAAAGCAGCTCGGTGCCTACTGTTCTCTTTTTCCAGAATCTGATCAGCTTAATCGTCACCATACCCTGGCTACTGAGGAAAGGGAAAAAGAGCTTTTATATCCCCAAATTTGGCTTGATGCTCGTACGTGCACTTGCCGGCTACTTGAGCTTTGCTTTTGCCTTCTTAGCCATTCAAAGAACCAGCCTTGTCAATGTAGTCCTACTAAACAACTCAGCGCCCCTCTTCATTCCTTTGATCATCTGGTTTTGGAAGCGAAAAAAATTGCCCCGCTCCCTCTGGATGGGAATCCTTCTCGGCTTTATTGGAATCGCCATTATCCTCAAGCCCAACCATGAAATCGTCAAGCTTGGAGGATTTTTTGGACTCGCAGCTGGAATCTGCCTTGCCTTTTCAATGATCGCCCAAAGAAGGCTGGTAAAAACGGAACCGATCTACACCATCCTCTTCTACTACTTCTTGATCAGCACCCTTTTGAGCCTCCCCTTCTCCATCGATGCATGGAAAACGCTCAATTCAGAGACGCTTCTGCAGCTTTTAGGGATTGGTCTTTGCTTTGCAACAGGGCAACACCTTTTTTTCAGAGCTTCCCGCTACGAAAAACCCTCTTTCTTAGCCCCCTTCAATTATTCAGCAGTGGTCTACGGAGCCATCATCCAGTGGCTTATCTGGAGCAATATTCCTAGCTGGAGTGACATTATTGGGGTGATCATTGTTTGCGTAGGAGGAATCATCACAATCGCCTACAACAAAAGAGCTGTTTAGCTCTCATTTTCAAGGATCTGATTGATCTGTAACTCAAGACTGGGAAGCAGCTCGGGATAGTGAACGATAAGCCACTCTTCTAGCTTTTTCCCTACTCGAACGATTTCGCGTTGATAGCAAGATGGCGCTTTAGCCGTTTCGTCATATGCAATACGCCCCACGTCAAAGTGGATCACTCGATCGCCGACAAATCCATAGTTGTGTCCTATCCCCGAGTCGTGATCAATAAATCCCCGCTTGCACTGGTTAGCGACTGCGTTTAGAAGCGCTGAAATTGCTTCTGCGGCCTCATCATCCCGTTGCTCGTGCATGAGCGCGTTGATCCGATCTAAGAAGAGCTGCGCCTTTTCTTGGAGGACAAATTCAAACTGATCAAGCTGGGCCACGCTGCATTTCCCCGTGCGGTCAAAAAGCTTCGCTGCCACCTTCAAGTCACTCGACTTGCTAAGGTGGATATACACAGTCCCTGTTTCGTCCTTGAGCTCTTCGTACGCCATCTTATAGCTAGAAAATAGAGCCTTTTGCCGCAATATCCGCCTTTGCACTTTTCGAAAGCGATACTTTTCAAGACCAGGCAGAGGCACATACTTTAACCACCGCTTTGGCAGAAAATGCTTCATTTTGAAAAACTTAAGAACATACTTTCCATCTCCAGATAGAAAGGCATAACACTGGGCTCCCGCGCTTAGGTACTTAAAGTCTTGAGCTAGGATTTGCCGCAGCTCTTCGTGCTCCACTTCAAGGAGAGGGGCAACCTCCCACTGAGCTGATTTTTTTAAAGGAGAACGAACTTTGCTAAGGGCAAACCCCTTCTGCTTTGGGAAAGCCAACGCAAACATGCCAAAGGCCAAGCCGCAAACAAGGACGAGAGACAGAAGTGGAGTTTTACGAAATTTCATTATTTAGAGCCCTTCTCAAAAAAGAGCCCATTCTGAAGAATCATTTCTTTTTGGTCTATGAACCTATCTCACTAAACCATTTTGGTAGCTATTTTGTCTCTTGGGTTGATTTTGCTCGATAAGCAACTTGAATCGTTTTCAATCGATCTTTCCACTGCATGATTTCGTCTTTGCTCATCTTCCCTTCCATTGCGTGCTTATAGCCAATAGAGTAGTATCCATGTTCGGTGTTGAAGATCCTCACCATACCATTGAGAAAAAGATCGTTTTCTATTGGTTGCACATAGGTAAAGATCATCTCCTCAGGAGATTTTTCAAGGACTTCGAATTGAACTCTTTTGATCGTCTTCCCTTGGACAATGTTCTTTTCTCTTTGGTAAGACTTCTTTAAATTAAACGTGCCCGCTAAGGAACTTGTAACGACCTCAAGACATTCTGTTAGTTTCAATGGAACCGCCATCTCAGTAGCTCCCGACTGAACTTCCTTAACAAATGCCTCCTTAAAATGTTTTTTAGGACAATAAGCTGCATTTGTGTATCCAAATTCGTTGACATACGAACCAACAGGGTACCATTCTTTGAACTCCAAGCCTAAGTCAATTGAATACCCGGTCTGATCTACGAGGGACAAGCTGACCGATTCTTCTGCTTTTTTCCAAGGAACAACAGATACATTTTCTCTTAACAGCTTTATCCACTTTTCCCTTTGCTCAGGTGTCAATTTTTTCTTAATCTGAGTGAACCCCACTTTATGAAAACCCGCATCTGTAAGAAAAGCACGCACAATTTCATGTTCTGGACGATCATTTTTATTTGGTTTTGTTACATACCATTCGTAAAGAATATCGTCTTCGTTTTTATCGATGATATTCCATGTTATTTGCTTTCCTCTGAATGAAGTAATGATCCCTGTTTTTAGACGCTCAACCATAGCTTCAACAGTATTTGCTTGTTTTTGATCCCAGACAGATCGATCAAAGAACTGAATCCCAATTAACTCAGACCATTTTCCAGGACGCTGGTCCAAAGGAATCATTTCAATCCTGACTTTTCTTTCATTCATTACTCTTTTGATCTCTTTCCAGTTCATCTCACCCTTTTCAGGTAGTTCTAAAAGAACAGTCTCCTTTGGGTAGGTGATTTTCGCTTGACACAGAGAATGAAGAAATACTCCAGATAAGAGCGCGAGTAGAGTAACGATTTTCATGTTCATTTTGATTCCTTATTGTGCGAGCAGAAAGATCGATTCTCGCTAGTTTGCTGAGCCTGACCCATGTACAATTTTCACTGCTTCTTCGTAGGGCTCTTCTTTAATCGAAGTTAAATGTCCTGATTCCCTCTCTCTTCGATTGTAAAATATCTTATTCCTAGCTTCAAATACTGAGCATACATCCGAAATTAAAGGAGCTCTGTTTACTTTTTCTTTAAATGAGATCGATACACTAGCATTTTCATGGTCAGCAGGATATTTTCTTAAGAAGGGTCGAATTTTCTCATCAGTATTCATAAGAAGTGCCAGCTTCTCTGTACATTTCACATGAAGCTCTCTTGCTTCTTTGACTGTAACTTCATAGGGTCCTTGTAGAATGATTTGAATCTGATCAACGTCACGTGACATTCTTTCTCCATCTCCAATACAGACCAAGCCAAGCTGTTCTCTCACCTCTCTCTTGAACTTATCCATTACTTCATAAGCATAGGGGATATATTCTTGTTCAGAATTCGCCTTAGTTTCTGCTTGAGCGATATATGAAAAATTAAGAAAAATAGCACTTAGAACTAAAAACCGCATAAACTTCTACTTCCTCATTTTGTTTCCTGAACAATTTTGACGGCTTCTTCATAGGGTTCTTCGAGTACAGAAAAATACCGGCCCGTTTTACTGTCTTCGATTTTGTAAAAAATCTTACCTCTAGCAAGGTGCATTACTTCTATATACTCATTTTTTCCTTGAGGACTTTTTTTTCTATTAAAACTAATCATAATGTGCGCATTGTCTTTGTCTGCTGGATACTTTCTAAGAAAAGGACGTATTTTTTCATGAGAATTCATCAAAAAAATGAGCTTTTCTGTGCAATTCACATGCAACTCTCTCGCCTCTTCCACTGTTGCAGTCCGGTCTGCATCAAAAAACATGTTAATTACTTCAACATCATGAGCCATTCCACCACCTGACCCTGTACACTTAATTCCAAATTCTTTTTCAACTTCTCGCTGAAACTGGTTCATTACTTCTTGAGCATATGTTATATACTCCTGTGTGGAATTATTCATTGCAAAACACACTCCATGAAAAAACAAAATAATAAAAGAAAGATATTTAACGACCTTCATAAAACCCAAATTCACCCCTATAATAGTCTATTGATTTTTTTCTTGCCTTATTATACGTTTCACTCAAAAAGGCATGTTCTTTAAAACCCTTTGTAATTCCCGAGGAATGGGGCTCTAAAAACTGAATATTATGCCCCTCCCCGTTCACTCCTCTCTGATCACGCTTGTAATACTCTTTGCCAAAATGCCCAGTGATCAAGTCAGCCTCTGAGTAATAATTTACAACCCTATAGGCATGTCCAACGGGCATTGGCCTAGCGGGCGCAATTCCGACCCATATCATACTATTTTTGATGATTTCTTGCTGCTCTGGAGTCATCCCCTGGACTTGCGTACTCCCCATTGCTCCTGCACGGCTATGGGGAATGTGCAGCCACTTTTGGTTCTTATTCACTTTGTACAAAGCCTCGCCTATCGCTACCATAACCTGCCGATAAAACACGGTGTCGGCGGTATCTTTCCCAATTCTCTCATCCGCTGTTCGAACAATATCCGTAACATACCCATCTGTAGGCTTAAACAAGCCAATGATGAGAACGTCTTCGGGGATATCTCTTGCCATTCCAAAAATATTGTCCTTGAAATCTTGCATTTCGTTCCAGACTCCATTCTGATAAGTTGATAAACCAATTTGTGTGCCTTCATTTGCAGTGAGTAGATCAAAGTGATTGAGGATATTTACAAAACCAGAGCTTTGCTCCTCTGGTGTATATTCAATCTCATATATATGACCACTACGCACATAGATATCCACCTCCTGTTCATTCACTTTCATGGTTGCGGGATACCATCTCCTACCCTTGCGAATTTGATCTATCGAAACATTGATGCTGACGTTACTCGAAAATAATCCAAACAGATCGAGGCGGTTGAGTGGGCTATTGCGTACAAATAGATAGAGATTGGGGCTCTCAAGCGTGCCTGCAGGATCCGGAGTGAGAAAACGACCTAGGAAAGGAGAATAAAACCGCTTGCCGTAAAAAATGAGGTGCTCTTCACTCCGCTTAGAGCTAAAGCGCCAGGGGTTGATAGAAGAGGTGCCAATCAAGTTTTTCCCAAACGCATCGATATCAATTAGCTCTTTAAAAATGCCGTCAGAGGAGATGAGCAGGATCATATTTCCACAAAAATCGTGAACCGGAAGGTAGTGCTCTCCTTGGAGTTCAATAGCGACGGCCCCTCCAATCTCACCAAGGATTCCAAGCCCTACAACTTTTAACTGGAGCAGGTTGCTTTCTGCATCGGTGCTCCCTATCTCAGTATTTTTGTCATAGAGGTAGTATTGGGTGGCCTGATCTGATGAGTTTGTTTTAGAGTAGAGGCGATCAAAGGGATCGTAGGTGTATTCGATTGTGTTTTTCGATGGCTTTGTGATTTTCGTGAGTCGATTGAAGGGATCGTATTGGTAGGTGGTCGATCTTTCTGAGCTCAGTTCACGCTCTGGGTTGCCATTGAGATCATAGGTGAAGCGCGTGTTTTCTAAAGAGATGATCTGATTGAACTTGTTTACATAAGCATTGGCAGGGTTGCCCAGAGAATCGAAGGAGTGCAACCGCTCTCCTTCTTTGATGAGCTGGTTAAGCGAGTCGTATTCAAAATCTTTTGTCTTGAAAAAGCTGTTTTCACACGAGGTGATGAGACCAGAGGGACCATAGGTGAGAGATGAGCTATGCCAAGGCGTTTCGATGGTCTCAGCGCGCTCGAGGAGATCATGCTCTGTTTTTACAGTGCCAAGGCCGTAGATCAGTTGTTCTGATGCAACATGACCATTTTCATCAAACTCTTCATAAGTGTGTTCATAAAGGTGCTCACCCGACGGAGAAATTCGAGTTACGTTGTGCAAATGAAGCTGGCGATAGGTATACTCAATAGAGGACTGGTCGGGCAGAGTCAGACTGGTGCATCTACCTCGACTGTCATAGGTCCAATCCAGAGTTGAGCCATTGGGCCTCTCTTCGGAAATGAGCTCACCAAAGGTGTTATAGGTGCGCTTCCATGTGAGACTTCGGACATGATCGGTTGCTTCAATGGGCTCAGGGCCTCGATCGTAGATATATGTGTAATGAAGAGCCCCATCGCTGCTTCGGGTTTCTAAGAGGCGACCTAGAGCATCGTAAGCGTAGTCAATTCTAGCTTTTGAGGGAAGGGTTTTTGAAATGAGCCGGCCCATCAGATCGTACGTGTAGCTGGTCTCTTTGTACCCCTCTTCAATCTCTTTAAGAAGATGCCCCCTTTCGTCATGCTCAAAGGTGATGGTATGAGTGCGAACTTCTCTATGGTCTTTGAAAATAGTTGTAACTCGTTTGGCGCGATTTCCCGCGCGGTCATAAAGAATCTCTTCTTTGTGAACTGTGAACTGCTCTTCATCGAGTTTTTCAATCGATACGGGTCGTCCATTCGCATCAAAGGTCTCTATCGTGCAAAGACCAATCGGATCGATCACTCTTTTCTGCTCAACTTTTTGGCCGAGTGAATTGGTGATGATTTTGTAAACGGTTTCTGTCGTATTTAGAAGAGGATCGATGTGAAGGATGAGCCTTCCTTCCTCGTCGTAGAAAAACTGATCTTCTGCCTCTCCTTTTGAGGTGGTGCGAACGGCTTTTGTTTTGCGCCCTTCTTCATCATAGAAAAAGCGCATTTCATTCTCTTTCTTCCCTCCATCTCCCTCTTCCCATTGAAGGACAACTTCCCCTTCTTCATTGTACTCTTGCACTTGTGAGTACCCTTCCATCGTTGTCCGCTCAATGAGCCCTTGCGCGTTGTAAGCAAATGTTGTGACTCGATCTTCTGCAATCTCTTTTATTTTTTGGCCGTGGGAATTGTATTCATATTTGGTCGTAAGCTCATTTTGGTCGGTATAGGATAGGAGGTGAAAGGTGCTATACTCCCATTTTTCTACAGCTAGAAGCTCTTCATCAGGAGAGTAGACGGCTTTTTGAGTCATTCTCTGAAAAGGATCATACTCATACGTAACAAGCGTGGAGTCAGGGTGCGTAGTGGAGATGACGCTTCCCGCTTGATTGTAGGTATGATGAGTTTCTCCTCCATCTGGATGGACAATCTTGATCGGTTTACGCTCTGCATTGTACGTTGTGCTTGTGGTTTCACCTCTTGGGTTTGTATAAGAGGTAAGATTCCCCATGAGATCATAGGTACTTTGAACGGCTGGGATATAAGCATTGCCATCAGCATCAAGAGCTTTTGGATATCTTGTCTCTATTGAACGGCCAAATCCATCATAGGTTTGAGAGATAGGATTTCCTAGATGATCCACCTCTTCTAAAAGGCGCCCCTTTCGATCAAACTCATTTTGGGTGGTTTTTTTAAACTCTTTACAATGTGTGGGACGGTGAAGGTGGTCGAAAGTAAAGTGTTTCTCTCCTTCCCCTACCTCTTTGGACCTGACTAACCGACCCAATGCATCGAAACTACAACGCTTCACTCGCCCTGTCGGGCTCTTCTTCTCAACTAAGTTGCCTTGCTCGTTATATGCAAATTCGTAAACATACGATGTTTCATCTGCGAAGGTAATTTCTTCTTTGATCAGATCTCGGTTTTTCGAGTAGGTATATTCGTGGATTGAGACAACAATTTCGGTTTGGCTATCGGGATCAAAGACTTTTCTCGTCACTTGCTCAACCAGACCATTGATTGGATGGCGCCTTAACTCTTCAATATGCCGCTCACTGATATCTTGGAGATTGCCTATATCCCATGAAGTGCCATCATCAAGGATCGTTTTAATCGCCAGGTTGTCCTCGCTATAGAAGGTGATCTCTCGACGCAAGATTTTTCCCTGATACTTAGTTAACTTGCTTGTGATCAGGTCGGTCTTTCCCTTGTAGGTGTATTCGTAGGTAAGGCCACCCACTTGTTCTTCTGTTTTTTTCAGATACGTCTTCGGGTAATAGGTATAGCGACGACAAACGGGAGGCCCTCCGCTTATGTGATCGATCATTTTTTCTTCGACTAAGCTTCCCTCTTTGTTGTAGCTAAAGGTTCGAGATAAAAGGGGCTTTTCTCGTGCATCACAAAGCCTTTTTGCAACAAGCCTCTCTTTCTCGTATTCGAATAGGACGGTGGAAAATTTAGCTCCGGTCTCATCGAAATTTTCAATCTTTGTGAGATTGTCTTTGTCGTGGTGATAGATTGTGAGAAGCCCCTCAAAATCGCGCACATGAGTCTCTTTTTCATGGTACGAAAAGGTTGCAAACACAAGAAGGTCACCCGTTTTTGGATCTGGGAACTCTATCTTAGATATTTTGTCTGCCCAGTGAGGAATTTTTCCCGGCTTTTTTGCCCACTCCCTCTCCTCCTCTCTGCTTCTAGGCTTATTATATGAGACAAGAAGCTGTTTCTCAGAGCCCATATCAAAAGAACGAAATCTCCCCCCGGTCCCTTTTCGACCCGGTTCATACCACATCGTATGCAATGGAGCTACGTTGCTCTTCACTTTATGCAGATAGGTTCTTTCTTTGATCTCTGGAGTCATTTCGTAGACCAAAGAGACTCCATCTGAGGTTTCAGCAGTCAGTTTTCTCTCTTTCTCAAAGAGGTGGTGGCTAAAGGCGGCAGAGCTAAGGGTTTTCCTCCCATCAGGACTCTTCACTTCTATGCTTTCTAGTTGCCTTGGTTTCTCGTTTGTATAGTGGTATCTGATCTCGTGGCCACTTGGAAGGACTTCTTTGGTAAGAATTTTCCAACCCGCATGGTGGTCGCCTATGTAGTGCCGCTCTGCTCGATCGGGCAGATACAAAATCGCCCTTTTCCCCTTAATCTTGATCTTTGCATTCTTTGGGTCTTTTCGCGGATTGATTACAGTAGAGTTCACCTCGCGCTGGACATAGAGTTTAGCTTTGTCTTTATCTGTTGTTGTTCCGAAAAAAGTTAGCTGTCTACCCGATTTTTCTCGCACCGTTGCATAATGCTCATACTTCACTTTCTCGGTGCTCGTGGGAAAAAGGTGCCCGCTAGAGGGAGGGGGAACATCGATGATCTTAATATGAAGGTTAGCGTGGGGAAGGAAGGTCCATCCCCCTTGGAGCATCCACTCCGTTCCACGCTCTTTTTTCTTTTTCAGGTCATGATTTTTTTTCGTTCGCTCTAACGCTCCCTCGCTTGTAAATGCACGGCCTAAAGCAAAAGGAACAGCGCTTTTGAGGTTTGCATCTTCAAAGTACAGATTAAAATGGCCAGAGATGACGTTGACGTGATGAACAATGATCGGATCCCTATCATCAAAAAAAGCATCAATGGATGCAACGAGCAGCGATGGGAGAAAAAGTAAGAAAACGATTACTTTTCTAAACATTTGCCATCAACGCTAAAGACAAGGAGTTTTTTTATCAATCCATTTTTTCAACAACACTGTTTACAGTTAACGAAGAAGGAACTATAGGTAGTTTTATGAAGATAAGAGCAGCACTATTCCTTCTCACAGCAGCCTTCTTGGCTCCGGTAGCAAGCATGGAGGCAAAGGCCTACGTCAATCCTGAATGCACTCCGTGTCCTCCCGCTGACCCATGCGCAAAATGTGCGCAAATCTGGCCCGACCATGGACCCAACTGGATCATCACCCCCCACGGAGGCCCTTGCGTTGCTTGCGGATTTGATGCCCACATAACTGCAGAGTTCATCTACTGGACAGGAAGAGAAGAACATCTTGGATTTGCTTACAAAGAAACTTTCGATACAGTCGATAGCCGCCAAACCGTTGCCTCGAAGGGATCGATTTATGAGCCCGATTGGAATTTCCGCCCAGGGTTTCGAGTAGGCGTCGGCGTCTTGCGTAACCACGATGGATGGGATGTCTACGCCAACTATACTTGGCTGGTCATTCGCAATACGAAAAATACTGTACGCAAGGGAAAGCCCAATGAACAGATCATTCCTATCGGCACCTTCACCTTTGCTGGAGCGAGCCCTGATCTTGTTACCTCCTCGTCTGGAAAATGGACACTCGATTTCAACGTTGTTGACCTGGAGCTAGGACGAAATTTCTTCATCAGCAGATACTTGACCCTTCGCCCTCATTTTGGCTTGAAGGGAACCTGGCAAAAGCAATCTTTTGATGTATCCACCTTCAGCGACACCTCAGCTAAGCTTCCATGGGATCAGTACTTAAGCGACAACAGCCTCGACTACTGGGGAATAGGAATTTGCGCAGGCCTCGATACCGCCTGGCACCTTAATCGATGCAGCAGCGTGGTGGCTGAAGTGGCAACCTGTGCCATGTGGGAGAGATTCACCGTTGATGCAAAGGCAACTCGGACCTCCTCCACTAATGCAGCTCCCAATGTGGCTGTACTCAATGTAGAAAAGAGCTTCCATACCATCAAGCCTGTCCTCGAGCTCTTTCTTGGAGCCCGATGGGAGACCTGGTTTTGCTGCGACAACTTCCACTTCAGCATCGAAGGAGGATGGGAGCAGCAATGGTGGGGAGACCAGAACCAATTCTTCGATTCGGCGACCCAGTCGAGACTCGGAGACCTTGTCCTTCAAGGTTTCACGATGAAACTTCGCCTTGACTTCTAATAACTTGTCTTTATTATATTAATTAATAAATAATTAATTTGATAATTAAATATTCTAGAGCTAAATTAAAAGTATGAGGAATTCTCTCAACTAGGAGTGTTACTATGACAAAACTAATATTCAAACCACTTACACTAGGCCTGATCGTAGCTGCTCTAGGACTAGGCGGTGCAGCTACATTGTCTGCTGGCGGATGCGGTTCATCTTGTGGATCTTGCTGCCCAAAACCATGTTGCAAGCCAAAATGTTGCCCTAAGCCCTGCTGCAAACCTAAGTGCTGCCCTAAGCCTTGCTGCAAACCTAAATGCTGCAAACCTAAGTGCGGAAGCGGATCTTGCTGCGATGGAAACGGGAATAGCAACAGCAACGGCCGTAACAACAACCGAGGCTACTAGGCCAAAGCTGACTTTTTTTCCAGCGACCTTAAAGTTGTAAGACTAAAGGCTGTCTGAAAATGTAAAAAGTGAAAGAGGCGCCTCTTCTTTAGAGGCTGCCTTTTTTCATTTGAACTTAGCTCTGTGCTGTAGCACAATAATGTCGATGGAAATCACTCAAATCGACAGCCTCCAACATCCGATTGTCAAATTGGCAGTCAAGCTACGAAAGTCTAAGAAAATGCGGGATGAGCAGCAAGAAGTTGTGATTTCTGGTAAAAAGCTCGTCCAAGAAGCGACAAAGCGGAAGATCCTCTTTGTAGAGCAATCAGCCCCCATCCCCCCTTTGGAGGCTGACCTTTGCTACCAAGTCTCCGAGGCTATCTTAAAAAAAATTACTGGCCTTGTCTCTCCAGAGCCCCTTGCTGCGATTGTTTCTATGTCCCCTCAAGACTCGCTCGTAGGAAAAAAATGGATCCTCGTGCTTGATGAGGTCCAAGATCCGGGCAACCTAGGAACGCTCGTCCGGACCGCCTTAGCCCTAGGGTGGGAGGGCGTCTTCCTCACCGATGGATCGGCCGATTTATTCAATGAAAAGGCGATCCGTGCGGCCAAAGGAGCTTCTTTCCGCCTCCCCTATAAGAAAGGAACGCGTGATGAGCTCACCTCCTTCCTAAACGAGGGAAATTTCACTGCCTTTGTAGCCGATATGAACGGATCTGCCCTATCTAAAACTTCTTTTACCCCTCCCTTGGCCCTCATTCTCAGCAATGAGGCGCGAGGAGCTTCCTCCACCATGAAAGAGAGCTTTTCACCACTTTCCATCCCCATCCAAGAGATCGAATCGCTCAATGTTGCTGCAGCCGGAGCGATTTTCCTGTATACTCTTAGAACCCGTGTTTGCTAGCTATCCTTTTCTTAGGCGTTAGCGAGCTTTTTAGATACAAGATTTGCGCAGAAGTCCATATGTTTACATATGGGCGATAAGCAAAGCGAAGTAGATAGAAAGCGTAGATAGCATGGGAAGAGTATAGCTAGCAAACACGGGTAGAATATGAAAGATAGCCATTTTGATGAGGAAGAGGCCTTCCACGAGAAGGACAAAAAACAGTACCGAAAAGAGAGAAAAATCCTCTCCAGAATCGATCGCTCGAAGCATAAAAAGACCGATCAAGCTAAGGAAAAAGAGCCTCCAGCACTCAAAGAGGAAGAGGTGCGTGGACGGGTCCTTGCCATCATGGCCGAGAAAATTATTGTCGATGTAGATGGCAGCTCTTACACATGTACCCTTCGGGGCTCTTTAAAAAAGGAGAGAGCTCGGATCAAAAACCTCATCGCCGTGGGCGACTTTGTGCAGCTTCTCCCGCATGGAGATAAAATGGGGAGCATCACCCACGTTGAAAAACGCCATTCCATCCTCTCTCGGGCAGAAAAACTCCATCGGCACAAACAACAGCTGATCGCCGTTAATATCGACCAGGTGCTCATCACCGGCTCAGTCGTCTCCCCTCCTGTTAAGCCCCCACTGATCGACCGCTACATCATCGCCGCGCTCAAAGGGAACATGGAACCTATTATTGTGATCAATAAGATCGACTTGCTCGATGGTGAGCCCGAAGAAAGAGCCCTTTTTGAGAAGCTGATCGATATTTACCTCGCTCTAGATATCCAAGCCTATCCAGTCAGTGCAACTACTGGAGAGGGGATCGAAGAGCTAAAAAAAGCGATGGAAGGAAAATCGTCTGTTTTTTCTGGACAGTCGGGAACAGGAAAAACATCCCTAATCAATGCAATCCTTGGCTCTGAGCTGCGCACTGGCAAGGTAGTTGAAAAGACCAAAAAAGGATCCCATACAACTACCTCCACAAAGCTTTTGCCCATTGAAGGAGGAGGGTTTTGCGTTGATACCCCAGGGATCAAAAGCTTTGGCATGTGGGACCTTGACCAGGATGAGGTGAAGCACTACTTCTTTGAAATTGCTGAAATGGGAAAGCACTGCAAATATCCCAATTGCTCCCACCTCCATGAACCAGATTGCGCTGTCCAAAACGGGCTCGAGTCAGGAGAAATTTCCCACTTGCGTTTTGAGTCCTATTCCGCTTTAATCAAGAGTTTAAAAGAACATAAGCCGAGATAGTTATGTCCAATATCAAATCACTCGATGCCCTTGAAATCCTCGACTCACGAGGAAACCCCACCCTGCAGGTGACCATCACCACAGAGGCCGGAGCAACTGGCACAGCCGCTGTCCCTTCAGGTGCCTCTACAGGCGAAAATGAGGCTGTGGAGCTGCGTGATAAGGACAAAAACCGCTATTTCGGAAAAGGCGTGACCAAAGCCGTTGCTAACGTGATGGGCCCCTTGAGTGCACTTCTGCTTGGCAAAGACATCTTCAACCAGATCCATATCGACCAAGCAATGATCGAAGCCGATGGGACCCCGAACAAATCGAAATATGGAGCCAATGCAATCCTCGGCATCTCGCTGGCTGCTGCAAGAGCTGCTGCCGATGAGCTTGAAATGCCCCTGTATCGCTACATCGGTGGACTCCATGCCCACGTCCTTCCCTGTCCCATGATGAACATCATCAACGGTGGAGCCCATGCCGATAACCTACTCGATTTCCAAGAGTTTATGATACGCCCCATCGGCGCGCCTTCCTTCCAAGAAGCCGTTCGCTGGGGAGCAGAAATCTTCCACACCCTCAAACGCCTCTTACAAGAAGAGGGACACTCCACATCAGTGGGTGACGAAGGCGGCTTTGCCCCCAACCTCCCCTCAAATGAAGCTGCCCTTGACTACATCCTCAAAGCCATCGAAAAGGCGGGCTTTAAGCCAGGCCAACAGGTAACCATTGCTCTCGACTGCGCTGCCTCTGAGTTCTACGACAAGTCGGAAGGGCGCTACGTCGAGATGAAGAAGAAAAAGAAAGGGGAAAGCTACAACGCCCGCACCTCAGAAGAACTTGTGAATTACCTCTGCACTCTTTGTGAGAACTACCCCATTGACTCGATTGAAGATGGCCTCGATGAAAACGACTGGGATGGCTGGAAAATCTTAACCGAAAAGCTCGGTTCAAAAGTCCAAATCGTTGGGGACGACCTCTTTGTCACCAACATCAAGTTCCTCAAGAAAGGCATCGAGCAGAACATCGCCAATGCAATCCTAATCAAAGTGAACCAAATTGGAACACTGACAGAAACCCTTGATGCTATTGAACTTGCAAAACAAAATGGCTACACAACAGTCATCTCCCACCGCTCCGGTGAGACAGCCGATTCCACCATCGCTGATATTGCAGTAGCGACCAATTCAGGGCAGATCAAGACGGGATCTCTCTCTAGATCCGATCGGATCGCCAAGTATAACCGCCTCCTTGCGATCGAAGACAAGCTCCGCTCCTCCTCGATCTACTATAAGAGCGGTAAATAAATCTCCATCCCACTCATCATTAACCACCTGTGGTTTTTAATATATTATTTACAATAAATACATAAGAATGTTATAATAAATAATATAGTTTAATAAAAAACCACCAAAAGGAGGTGTAATGTGTCACTAATAACTGGTAATACAGACGGAGCAGGAACATATGGATCCTGTGGAGAGACGTACAGAGGATAAACAATAGCACCTGTAAAGAATGACGAGGCAGCTCTCAAAACCAGAAGCGACAAAATTTCAACGATTACGGGGAGAATCCTTGATGCAGCCAATGCGCTTAAAGGCGCAATACCCCGAGGCAAACACACACAGGTCTAATAAAACAACACCAATACGAGTTTTACTAGGTGAATGCGCCGCTTAGCGGATTCACCTTTTCTATTCCCTCTTCTTATTTTCAGCTTCTACATCCACAAGACTCATCTGATAGCGGGGCTGTCCCGAAATAAACGTCAAATGAGACTCAATCACTCCCATCGGCTCAGGCAGAGTGAGAAGCCATACGTTGGATAAGAACATCCCAATTTGCGAGACAAAATCCCCCTGATTTACATACGTATAATGGATGGGACGCAAGTCTTTTGGAATCTCGTTCCATTTCTTTACGACCGACTCAGGAACACCGGGAGTGTTGAAGGCAACAGATGGAAATTCTTCGTCTTTATTGACCAGATCGTAGTGATGGGCGAGCGTGTAGAGAACAAACGCGCCTCCTAAACTGAAACCGATAAGCCGCGCTGGTCGATGGCTCTTCTTCACCTTCTTAAGCCACGTCACAATCTTTTTTTGTCCCCGCAAAAAGGTAGTATAGCCAGGGCCCGACGTGTCGAGATCGCTTAAAATAGAGGCCCACCCTTTTGCCGATGGAAAGAGATCTGTCCCCCGAAAAAGCAAGATAGGAGGGGCATTCCCCTTTAGAGGGATCAGCCCAAAAGCAGGCATTCCATGCCAAAGATCAATCACCTCATCCACAATATAAGGATTGCTCCGGCGATCGATCATCATTGGAATCTTCATCCCCTTCTTGATCGAGCGGTAAGCTATCACCTTGGCAAGAGCCTCTTCAATGGAGAAGTCTCTCTGCATCTTATTCATGCGCGCCTCATAGATCGCCTCTAAAAGACAAAAGCTTGCGGCTCGATCCCTGTCGGAATCAGTCACAAGTCCAACAATTGGGTTATAGATCGAGAAATGCCCATAATTTTCGATAAAATTTTTGATGTCTTTCGAACGCATCCGAAATGTTTTTATGTTGGGAGGAACTTGGAGCTCATAGTCTTGATTTTTGGGCGATAATGTCCAGGTGAGAAGGCTATCCCATCCTTTGAGAGCCTTGCGACGCATCTCACCCCGTTTTTTGACCTCTTCAGGCTTCTCGAGGATCACTGGACACGAATCTGCAAAAAGCGAACAGGGAATGAGAAGAAGAGGAATCAAAAGACCATGAATGGCTCGTTTCATAGCCACTAGTTTGCCTATCGCTTCTTTTCTAGAAGAAACAAGACAAGCCCTTCATAGTCCCGGTAATTGACGTAGGCCTGGACATCTTCAGGATTCACACCAAGAGATGCGGCAAAGCTAGGGATATATTTGTCGATGTTCCCCGCTTTCACCTCTTGCTTAAACCTCTGAGAAAAGCCATCGATAAAGCCATCCCATTTGAAACCACTAGTGCGGATTTTGCGCAAGCAATGCACCAATCTCGGATCAGAAAATACGGTCCCTAAAAAGCGTATTGGGTGTACATGATTCACTTCATACCCGAGCCTTTCTAGCCTCTTTTTCTCAAAGAGAAGCTTAAAGACATTGTTCTCTGCCATCGTCACTAAAATTGCGCCGATTTTCTGCCTATCCTCGGTAGAGATATGGAGTGTTTCGTAAGGACTAGGCTTTGCTTCTTCAGGAGTCTTTTCAAGAGTAGCAGGCTCTTCTTGGGTCAATTGACTGAGGTGATCCAAAGCCCGATGATCTAAAAGATCCTCGGACGCTTCATCGACAATTTCTTGAGCTATCTCAGCGACTTCTTCTGTAAGCTCTTCTAGAACTTCACTCGTAAGATTGTCGATGATTTCAACATCTGAACGCTTAGGAGCAAACGCCTGATTCTCATCGATCAAATTTTCCGCCACCACCTCATCAATTATAAGCTCCTCTTGAGCTTCAAATTGCTCATTTGCCGAGATGGTCATTGCTAAAGCTACAAAAAATGTGAACATGGCGCACTCCTCAAACTATCTTAGTTATAAAAAAAACTACGATACCGATCAACAGATTTGTCGACAATTTTTTTATTCTTGTTTAAAGAAAAGAAAAGGGGAGACAAAATGGCCCATTTCTGTACGCTACTACTATCTATTTTTCTTACAGGCCACCCACCAAATGATCTTGAGCCCTTCTGCGATCCGGTGGCTCCAAGAGAGCCTCAGGAATGTATCCCTCCTACAGCGCGAGAAGAAAGAGAGCTGTTCTCCCAAATCAATACAGAGAGCCGGCGCCTATACAACGCCCTAGACTGCCATGGAAAACGAAAAGCTCTTGAGCTAGCCTCCACCTATCCCAATAAGAATCAAGCCGTCCAAAATGCAGCAAAAGACATGGCCCATAGAAGAGCTGTGATGTACCGGAACCAGAAAAGATATTCAGAGCAACTTAAAGAAGAAAGCAACCAATCTGAATACGACGATCAATACGGAAATTGAAAAATAGATTTAATTAACTTGACATTTCTATTAATAAATGCGAACTATTAATAAAAAGGTTTGTTTTTATGAAATGCAGGGTTTTTCTATTTGGTGAAGCTGAAAAAGGAGAGATGTGTACTCCTCATCGGGTCTCTTCCCCCACCCAACTGTTTGAAGAGTTTGGGCACCCTCCAGAAAATGCAGTCGGGATTGATTATGCAATGCAAACCCTTCTCGGTGAGAGCGAACTCATTTTCTATCGCGTAAGAGAAGAAGGTTTTAGTAAAAGTGACTACCTAAGGGGCGTCAAACTATTATCCAACCATGGGAAGAAAATGAACTTATCGGCCATTTGCCTGCCAGGAGTAGGAGATAAAGAGATCATCGAATCACTTGGCTCTATCTGTCTTAAAATGAGGACCATCCTCATCTTATCGGAAAAAGACCTCTACGATTACTTAACCACATCGAAGTAGTTTTTTAGCCCCTCTTGAGTGGGTTTCAATGATTTCGCGCCTGTTGTCCAGTTTGCAGGACATACTTCTCCATTCTTCTCATGGAAAATAAGAGCATCGAGAAGGCGCAGAGCCTCATCTACAGATCGACCCAGGGGAAGGTCGTTGACCAGCTGGTGACGAATATTGCCCGCCTTGTCGATCAAAAACTGTCCACGGTAAGCAAGCCCTTCGTCTTCTTTTAGGACATGGTATTGGCGCGCAATCTCTTTGTTCAAGTCGGAGACGATCGGATACTCAACACCTTGAATCCCTCCCTGCTCTTTAGGTTGGTTCACCCAAGCGGCGTGAGTATACCAGCTATCGACCGAGCAGCCAACTACTTGAGCATCTCTTTGATGAAACTCACTGAGTTTGTCTTGGAAAGCATGAAGCTCTGTAGGACACACAAAGGTAAAGTCGAGAGGATAGAAGAAAAAAAGGATATACTTGCCAGCAAAATCCTGAAGAGAAAACTCATCTACAATTTTCCCTTTGACAACAGCTTTGGTTTTAAAATGGGGAGCTGCTTTCCCAATGAGTAGGTTTGACATATTTATTTATCCTCCGAAATATTTTTTTGCATCCTTTAACCACCTTTCATCCCCAATCGTGGTTTCGTCTCCGTGTCCAGGAATCACACGTGTGGCTGAGGGCAACTCAGCCAGTTTTTCTAAAGAGGTCCACATCTTCTCCGCCTCTGAACCCGGCAAATCGAGCCGTCCAATTGAGCCTTGAAAAAGAGTATCGCCTGCAATCAGAGCCTCCTCTTGAGGAAGATAGAGACAAATTCCTCCTGGTGAGTGACCTGGTGTATGGATCACTTTCATTGATAGATCTCCGAGCTTCAGCTCATCGCCTTCATCAAAAAAATGATCTGGCTCGACGCCTTCAATCGCAAACATGAGTGGAAGGCCATCAGAGCCAGGGTTCACCACATTTTCAGCATCGAGAGGATGAACATAAACAGGAGCCTGCGTCTCCTTTTTGAGAAGAGCAAGATCAGCAATGTGATCCCAGTGAGTATGAGTCAACAGGAGCATTTCGATCGAAACCCCTAGCTCATTTGCCCTTTTTAGAACCGTTTCACCCACACCTGCAGGTGCGTCTACGATTGCCCCCTTGAGGCTATTTTCACAGGCCAAGAGGACACAATTGGTCGCAGCTGGCCCCCCTGAAAAAATTTCCAATATCATTGCACCGGAGAGGATTCGAACCTCTGACCTCACGGTTCGTAGCCGTGTGCTCTATCCAGCTGAGCTACCGGTGCAAAGGGTATATCATTCACAGAAATCCCATTTTTGCCAAGAGATTTTCTATTGCAGGATCAACCAAAGATGTGGTAGCCTTGTGTTCTTTAAAATGCATTATCAAAAAAAAATCAATTGGGAGGAGCAGTGGGCTCTACACTCTCCCTCCTTCGAAAAGGGCAAAGCACACATCTCTCTACAAGCAGGTGATCGGTTCCCTCTTTCTCCCGGACCAGGGTTTGGAGACGGCTCCCATCCAACTACTCAGCTAATGCTCGCGCTTTTACCACAATACGTCCCAGGGCAGATTGTCTTTGACATTGGATGCGGTAGTGGAATCTTATCGATCGCAGCAGCAAAGCAAGATGCTTCAAAGGTTTATGCCTGTGATATTGATCCCAGGGCCGAAGCTCACACAAGAGAAAATGCAAGTCTGTGTCGCGTGAAGGTGCAGTTTGATGTCCCCATCGCTTTTTCACAAAAACCTCTAGTTTTGATGAACATGATCGGCTCTGAGCAAAAAAAAGCTTGGTCTAACCATAAAACCCCTTTCCATAGACTCATCACTTCTGGAGTTTTACTCTCAGAGAAAGATTCCTATCTTAACTTCGCCAAAGAAAATAATTGGCATCTTGAATCAATCAAAGAAAGCAAGGGCTGGCTCGCCCTCGTATTTAAGGAGAACCAATGAAAAAGAAATGGCATAACGTACTCGCTTGGTCAATCTGGTTACTAAGCTCCCTATTTATGTTTTATAAGTATGCAATTGAAGTGTCTCCTAGTGTGATGACCAATCACCTAATGGGCGAATTTGGAATCGATGGGGCTCAGCTCGGAAATCTAGCTGCCTGCTACTTCTACGCCTATCTGATCATGATGATCCCTGGAGGACTCCTCATTGACCGCTATGGGCCAAGAAAGGTGACCACCATTGCAATCGCACTTTGCGGCCTTGGAGCCATCATCTTTGCCTTCGGTGACAACCTCTTTCTTGCACAGCTCGGCCGCTTTATCTCAGGGATAGGAGCCGCCTTTGCTGCTGTGAACTGCCTTAAGCTCACCGCAACCTGGTTTCCAGCCAAGCGCTTTGCCTTCATGGCAGGCCTCATGATGTCCCTTGGAATGCTCGGGTGCGTCGGCGGACAAGCCCCCCTCAACGCCCTAATCAATGCACTTGAGTGGAGAGGCGCCCTTTTTGCCATCGGAGTTGGTGGCGTAGCCTTAAGCCTTATCTTCTTTCTTGTTGTGCGAGACCGAAGCAAGCATTTTGTCCACGAAGCGAGCCTTGCTCCTGCAAAATCAGACTTATGGAAAAGCTGCATTGCCGTGTTTAAAAATAAGCAAGGCTGGATCCTCTCTGTCTACAGTGGCCTTGCGTTTGCCCCCATCACCGTTTTTGGAGGACTTTGGGGAGTTCCCTTCCTCACGGAAGCCTTCACAATGACAAAAACCCAGGCTGCCAACACCATCTCCCTCCTCTTCTTCGGGTTTGCAGCTGGCGCTCCTTTATGGGGATGGATCTCCGATCGAATTGGAACACGAAAAAAAGTGATGTACTTAGGAACAAGCCTCTCAGTACTAGCGATTTGCCTTATTCTCTACGCCCCCCTTTCTAATTGGCTTCTTTGGATTGTCATGTTCGGATTCGGCTTTTTCATCAGCTCTTTCTTGCTTTGCTTTACCATGATCCGAGAGATCAATGCGCCGACAGTAGCGGCTACCGCCATCGCCTTTATGAATGCGTTTGATGCCCTGCTTGGGGCTCTTTCAGATCCCCTCACAGGCCAGTTTCTCGATATGGGATGGCAGGGTGTTGTGGTCGATGGAGCGCGGATCTTCTCAGCATCCGCCTATAAGATGGCACTCACGACGATCCCCGTCTACCTGGTCATCGCATTAGGGTGCCTCGTCTTCATTAAAGAGACTTTCTGCAAGAGCGTTTACCCCTCTTCTATGCCCTAGTCCTCTATACCGGATAACTCTTTTACATATCTAACCGTTAGTGGTTGTCTTGCATAACTTTGTAATAGTTCAGATCCAGATCTACGCTCAGGCCCTGAACTATACAAAGCACTGCAAAAGACTGTAGTAGGCATGTGCGATTAGGCAAGCACTTCAGCGTGCCAGAGACATCCTCTTAAGCTCAATGGTGATGTCCACCGTGATGAGCGCCTTGTGGAGGAGGCTGAGAGTGGTGATGATAGTGTTGATTATGATAATAGTTACGGCGATAGTAGCGTCGCCGCTGTCTACGCCATGCAGCGTAGTCGCTCTCCACGTAGAACCACCGGCCATAGTACCAACCTGGCCCGCTCCAGTCTAGGTACTCCTCTGGATCGTCCTCAGAAGACACCTCCGTGTTTTGATTGAACCCTTTTTGACAACCCGTGATTAAGCAAAGTGCGCCTAATAGACCTAACATACACAACTTCTTCACAGAACCCTCCCTCTTGATACTCATTGTGATGCAAGAATTGGTTTTAGCTGGATCGGTTTTCCATCAAAATCCCAACTCTTCAATCAGAATATCTATACTCGACCAAGTAACACAAAGACCTTATTTTTGTAGAGGTCTCAATATAAATTGAGAAAAATCCTTTTTGCTAAGACATAATCCAATAAACAACCCATAACAAAAAGGCTGCTCTTTTGAGCAGCCTTTTCTTTGTAAGCAAAATAGAAAGCGGGTTTTTAGAATCCCATGCCGGGCATACCGCCCATGCCACCCATTCCGGGCATTCCACCCATGCCACCCATGCCACCCATGGGGTCCATTGGAGGGGCTGGCGCATCAGACTTGGGCTCGGGCTTGTCGGTCACCATGCATGAAATGGTGAGCAAAATCCCTGCAATCGAAGCTGCATGGAGCAGCGCGCTTTTTGTGACAAGAACAGGATCGATCACCCCATCTTTAAGAAGATCGCTAAACGTATCGGTGAGTCCATTGTATCCAAGGGCACCTTCTTGCTCAGCAATCTTCTCTGCCACCATGTTGCCCTGCTTTCCGCAGTTGGTTGCAATGGCAGTCGCAGGAGCATAGGCTGCTTGGCGAATGATTTCGACACCGATCATCTCGTCATCGGACAGCTTGAGGCTATCGAGAGCGCTCACGCTTCGAATCAGCGCCACTCCTCCTCCAGGAACAACCCCTTCGGATACAGCCGCTCGCATCGCGTGAAGAGCATCTTCTACTCGCGCTTTCTTCTCTTTGAGCTCGGCTTCCGTTGCCGCTCCCACATTGATCACCGCAACTCCGCCTGTCATTTTGGCAAGGCGCTCTTGGAGGTTCTCTTGATCGTAATCAGAAGTGGATCGCTCGATCTCAGCGCGGATTTGAGCTGCGCGCTCTTTCACTGCACCAACATCTCCCTGTCCATCAACGATCGTGGTGTTTTCTTTGGTCACCTTGATGGTCTTTGCGCTTCCTAAAACTTCAGGGCCTACTTCTTCAAGCTTGAGTCCCACCTCTTCTGTTACAAGGGTAGCACCCGTTAGCACTGCGATGTCATGGAGCATTGCCTTTCTTCTGTCTCCAAAAGCAGGTGCCTTCACGGCACAGACGGGCATTGAAGCTTTAAGCTTATTCACAACGAGGGTAGCTAGCGCCTCACCATCAATGTCTTCTGCTATGATCATCAGCGGCTTCTGCCCTCCTTCCATGATCTTCTCTAGCACTGGAACAAGCTCTCGTGCACTTGAAATCTTCTTGTCGACGAGGAGGATGTTTGCGTTTTCTAGCTCCACGCTCATTTTTTCTGCATTGGTGATGAAGTAAGGAGAAAGATAGCCTTTGTCAAACTCCATCCCTTCAACCACATCCAGAACCGTATCAATCCCTTTTGCTTCTGCAGTCGTGATGGTTCCTTCTTTACCCACTTTTTCCATCGCCTGGGCGATCATTTTCCCAATCTCTGGGTCGTTGTTTGCCGAGATGGTGGCAATCTGCTCGATCTCCTCGTGGCTTTGCACTGGCTTGGCAAGAGCAGTGAGAGCCTCAGACAGTGTCTTCGCTCCTTTCTCAATCCCCTTCTTTATAAGCATCGGGTTAGCACCTGCGATCACGTTTTTCATCCCATGGGAGAAAATCGCATCGGCTAAAACAACTGCTGTTGTGGTTCCATCCCCTGCGCTATCATTGGTCTTTGAGGAGGCTTCAATCACAAGGGCCGCCCCAATGTTTTCAAACTTGTCCTTCAGAGTGATCTCTTTGGCAACCGTCACCCCATCTTTTGTGGAAAGAGGAGCTCCATACCCTTTATTGATGACTACATTGCGCCCCTTGGGACCAAGAGTCACAATCACTGCTTTAGCAAGTGTTTTCACTCCTTTTGAGATCGACTTGAGGGCATCTTCACGAAATTTCAATAGTTTTGACATTTTTTTCTCCTCTACCTTTGCGCCATGACGAGTCCAAGAACCTCATCTTCAGAAAGAATGAGCAGTTCTTCGTCTGCATTATCGCTTTTGACTTCTGTACCTGCATATCCGCCAAATAAGACGAGATCGCCAACTTTCACTTCCATTGCCACAGTTTTGCCCGCATCATCGATTTTGCCAGGTCCAACAGCCACAACTTCTCCCTCTCTAGGCTTTTCTTGCGCGCTCTCAGGAAGGAGAATCCCTCCTTTAGAGGTGGGCTTCTGCGTTCGTTTGACGACAATCCGATTTCCAAGAGGTTTGATATTCATGAGCTTAATCTCCTTTAAAATAAGCAATATTTCAAACATCCAATGGTATCGCCCCTCCCCCTTTTTGTCAACACAAGTTAGCAAAAGAGTCTGATGATTGCTAATTTTCACAACTCTCCTCTTTATTATTTGATCTAAATTTTTTTTTTGATATCTGTAGACTATGAAAGAAAAAAATGCATCTTCCCTATCTAGCGCAAGAAATCTCCTCGACGGAGTGAAAGAAAAATCCTTGAGCACCTCAACTCGTGAGCATCAGGCTGTGGAGCTTGCTGGCCACATTCTCAAAGAAGCGCTGAGAATCCAAACACCTGAAGAAAAGCGGTCTCAGAAAGAGATTGCGCGCATGATGCAAGACCCTCGGGGCAAAGCATTCACCATGATGATGACCGATGAGTGTTTCCGCAGCAACAAAACAGCGCGGATCGCCGACCAGCTCGTCTATCTCCTCCGCCAATTTGGCGTGCCCCGCTATGTGAACTGGCTCAAAAGATTCCAGCTTTCTCTTTTCCAACTGCTTGGAAAGTCGCTCCACTTCATTTTGGTTCCACTGGCAAAAAATGCGCTGCGCAAAACGACCAACTCGGTGATCTTGCCCGGAGAAAAAGGACCTCTGTCTCGCCACATCGCCAAACGAAAGCAAGAAGGTGTGCGACTCAATCTCAACCACTTGGGCGAGGCCATCTTAGGAGAAGACGAGGCGCTGCGCCGTTTGCAGATCTACCTAGATAGCTTAGGCCAAGACAACATCGAATATGTTTCGATCAAAATCTCGACCATCTATTCCCAGATCAACCCACTCGATTGGGATCATACGATGGAGATTCTTGCCGATCGCTTGAAACAGCTCTACCGAAAATCGATCGAGCACACTTTCAAACGTGCTGATGGGACGCAGGCGCCCAAATTTGTCAACCTCGACATGGAAGAGTACAAAGATCTCCATCTGACCAAAGAGCTTTTTAAAATGGTGCTCGAAGAAGAAGAGTTTTTGCATTATTCAGCAGGGATTGTACTTCAAGCCTACATCCCTGATAGCTTCCCTATCCAACAAGAGCTGACTGAATGGGCTCTTAAACGAAGAGCCAAAGGAGGAGCTCCGATCAAGATTCGGATCGTGAAAGGAGCCAACCTAACAATGGAACAGTTTGAATCGAGCTTGCGCCATTGGCCGCAAACCCCCTATAAGACCAAGCTCGAAGTGGATGCTAACTACAAGCGGATGGTCACCTATGGCTCAGCAAAAGAGCATGCCGATGCGGTTCACTTAGGAATCGCCAGCCACAACCTCTTCGATATCGCCTACTCCATGCTCCTGCGCGTTGAAAATAGTGTGGAAAAAGAAGTCTCTTTTGAAATGCTCGAAGGGATGGCCGATCATATGCGTAAAGTCGTCCAGCAGCTCACTGGAGATATCCTCCTCTATTGCCCCGTTGCCACCAAAGAAGATTTCCAAAGCGCGATTGCCTATCTCATCCGGCGCCTGGACGAAAATACCGGCCCTGAAAATTTCTTGCGCCACAGCTTTGGTTTGCGCCCTGGAACCGAAACGTGGAAAGAGCAAGTCGAGCTCTTCAGTAGTGCCTGCGGGCAGATGGAACAGGTCGCAGCTCATGCAAGAAGAGTGCAAAACCGTTTTGATCCGCCTGAACACCTCCCGATCGACGCCCCCTATCATGGAGAGGCCGACACCGACTTTTCCCTTCCTCAAAACCAAAAGTGGGCTCACCAGCTTGTCGAAACGTGGAAAACCAAACAGCTCCCTACCATCCCTCTTGTGATCGATGGAAAAGAGATTGAAAAAGAGCAAAAAGGAGAAGGGATTGACCCCTCTGATCCCCATGCAACCAACTACCAATTCTCACTCGCCACCTGGGACGACATTGACCTGGCGATTAAAACAGCAAAAGAGACCGAAAACTCATGGAAACAAAAACCCGTTGCTGAGCGGGCAGAGCTCCTTGCGAATGTCGCAGAGAAAATTCGTGAAAAACGGGCTGATTTCATTGGCGTGATGATGCGCGATGGAGGGAAAACCGTGATCGAAGCCGATGTTGAGCTATCTGAAGCCATCGACTTTGCCGAGTACTATTTGCGAAGCATGCTCGAATTCGACGCAATGAAAGAGGTTGAGTTCTCGCCCATTGGCACTGTCCTGGTCACCCCCCCTTGGAACTTCCCCGTAGCCATTCCCAACGGAGGCATCTTAGCTGCACTTGTTACAGGAAACTGTGTCCTCTTCAAACCGGCTCCCGAGGCTGTGCTCTGTGGCTGGATTCTCGTCAACGCTCTATGGGAAGCGGGCATTCCTAAAAACGCACTTCAGTTCATCAACTGCGTCGATGATCCTGTCGGTAGCCAGCTGATCAAAGATGAGCGAATCAATGCCGTCATCCTCACAGGAGGTACACCAACGGCTCACCTCTTTATGGAGCTCAGACCCAAGCTCCACCTCTGCGCAGAGACCGGAGGAAAGAACGCCCTGATCGTCACCGCAATGGCCGACCGAGACCTTGCCATTAAAGATCTGATCACTTCCGCCTTTGGGCATTCTGGGCAAAAATGTAGCGCCGCTTCGCTTGCGGTTCTCGAAGCCGAGGTATACGACGACCCCCATTTCAAACAACAGCTCAAAGATGCGGTTGAGAGCCTCCATGTAGGTGCATGTTGGAACCTATCGACAAAAGTGGTGCCCACAATCAACGCTCCGTCTGGCAACTTGCTCAAAGGACTCACTACTCTCGAAAAGGGAGAGACCTGGCTCGTTGAGCCAAAACAAGACCCCAACAACCCACACCTCTGGTCCCCTGGAGTAAAGTGGGGCGTAAAAGAAAACAGCTTCCTTCACCAGACCGAACTCTTTGGTCCGGTTCTTGGTGTGATGCGCGCAAAAAACCTCGACGAAGCGATCCGCTTTGCCAATGGAACTGCCTACGGACTCACCTCTGGAATCCACACCCTCGATAAGCGAGAGATCAACGTGTGGCTCAAAAAAATCGTTGCCGGGAACTGCTACATCAACCGGGGAATCACAGGCGCCATCGTTAACCGCCAGCCCTTTGGTGGCTGCAAAGCCTCCTGCTTTGGGCACGGCTCAAAAGCGGGAGGGCCAAACTATCTTCTCCAGTTTATGAAGAAAACGCAAAAAGAGATCCCCACCGAGAAAGCCCCCTTTGCCCAGTCAATCAATGCACTCACCACCTTCTTGGAAGAAATCCCCCTCACCACAGAAGACCTTGGCATCTGGTTTGCAAGCATTGGCAACTACACCCACTGGGCCAAATATTTCCACCGTGACCACGATCCATCTAAGGTTGTCGGTCAAGACAATTTGCTCCGCTTCCGCCCAAGAACCCACATGGCGTTCCGGATTCAAAAAGACGACAACCCACTTGATATCTTCCGCATTCTTGCCGCTGCCATGTCGGTCAAAACCCACATCGATGTGAGCTTCGATCCCGAAAATTGCCCCCTAAAGATCAATGACGAGTGGAGGCAAACCCTTCAGCAGATCACCTTCACCCAAGAAACGGAAACCCAGTTCATCGAGCGCCTTGAATTTGGAGCCTTTGACCGGGTGCGCTTTGCCTCGACTCCTTCAGATGCCATCTACCTCGGAGCCAGCAAAAAAGCCGTCTACATCAACACCGAGCCGGTCCTTGCCAGCGGAAGACTCGAGCTGCTCCACTATCTACGCGAGATGGCCATTAGCATCGACTACCACCGCTACGGCAACCTAGGCCTACGAGAGGGAGAGACCCGCTCAGAAATCCTCTAAGATTAAGCGTGATGAAACCATTTCTCAACTACCGCAACTCCTACTACCTCAAAACGCGCGTCAAAAACCCCAACATCCTCGCCGGCGAGTTTTCCTACTACTGTGGCTACCACCATGGAGAGCGCTTTGAAGACCAAGTGTGGCTTCTCGATGAGGCGCCCATGGGAGAAGATGGGGACAAGCTCATCATTGGAAAATTCTGCGTCATCGGCTCAGGCGCCATCTTCCTCATGGGAGGCAACCAGGGGCATCGACGCGATTGGATCAGTGGGTACCCAATCGAGATCCTCGAAGGAGGATATGATGTCAACAAATCCAAAGCGCCCAAAGGCTACCAGCAAAAGGGAGACACCGTCATTGGCAATGACGTGTGGATTGGAGCAGAGGCGATGATCATGCCCGGTGTGAAGATCGGCAACGGCGCCGTCATCACCACCCGCGCTGTCGTCATAGAGGATGTGCCGCCTTATGCCATTGTCAGAGGCAATCCGGCAAAAAAAGTAGAGATGCGATTCACCGACTCCGAGATCAAGAAGCTCGAAGAAATCGCCTGGTGGGACTGGCCCATCGAGAAAGTGCGCAAGAATATCTCCCTACTTCGCAGTGGGGATATCGAAAAGCTTGCCTCCCTTGAAAAATAGTAATAAATATTTTATACTATAGAGAGAGGAGAAGAGGATGCGATCAGAAATAGACCGTTTAGCACCTATTCAGCGCAGTGGAGAAGAGCTACGCTCTTACCACGCCAAGCAAGCGCAAGTGCATGAGAAAGAAGCTAAGCGCCTTGAGAAGGTGCTACGCGCCTATGCAGGAAGCCCCAAATCAGGACCTGAGCATGGCGAGTCGCCCCCAAATATCCACGAGTTCCAAGTCCTTCATATTCAAGAAGCTAAGGCCCATAGTGAGCTCGCCCAGATGCCGCTTAAAAAGCTCGAAGCTCTTTACGCTAATCGATCGTAACATCTTCATTATTAGCAGAGTAGACTCCTATTCCAAGCCGATTGCCCTCAGTCACCTAAAAATTCGCGTCTAAATTCTTTATTCTAAATTAATTATTAATTAAAGTAGTTTTTATTAAAATTTGACAATTATTTAAAATTCCTTCATAATAAAAGAATAAAGAAGGAGTATTTAAGTATGACAAGTTCTACATCGATCGAAGTAGAAAACCATGAAATAATGCCCCTGATCTCAAGAGAAAATACTCAGGGATCAATGGGTGGCCACTCCGTGGAGAAAAACAGCTGTGGGTGCAGCAAAATATGGACTGCGATTATGAGGGTTTTTTACTTCATCGCCTCGCTCTTCCCCTCAAGCTCGGGTGGAAAATACTCATGCTGCGCTAAAACGGGCGCACAAGAAGCTCTAAAGGACGCACTCATGATGCCTAAAGGCGAAGAGGCCCTTGCATTTGTTAATAGTAAGATGAAAACCCTAGATCAAAACACAGAACTTTCTTTGAAAAATAGCAATAGTCTCCCAAACGATTCAATTTCTTCAAAATAACGATTTCGGAAGCAAATGGAACACAGAATCAGCGAAAATGTTGTCTGAACATTTTGGAGTTGCAAAAAAGGCTCCGGGCCAGCCCAAGCCCAACAGCCTCCGCCTTATCCCCCCTACCCCCTAATCTCTGATGGCCTATATCTCGACTTTAGAGAGAACCTCTCTCCAGCGAAATAGATTTTGAGTGGACGGGTATTTTTACCCTTCCCGATAACCCGGGGCCTAAGTAGCGGTCACGGGCTAAGGGATCTAGGGAGCTCCAAGCTCTCTATGCAAACAGATCGTAACATCTTCATAATTAGCAGAATAGACTCCTATTCCAAGCCGATTGCCCTCAGTCACCTAGAAAACAGCATCTAAATTCTTTATTTTCAATTAATTACTAATTAAAGTAATGTTTATTAAAATTTGACAATTATTTAAAATTCCTTCATAATAAAAAAATAAAGGAGAAATATATAATTATGCCTATAGAAGCAGATAGAATATATCGGCCAATTATGGAAAAATTCAGCCCAAAAAGGGCCCTGTTGAATAAATCAGGCAACTGACTAACCGTTCCCTTTTTACTCTTCTCGTATCATCCAACTTTTCTCAACATTTCGTTCATCATCAACCCTTTTAGGTGGCCTTCAACCTTCTGAGT
>Ga0180438_10000752_pt1 | contig 59584 bp, 45 predicted proteins | sample SS_ome_12_FD_132455 | JGI IMG/M metagenome (GOLD analysis project Ga0180438, IMG submission 132455) | Hypersaline lake sediment archaeal communities from the Salton Sea, California, USA - SS_3_D_2 metaG | ecosystem: Environmental > Aquatic > Non-marine Saline and Alkaline > Hypersaline >... | reverse complement strand
TCAGTGTCAGGAATGGCCCAGAGAACCGCCTTCGCCTCTGGTGTTCCTCCCGATATCTACGCATTTCACCGCTCCACCGGGAATTCCGTTCTCCTCAACCATCCTCAAGCTGAGCAGTATCGAAGACAGTTCCGAGGGTAGGCCTCGGGATTTCATCTAAGACTTGCTCAGCCACCTACACACCCTTTACGCCCAGTAATTCCGAGCAACGTTTGCCCCCTACGTATTACCGCGGCTGCTGGCACGTAGTTAGCCGGGGCTTCCTCTGAGGTTACCGTCAGGCCCCCGAAAGGGCTTTCTTCACCTCTGACAGGAGTTTACAACCCGAAGGCCGTCATCCTCCACGCGGCGTCGCTGCGTCAGGCTTCCGCCCATTGCGCAAAATTCCCCACTGCTGCCTCCCGTAGGAGTCTGGACCGTGTCGCAGTTCCAGTGTGGCCGTACACCCTCTCAGGCCGGCTACACATCATAACCTTGGTAGGCCATTACCCCACCAACAAGCTAATATGGCGCAAGCTCATCCTCAAGCGCCCGAAGGCTTTGACTCTAAAAGCTTGTGCTTTAGAGTATTATGCGGTATTAGCACCACTTTCGCGAAGTTATTCCCCGCTTGAGGGCAGATTACTCACGTGTTACTCACCCGTTCGCCACTCCCCTTAAATGGCAAGCCACTTAAGGATCGTTCGACTTGCATGTGTTACGCACGCCGCCAACGTTGACTCTGAGCCAGGATCAAACTCTCCAGTTATCAAGAACTCCCGAAGGAGTTCTAATCGTAACCAGAAATTGACAAATCAGATCGACATAGGTCGCTCTGCTTTTAAATTCAAAGATCAGTTTCCCTCTATCCTAGAAGGAAAAAAGCGTACAAAGCTACACTTTAACTCTTCAAAAAATTAAATTGTTAACTTAGGAGCGTCTATATAATAGAAAGATTAGAGTCAAAAGTCAAGGATTCTATGCCTATTTTTTTTATAAAATAATTCTTTTTAAAACTAATTCAAAGTCCCCTGGAATTTTATCTTCAATTGCCTTATTAACCATGGAAAAAAGGAAATCTGTTGAACTGAGGTTATGAATTGTAATTTTACTCCTCATCATCCTCTTCAAGAATTTCGTTCAACTCCTCGAGAATTTCATAGAGTCTATCTATGACTTCTTCAATTTCTTCTGGAGGAATTAACTCCCAATCACCTTGCATACACTCCTCTTTTCCCCGTTCGAGCTTTTCGATTGTTTCTTTCAAGGTTTCAATGAGTCGCTCACAAGCTTCGTCTCTGTCCCCCATGTTCTTGGCCTCCTTTTTTTTTCATTACAGCTAATTTGATGAATAGCTAAATCTGAGATAAATCTCCAGTATTTATTTTCGAGGATTGAGCTTTGACATCCACGTATTTCATCAAAGCTTGCTGTTCACTATTGGCCTCGAATAAACTTCTAGTGTTTGAGCAACTGACAGCATACTTGTCTCCCACTCGATCGATTAGAATCTCCACCTTGTTGATTCCAGTCTCATAATACATTTTTAAGCGGGTATTGATATCACTCTCTTCCGTCATTGTTGATGGAATCCACTCCTGAAGTGTTTCGGCGAGATTCTGCATGGCTTTCCAGAAGGTCTCGCCCTGAGCATATCTGGTAAAGTCCTCGGTGAGCGCAATGTTTGTGTGTTTATGCAAGACGCTCCAGAAAACGAATTTTTTCATCGGGTTCCCTCTTTCTTTACCATGCCAGCTATCATCCGAGCTTTCCTCACAATTGGAATAAGAAAAATTATCATAGACAGGTAGATGCATGTCAACTCAATTCTTGATTTAATCCAACATTTGTGAATTGTGCCGAAATGATATTTCTCTTGACACATATTTTTAGCGAGTGATAATGTCAGGGCACGCTGGAAACATTCATTCGGGGAGGTGTAAAGATGAAGAAATCACAGTTCCCGGTTCTGATGATATTATGCTCTGTTTTAATCCTGTCCATCGCATCTTTTTTACAGCCTCAGGAAAAAGGTTATGCCCTTTCAGAGTTCAAAGAGAGAAGGAACCAATTGTGCCAAAAAATATCCGATGGCGTGGCCATTGTCAGCAATTATTCAGGGCTAATGGCGCGCATGCGTACAGACCCGGACTTTTACTATCTAACAGGCGTCGATGTTCCGGGAGCTAAGCTTATTCTGATACCCAAAGACATTGCAGCCAAATCTTCAAATCCTGCTTCCTGGAAGACGACTCTCTACCTCCCTCCTGCCAATCCCGCCTACGGAGTATGGGATGATCCGATGCTCTTTCCGGGGGAGGAGGCGGAAAAGTCGACAGGAATTGAAAATACGGCAAGTCTACAGGCCTTCGACACCCATGTAGCGCGCCTGGGCAACATCACAGACACGGTTTATCTCTATTACAACCCCAACACCTTCCTGGCAGGAGACTTTTCATCTGGAACTCCCCTGGTCGAAAGAATCAAAAAAATCATTCCCCATGCCCAAATAAAAAATCTTTCTCCTTTCCTGGATAGCATGCGATGGAAGAAATCGCCAAGTGAAATTTCCATGATGAAGAAGGGATGCGCTATCACTGTTGATGCCTTCAAGGAAGTGGCACGGTTCACGAGGACGGGAGTGTATGAATACGAAGTGGAAGCACTGGTCAAATACATATTCAGAAAAAACGGCTCCAAGCGAGCAGCCTTCACGATTATTGCCTCGGGTTCCAATTCCTGTATTTTACATCACATGAATAATGACCGCCTGATGGAAGACGGCGACCTTTTGAAAATCGACATCGGTACTGTCTACCAATCGATGTCTACGGACCTGACAAGGACGATCCCGGTATCCGGGAAATTCACTCCCGAACAGAGAGAAATTTATGAAATCGTTCTCAGAGCTCAAAAAAAGGCCATCTCTATCGTAAAACCAGGCGTTACAATGGCGGATGTCCATAAGATCGCCTATGAGATTATCGATCAGGCGGGATACGGGAAGTATTTCAATCATGGGGCCTGTCATGCCTTGAACGGAGGACCACAGTGGCGACCTGAAAACATCGGACTCACTTATCCCACGGACTACCACAATATGATCGCTCCTTCGGTATTGGATAATCCCCTTGAACCTGGAAGCATGTTCACCATCGAACCGGGAATTTATATTCACGACAAAAACATCGGGATTCGGATCGAAGACGATATATTAGTGACAGAGAATGGTTACGAAGTCCTTACCAAAGACGCACCTAAGGAGATCGATGAAATCGAAAGCTTGATGAAAGAGAAAACAGTACACATTAGATAAAAAACGGAGACAGTCTCCATTTACTATTTCATCTTGTTGAAGGCATCGAGAACTTTCAACAAATCTGGACTGGTAAACGTAAATTCATTTTCCGCCGTCCTTTCCGCTCCAGGATAGAGGGGTTTTTCCTTCTTTACTTTAAGCACCATTGTGTAAGGAGCCTGCAATTTGTAGGGTTTGAATCGACTCAGATCGCGAAGGGCACGAACGGTTTTTTCTTTGATTTTTGCCCGGGCCACTTCGGGATGAAGGCCCAGCTCAGCACTTCCGAAACCGACCTTTGTCTCGACCGTTTCCACATTGCCAAACATATTCTTCACCTGCTCACAGATCCAGTTGTCTCCCGCGACCAAAACAACAGGAACCTCATAAAGTCCTGCAACCAAAGCATTGTAGCCTGCTTCTGGCAAGGATATGCCATTGATGGAGAAGTCGATAACGTTTCCGCTTGAGGTATGGGCCAGGACGCCGTCAGCCGTGCCAGCTTTGGCATGATAACCGATGAACATCACGGCATCGAAGGTCTCATCAATCCCCAGCATCATATTTTCCGGCCTGTCTGTAATGCCCCGGAAGAGTTTGGCTTTTTTATGCAGCAGACCAGGCAAGATATTGGTTTTTGCTCCATGACCATCCCGCACGACAATCTCTACTGCTCCGGCAGCGATTGCACCCTCCACAGCAGCATTAGTTTCAAGTGTCATGATCTCTCTGAAATAATCGTAGTCATGTCCTCGTGAGCTGACCTCTCCCCCGGAAACGACGCCAGCTATACCTTCCATATCCACAGATATATAGACTTTCAGGCCTTTCTCGAGATTGAACACATAAGCGAGAGAGCTGAACATCAAAATAGCAAACAGGAAAATCCAAATTTTTTTCATTCTTAACTCCTTTTCAGGATTCAGAGATGAATTCGAGTGTTTCAAAATTCCATTTTTTGTCGGGATGATGAAGCTTGCTCATTGCGCCCTCCGCATACTGCCCGCTGTGCGCTGTGTCGCCGATATTTAGCTCTTTCAGCTCTTTAGCCATATCATGATCACCCAGCTCAACCTCTGCGAATTTCCCCATCATAGAGTATCCTATGCGCTCAGCTCTTCCCTCAATTAGAGTGTGGAGTATTGCATTATCCTTTATTGAAAAAGTGTGATATTCAAAGGGGCCAGATTTTTTTAAAGGAGGCTTTTTGGCCGACATCTTCAGAATCAACTCGTTTTTTTCTTTTAGAGTGGTTTCAATTCTCTCTCCCTTATCCTCAATCGCAATGTCTGCTAGGAATTTCGGATAATTGTAGAAATGGACACCGCCTAGCCGGGCAACTTCTGTAGTGACGGGCAACTGATGAATATAGAGAGCGAATTTATGTTTACGTAACATCGAGATCGCTGACTTTTTTGGTGAAAACGCCGCTGCTTCGAAATTTATGGGGATTGACACTGACAGCTCGTTGTATGGCCCGATATCTGTATCTCTGTATTCGAAGGCAGTTATGGTTAGAACTCCGGAGCCCGGCCATATTTCGGCAGGAATAAATTCGGGGTGCGGAAGTACTTCTTTCAGCTTATTTGCTTTTACTATGAATGTCGCTGTAACAGAGCTAAAGTCATAGTAAAACACAGGAAATTCGACTTCTTTCCCTTGAATTTCGTATCTCTGACGGGGAGTCCCTTTGAAAAATTCGTGATCTTGCATTTAGCACTCCTTTTCGCTAAGGATTTAATAAAGTCCATGTCTTCAATATCTCAGGTCTGACAGAAAAAACAGCATAATCATTTGCCCCCAAAAAATCAAACCTGTGTGCAGAATGTGTAAACAAATGAAGACATTTTGTTTTTGTTATCTCGCCTTCTAGTCAATTTTCGTTGTCGTCATTGAACAGCACAACCTTAGCCAGCCCTGAAAATTGTTCGCAGAAAAAATGGCACATCATGTGCAAACAGCTACATCAAAGGATGAAAAATGAAAATCTTTCTCATAAAAAAAAGAAAACGATCCAAAGGATTCTCTCTAATTGATCTGCTTGTTTCCATGACTCTAACGTCTTTTCTAATTATGGGAATGGCGCAGCTGATGTGTCATTCCATTCTCATTAAGAGAAAGACCGACTGTTCCCTGCGGGCTGCCGAATTGGCAAGCCTCAAGATAGAACATCTCAGGACAGCTGTTTTAAGCGGAGACATACCAGACACTTCTCAAACCGAAGAACTTGAAGATGATAGAGCGAATCAGACTTTCCTTAGAAAATGGAGCATTCAGGATGTTTCTCCCGAAGAAAAAAAAATTGAAATGCACTGTTATGCTCTGAACTATCCTCGAAAAACGACAAGGGTAACACTCATTCTTTCCACTGAGTTAGGGTTCTAAAGCTATGTGTGTTAAGAAAAAGATTTCAAATAAGGGTTTCTCGCTTATCGAGAGTTTGATCAGCTTATCGTTGTTTCTCATTATAATCATCGCCAGTCTTGAGTTTTCCATGACCATCAAAGATCATTTTTTCAATTTGAAAAAGGACCAAGAGATGGACATCGCCGCGTTTGCGGCGTTAGACAAGATGAGAATCGATATTCAGGATAGTGGTCTCGGTTTGTTAATTCCGCAAAAACTAGAATTTTTAACCGGATTCGCACTCGACGGCGATACGATAATCATCCGAAGCAAGGAAAAAGGACTATTTCTTCAAAGTGATCTTGTTTCGGGTTCCACTCGCATACTTCTACACTCCACAAGAGGAATCAAAAAAGGGCATGAACTATCCATTCATGATGGAAGAAAAGGCGAAAAAGCGACGGTCTTGTCTGTCGATAAAGAGAGCGTTATTTTAATGTCACCCATAAATTTTTCCTACTCACAACTGACTGCTGAAGTCCTTTTAGTGAAGAAAATTTCACTATATCTAGATCAGAAAGATCGAATCCTGCGACGCAAGGTCAATTCCAGCCCAGCCCAGCCTCTGCTCGAGCAGGTGGATGACATTCTATTTTCTTATGACTATGCATCGAACCTTGTAAATATCAAATTAAAGACGGTCGAGGAAAGAACCAATGAAATTTCAGTTTTTCCAAAAAATTTGTATCTGGCCTTACCAAAAGAAATGGAATAGGCAAAAGCAGAAAGGGGCTATGACCCTTATATCTGCGTTCTTATTCTTTGCTTTTTCTTCGATTGGATTGGGGATGCTCTATCTTTCACAGATATACCTCAAGCTGGGCGCGTATAAAAAAAACACAGTCATTCTCGAATATGTCTCTGAAAACGGTATTAAAAAAGCATACAACCAACTCTCTGAATTAATCAGACAAGTCCCCTCGCCAAAAGTGTTGTCGCCAGAAAAAACAGAGGAGCTCAAAGCTGATGCAAAGGAAAAGGGAACAAAAACTGCCGAAGAACTTCTTGAAGTACCACTTCCGCTGACATGCGATGGCATTTGGGAAAACTTGTATTGGAGGGCACAAACCGACTTTTTTGTGAAGCGAATCGAGGAGTTCGAAGATTACTTTCACGAGTATCTTGATGTTCTTATTCAATCTGAAGGTTTTATCACAAACTTCAAACAGAAACGAAGTTCAAGCCTGTTGGCTGTGTTAGAGGTCTGGGCTGGTCATATCCCCCTGTCCACAATCCCCATCCTCATCGATAAATCCCTTAGTTCCGATCAACAAAAAGGCTTCATCGAGGACAATGACATTGAATTATCTATATCGTCTGCTAACACTCTCCCCTTGGGCATTGGATTTTCCCAGGAAGAGCTTTTGCCTGCTGATCCAAAACCTCTGATTGAAAAGGCTCTCAAAATAAATATTTTTCACCCTCAGGATTTATCCCTCTCGCTACTCAGAGAAGCTCTGGGACTCGAGCCCTCAGATGATCATGTTCCAGACGGGGTTTATTTGATTCAAGACGATCTAGGTTTGGGAGGTATTTTTGTCCAGGGGGATCTGGATGAGATGGTGCTGGCCATCGAGCACGGTTTTCAAATCATATCCTTCCTATCCGAAAATGGTCAGTGGCAGCTGAAGTTCAATCCGTCAGATGCCGAAACCATTTTTATATCACCCCAAGGAACGCAGCATTTCAATCTTGTTCCCCGGGGCATAATCGTGGTTAACGGTGAAATCCGCTCCCTGGGAGGGGGAATAGTTGAAACAACGGGAGAGGTGACCATGATTATGGATGAAGAAATCCCTTGCATCTTACGGGGAGTCAATTTAACTATCATATCATCTAAAAAAACAACGATTACTTCCCATCTTATTCACCAGGGAGTGAGATGGGAAGAAGGAATTCCTTATGTCAAAGATGCCGACTCTCAGCTCCATATTTTTGCTGCGGGACAGGACATTCAAGGTGCCCAAAATGAGGATGGAGAGATCGTGATTGCATCTGATTCACCAAATGAATTGAAAGTCCAGACTTCTCTCACCGCTTCCGGTAAAGGAATATCTTTAGAGGGAGAAAGTAAGACCGTCAACCTCCTCGGAAGCATTCAGACCACTGATTACAATTCCAACGGAAACACGCTCAAAATCACTTTTGATGATGGATTTATATTGGATCAAACACGCCTTGAGAATGCCCCCAAATCCGCAAAACCTATTCTTTATGTCGCCTCATACGGAGCGGTGGAGTGGCGGGAGAGTGAGCTATGACATTGAAAAGAGAACAGGGATTTACACTCACCGAACTGGTCGTCTCTCTTTCTTTGCTGGGAGTTCTTACAGGTATGCTAGCGGTTTCATTCCTGCCCCAATCTCCAAAGTACCGCTTGAAGAGAGCTGTTTGGGAGATACACTCACGGCTGAACTATGCCCGATACAAATCTATTTACAAAGGAGAAAAGTTCAAAGTCACTTTTGATAGGAACGGATACACAGTTGAAAAATTCATCGAATCAGAAGGCCAGTGGCAAAAGGATCTTTGGAGTCTGTGCGAAGGAGTCCGTATCGAGGCCACAAACAATCCCATATTTCACCCGAGAGGGACGGTATCCAATCTCGCCTCAATCACGATTTCTAATTCCTGGGGAAAATACAAAATATCTATCGCTATATCAGGTAGAATAAAAATCACAGAATTGGAAAAATCGCTAGGATACTAAGAGGTCACCCTCAATTGAAGGAAAAACAGAAAACCTCTTCTCAATCGAAAGATTGAATTAATTCTTTCTGAAAACGACTTTACCGTCGACTATCGTAAATGTGACTTCCGCATCGAGAATATCCTTTTGGGGAATCTCAAGCAGGTTTCGGTCAAATACGGTTACATCTGCCAGTTTTCCCTCCGTTAGAGACCCACGAATGCCGTCTTCGAACGCGGCATAGGCATTGTTAATCGTGTAGGCTCTGATGGCCTCCTCAACAGAAATCTTCTGCTCAGGGAACCAACCCTCTTCCGGTGTTCCTTTCAGAGTCTGACGAGTGACAGCAGCATAGATCAAATACTTGGGATGCATGTGGTACAAGGCCGCGCTTGTTCCTGGCCAATCTGAGCCAAAACTCAACATGGTTCCATTCTCCAACAAGGACTTGAAGGCGTAGGCTCCCTCGCACCGTTCATGACCGATCCTCTCCTCCATCCAGCGCATATCATCCGAAATGTGATAGGGATTGACCTCTGCAATCACACCCAAGTTCTTAAACCGAGGAAAATCCTGAGGCCGAATGACTTGAGCATGAATTACACGGAAGCCTTTCAGATCTGCGCCTTCATTTTTCAATCTTTCGTAAAGATCGAGCATCTCAGCCACTCCCCGTGTTCCTATAGCGTGCACGTTGGGAACAAATCCACCGTCCAACCCTGCCTTTATGAGCTCGTACATCTTCTCCATGTTCCCTTCCTGAAATTCTGGATCGTCCGATGTATGACGACGCCAATGACCATAATTGTCAGGTTGGTCATCATAGGGTTCAAAAAAAAGCGCCCCGTGTGTCCCCATGATGCCATCGATGTAGCCTTTGAGGGCACCGTATCTCAACCAGGTGTCCTTTTGTTTTGTCTTGGGATGAAGGCCTATGGTGAATCCTTGATCTCTCAACTCAGATCCACGAGAAAGATCTGGTCTCAACCAGACTCGGCATGTCAACTCACCACTTTCCTGAAGCTCAATAAATCTTTCTGTCTGGTCTGGTCTTTCGATATCATGTACTTCGACAATTCCGGCTTCTCTCAGGGCTTTAAGGGCTGCCCTATTTTCATCCAGCAACCTCTTTTTAGATTTCGGCTCCACGGCCTTCATCATCTTGGTAAATGCAGCGGATGGGCGGGTAATTATTCCGGTTGGTTTTCCGTCTTTTCCAATAACCAACCCTTCCAGCTTCGAGTTCTCGAGCCCCGCAGCCTTGAGCGCAGCCGAATTGGCCAGCCACTCCTCATAATCATATCGGCAGATAAAACATGGGTTTTTCCCAGTAATGTCGTCGATCATATCTCTAGCCGGACGCCACGGCATCGCTCTCTTCGATTTCGCCTCTCCGGCATCACCCAGAGACCATTGTTCATAAGCGCCCCAAAGCCCTTCGGTTATCCATTCATCATCATCCAGAATATCGACGACACGTCCTATTTCCTTGCGCAATCCCTCTTTATCTGAGACCATCATTAGATTTGCGTCGTTGATCAAGGCGCCTGCACGATTGAAATGAACATGGCCGTCGATGATTCCCGGAGTCACAAACTGGCCATTCAAATCGATCACTTCTGTCTTATCTCCAACGTATTTTTCGACTTCTTCATCGCTCTGACAGACAGCAATAATTCTATTTGCCGAAATGACCAAAGCTTCAGCTGATCGATTGTTCGAATCGACAGTCCATATATCCCCATTTAGCAGAATTAAATCGGCAGGCTCAGGTTTCTGTGCTGCACAATTCGAAAAACTCAAAATAATTATTGAAGACATAATAATTAGGCATAAAAGATTTGTCCGGAATGATTTATTCATTTTCCCTCGCTCAGTGCTCATTTATAATTTTTTGTCTTAACAAAAGCGACTCATGATTATATCCTCGGAGTCAAAAAATTGTCAAAGCCAGAGCCTTCCTAAGGACGATATTCATTCACCACCTCAAGTCTGATCACAAGAAGAAACTTTTAAGGTCAGACCTTGAACAGCCGTTATGACTGCTCGATCTCCAGGTTTTAGAATTACATCGCACTCCGCTTTCCAAATTTCTCCATGGACAAAAACTATCCCTTCTGACTCATTCCATTCTTTAACCTCGGCAATCTCTCCTATTAGCCCAGAAGTTCCAGTCAAAGCTTTCTTTTTCTTCCCCATTAAAAGCCAGACAAGGGGCACGACCAGATGCTCAATAATTTCAAAAGCTATGTAAGCACCAACGAGTATCAATAGAATTTTTACAAACATTTGTGAATGGCCATAAGATATTTTTGTCTAACGCATCTCGTTTAAAGGCCCAAGATATAGAATCTGTTTGAAACCAGCGCTGGCTCTAACGCCTCCTGTCCGCATGCTCCAAAAAACTTCTTCCGTCATGAGATTGAATCCAAATAGACGATACTTGCCGGAGCTGATAAGATAGAGATGGGCATTGTCTTTACCAAAAACAGCATCTTCAATTCTCTCATGAAAATCCAATGTCCTGGTCTTTTTCACCTGAGGGGGGTTCTTTTGTCTATCGATATTAAAAATGGAGATCGAGCTGCTCATTTTATGGACAGCTATAACTGTTCTTCTATCCGGTGCTAAAACCAAACTCATTGAGGGAAAGTCAGCTGTGATGATCTCTGTGATTTGCTTTTCTTCCAGATCAACTTGATAAATCTTCCCTACATCCTGACTGCACACCAGAGCATACCGATCATCCAAGAGAACAACATCTTTTGGAGAAGATATTTTGTCAGTTAGGAGGGCGTGAGAATTTTTCTTCAGGTCAAAGACCAGCAAGACATCAGTCTCTGGGCTAACGCCCACAGCCAGCTCTTTGCTGTCATTTACCTGAATTTTGGCCACCGGCTTCGGTGATGGGATCCGTCCAATCCTCTCCAGGGAGGAAGAGTCAAAAATGTCAATGAACTCTTCTCCCCAGTAAGGCAGGAAAAACCTTTCTCCCTCTGAATCAAAACAGCCCTCACGAGGATACTTTGCTACCTTGAAGCTTCGTTTCTCCTCCGTGTTCAGAAGATCGAAGATTCTGACTATTCCCTCCTCTGTGCCTCCTGCATCGGCTGCCATACTGATCATAGGAACAAAAATCAATGTATCATCGGGTTTTGGACACAAACAGACAGAACGATAATGAGAAGCAGCATATCTTTCAGGTGGAACTTTCTCCAGAACCAGAGTCTGCTTGGAATGCACATAAGAAAAAGTCAGGTCGACAATATCTACTCTTGAATTTGCCGGCATCAAGGTGACCAAGAAATCTTTTTGAGCATCCTTCTCCCATACAATTTCCTTTGAACGGAGATCTGCACGGGTTAAATCATCCGACCCGCTCTCACCGTTTTTCATCTGAATGCCAGCTAATTCAGCCAAAGTCCCGACTATGAGCTTCACAGACTTAAGTGTGAAAGCCAAATCCACTGTTCCAATAGTATCCTTTGGCGTGTGATAGAACCTGTTGGACGGGTAGTAATCTTCCATAAAACAGACCGCTGAATAGCCGTTATTCCAGAAAGGGCCGTGGTCGCTGCCGTCGTAGGAATCATCAACAATTCTATAAGCTAGAAGTCCAGGCGCAAAGACGGGGATATTGTTAACAAGCAGATCCAGGAGCCAGACCGACTCATGGTTAGCAAAAATATCAATGTCTTCGGGCTCTTGATCTTGATGCCCAATCATATCCACGTTGATCAAGGCAATGATATCTTCCTTTTTTCTGGCACACTCGGCAGCATAATGAACGCTCCCAAAAAGTCCTTGTTCTTCAGCAGAAAAGGCGACGAATCGGAGAGTGCAGTCAAAATCATGGGGGCTGAGGATGCGTGCCGCTGTTAAAACAGTGGCTACTCCGGTGGCATTATCGTCTGTGCCGGGAGCAGGATTTTCCTTATTCAATTCTGATGTTCTTCCATCATCGGCCCGACGAGAAATTGTATCAAAATGTCCGCCCACGATTACGATCTTTTCAGGTATTCTTCTCCCCTTTTTTGAGGCAATGACATTCTGTGTCTCTTCATAGAGATCACTGAGCTCATTGAAATACGAAAACTTTTCAAGTCGGACGTCCTGGATTCCGCAGGAAAGAAACTTTTCTTTTATGTATTGTGCCGCTTTAAAGTTCCCCTGGCTTGGAGAATACCTGGTGCCGTATTGTTCCAAATCAACAAGAAGGCTCTTAATCTCTACTTCACTGATTTTGTCCACAAGGGATTTAATATATCCGATTTCCCCCAAGTTGTATTCACTTTGTGGTTGAGGTACGCCCCCTTTTTTTGGCGCTTGTAGCTCCTTCTCACAGGAAACCACACCAAGACTGAGAGTTAGCACAAAAACACAGAGCTGGCATTTGGACTTAAACACTAATTACCTCCGCAAAGGCATAATCTCAGGCATAATGTTTTATAACTCCTGGTTATAAAATTAGCAAGAGGGATAAGCCTGGATAAGCCTGGATGACTCCGAAACAGAATGAACGGGGAAGCGAATAGGGCTTCTTCATGTTGATATCCAAAGATTTAATATGATTCACCCTTGCATTCTCTGCAACATGCAGTAATATGGTATTTTGTGAAAAGACATAATGGCTAAGGTTACAGGAGATTTCCCATGAAAAAATCAGTCCTTGGCATTGCCGTCATATTTATCACAGCGATTTTACCAATCAATGCACAAGAGCCTTATAAACTGCCTCCAAAGGAAGTAGTCGATATTGTCACAGCACCGCCTCCGCCCAGAGCATCTGTCAGCCCAAACAGGGAATTCTTGCTTCTTGCATCTTACGAACCTATGCCTTCAATATCCTACATGGCTCAACATCTGCTGCGCATTGCAGGTATGAGGATAACCCCCAAAAACAACAGCCGCCAGCAAACAACTTTCTACACAGGCATTGTGATCAAAAGGATAAAAGATGGTTCGGAAATCAAGGTAGCTCTTCCCCAAGGTGTTAAGCTCGACTTTCCGAGTTGGTCGCCTGATGGGAAATGGATTGCTTTCACCCGTTTTATTGAAAACGGTGTGGAGCTTTGGGTTGCCAACAGCGAGACCGGAAAAGCAAAATCCCTCTCCGGCGCAGTCATCAATGCTACCCTCGGCTCCGGTTACCAATGGTATCCGGATAGCCAATATATTCTTGCTCAGACTATAGTGGAAAATCGAGGCTTACCACCCAAAAAAACCGAGGTCCCTGTTGGTCCCATTATTCAAGAAACATCCGGTAAATTCGCAAAGGTATGGACATATCAAGACCTCCTCCAGAATCCTCATGATGAGGCCATCTTCGATTACTACATGAATTCTCAACTGTTAAAGATAAATATCCTTACCGGACAAAGTCAAAAACTTGGCAAACACGGCATATATCTCTCTCCAGACATCTCACCCGACGGAAATCAAATCCTTATCCATAGAATAAAAAAGCCTTATTCCTACCATGTTCCCTACTACTACTTCACTCACAGCCTTGAGATATGGAATAAAAATGGAGTGTTGTTCCATCTGCTCGCTGATATCCCACTTGCTGATGATGTTCCTATGAGAGGGGTTTCAAAAGGACCCAGAAATATTGAATGGCGCTCTCTTCAACCGGCAACGTTGATCTGGGTTGAAGCCCTGGATGAGGGAGATCCGGAAAATGATGTCCCTCACCGGGATAAACTGATGTCCCTGTCCTTTCCTTTTAAAGAAAATCCTGCGGAAATTGTAAGAATTCCTCACCGGTTTTGGGACATCTCATGGTTGGAATCACCAGGAGAAGCATTCTTAACCGAATATGATTGGAAAAAGCGATGGCGAACCACATATCACATTGAAGTGGATAATTCTTCCTCAGCACTAAAAAAAATATTCGATCTTAGTATTCATGAACGCTACAAAGATCCGGGATATCCAGTTTATAAAACTACACCTAGAGGTGAAGAAGTCATTCGAAAAGAAGAGAGCTGGATTTATTTGGCCGGAAATGGTGCTTCTCCAAAAGGAGACATGCCCTTTCTAGACAAATTCAACCTGGAAACTTTGGAAAAACAGAGACTCTTTCAATGCAAAGAAGGAAGCTATGAGCGGTTTATCTCCTTTTCCGGAAGCTCTCGAAAACAAATCATAACCAGCTACGAGTCCAAAAAGGATCCTCCAAACTACTATCTTTATGACCTGACGAAGGAAAAAAGGTCAGCACTCACTGATTACAGAGACCCAGCACCTCAAATGACAGGCCTTAAAAAACAGCTCATCAAATATGAAAGAGAGGATGGGGTTCAGCTGTCAGGAACGCTTTATTTACCTCCCGATTATAAAGAAGGAGAAAGACGGCCACTTGTCATATGGGCTTATCCTATCGAATTCTCTGACGCTCAAACTGCAGGACAGGTCTGGGATTCTCCAAACAGATTTACATTTTTCACGGGAAGTTCCCAGCTCCTTTTTCTCACTCAAGGATATGTTGTGCTTGACAGAGCTCAAATGCCGATTATTGGCGATGCCAAGACCATGAATGACACACTGGTCGAACAACTGGTGGCCAATTCCAAGTCTGCAATAGACAAGCTGGATGCTATGGGCTTTATTGACCCAACCCGAGTTGGAGTCGGCGGACATAGCTACGGAGCGTTCATGACAGCCAACCTGTTGGCCCATTGTGATTTATTTGCTGCTGGCATTGCTCGTAGCGGTGCTTTCAACAGAACATTGACTCCTTTTGGATTCCAAAGCGAACGCAGGACACTTTGGGAAGCGCCTGAACTCTACATCAAAGTATCTCCTTTTATGCATGCACATAAAATCAATGAGCCCATACTTCTCATACACGGGGAAATTGATAATAACTCTGGAACATTTCCTATCCAATCCAAACGTCTTTTCCATGCCTTAAAGGGTCATGGAGCCACAGCCCGGCTCGTTCTTCTGCCACATGAAAGCCACGGATACAGGGCCAAAGAATCTATTCTGCATACACTGGCAGAAATGATCGATTGGTTTGAAACATATCTAAAAAATCGAAAGGAGAATTAATATGCTTGATCCAAAATGTGCCGAATGCAAACCCAAATTATGCACAAAAGGTATAAAGGATGAAGACCTTTTACCTGAATTTTGCCCCATCATTAACTATAAGAACTTGATAGAAGAGGTCAAGGAAAGATACAAAGATGAAGAATTCCAGAAATTCTTTCAAAGCTCTGCCATGGTCGAAAAGGAGTGTTATGACATAAAAGCCATTCGGGAGGAAGGCCGAATCGCACCGTTAAGGCCCCGGATACGGGAAATCGCTGAATTCGCCAAAAAAATCGGGGCCAAAAAAATAGGACTGGCTTTCTGCAGCGGGCTGATCGATGAGGCAGGCCGAGTTAATGCAATCCTGGAAAAGCACGGTCTGGACGTGTGCTCCGCCATATGCAGTTGTGGTGCCCTGGACAAATCAGAAGTGGGTTTGTCCGATGAGTACAAGATATTTTCTCCGGAAGGTTTCGAAGCCTCCTGCAATCCTCTGATGCAAGCCGAGCTCCTCAACAAAGCAGGTACAGCGTTCAATGTTATTGTAGGATTATGCGTAGGTCATGATATGCTATTCACGAAATACTCGGATGCTCCTGTTACGACTCTTATAGTGAAGGATCGTTTTACAGGACATAATCCAGTTATCAGCCTCTATTCCCGTTATCACAAAGATCTTGTCTAACGCAAGGAGTTCTGAAAAAAGGGATTGTTCCGACCGTTATCTTACCTAAGTGATTTTTCAGGTTCTACACGATAAATCGACTAAATTAAATGATTCGGAGATAAGAGATACACTATAGGATAAAGTTGAAGAACTGGGCATAAAAGAATAATATAAAAGAGTAAGTGATCAACGAGGAGGGACGTGTGAGAAAAGTCATTTTCCTGGTAATAATAGCATTGTCGTTCAGCATGACCACCCACACTGAGAGTGTTATAAACTCGGATGGATATAAAATTAGAGTCTCTCTGAGAAAAATTGAACCATTCACCTACACCAGCATCCGGCGTCAGGGTGCTCTCTCAGAATTGGAAACTGGTGCCCGAATCCTCATGACAAACATAGGGAGTCAAAGCATTGCTCCTGCAGGCACGATGTTTGCTGTTTTCCATAAAATTCCAGAGGAAGGTCAGGGAGGAAACATCGATTGGGAAATTGGATTCCCCATTACAGCTCAGGTCTTACCTCAACCTCCACTGACCAAAGGTCAGTGGAATTACCCTACTGTGGCCTCAACCAATCACACCGGCCCAATAGAGACAATCAGTGATCCCATTGATGAAATCAGAGAATGGTTAGATGAAAATGGCTACATCCAGGATGGCCCGGTTATTGTTGTCTTTCTGAATATAGGGGAAGAGGACCTTATCCCCTCACGCCTACAAACCGAAATAATGATCGCTTGCAAAGAAAAGTAATCCCAACCGAACCAGTTCTTCACTATCTAAGAACAACTTCTAAATTTTACTCCACATCCGAAGCTAAATCGCAGAACTAGATCTTTTAAGACTAAGGCCAAAAATGGTTAGCCGAAGAGGGTGATTTTTTGTCGGACATGGGGTGAAAAAGAAGTTCTCAATATCCTTCCCGGGTTCATCTCATAAGGCGATTTACTCAAAACGGCGCACGTTTATAATTTCTACTATAGATAAGAGTACTCCATCACAAATAATGAAAAAATGCCTGACCATAGAGAAATAAATATAATTCAAAATCCGGATTTCCTAAATCCCTATAGGGCAAAAAAAAATAACTCTAATCACAATTACCAAGTTCTAGTAGAGGATGCACCTGACTTAATCTTCACAACAGATATGGAAGGGAATTTCCTATACGTCAATAAAGTCGCTCAAAATATTTTTAAAATCCCAGCCTCAAAACCAGAAAAAATGAATCTGCTCAATATTGCAACCCCAGAATACCAGAAAGAAATCAAGGATTTCTATAAAAGTATAAGACGAAAAAAATCTCTCTCCCTTCTCGAAATTGAGGCCAAAATCGAGAACGGCAAACAGATTCCACTTGAAATTCATCTGAAACCTATCAAAAACAATAAGGGAATTGTAGTTTCTCTCCTGGGAATTGCTCGAAATTTTGCAGAACGGAAAAAAATTGAACAGGCCTTCGCCGAATCAATCGAAAAATATTCAGCCATCGTCGAGAAAGCCAAAGATGGTGTTGTCATCATCCAAGACGGCATTTGTAGGTATGCCAATCAATCAGTAACGAAAATCTTTGGCTATGCCCAAAAAGACTTGATAGGAAAGCCTATTTTCGAAAAACTGGCACCAAAAGACAGGGATTTAATCGAAAAAAGATACCAAATGCGACTCGTTAATAAAAAAGTACCCCCTGTTTATGTAGTCACAGTCCTTGACAAAAAAAATAAGCCGAAAACAGTAGAAATCTCGGCATCAATCATCCAATACGAGGGGCGTCCTGCAGATTTGGCTCTTATTCGTGACCTTACGGATAGAAAAATTATTTCAAAAAAAATGGAAGAGATGAATCGGCAGATTGAAAGATTCGCACAGATTACCGCCGCATTAGTGCTTGTAGAAGACGCTGGGGACTTCCTTGACTATGTGGCCCAGGCCGTGGTTGATATCTCAGACTTTAACAGAGTTCTTATTTCTTACTTTAAAGCTGAACCCCCCTATAGAGAAATTCTTGGACATAAAGGCGTTACAAAAAAGGAGTTGGATCGCATAAAAAAAGTTGAGATGCCGAGAGAAAAATACCTCAAATATTTTGAGCGGGGGATTAAAGTGGGGAGCCAAACCTGTTACATCCCCCACAACTTAAAGGATATTCTCGATCAAAAAGCTGTTATCTACGGGAAGAAATCGTATCCTCCAATAGAAGGGAGATGGCACAGAGAAGATAACCTCCTGGTCACAATGAAAGACGCCGTGGGACAGGTAATCGGCATAATATCCGTCGATGACTCGAAATCCGGACGTGCACCGACTGCGGAAACAGTGAGGCCACTGGAAATTTTTGCTAACTTAATATCAGAAATGATTCAAAGGAGAATTCTAGCCAAAAAGATCAAAGAGTCCGAAGAAAAATACCGAGACCTGATCACGAACCTCAAAGTTGGTATATTCCGAATGAATCCCAGTGGTTATCTTCTGGAAGCGAATCCAGCAGCAGTCGAGATGTTCGGATATGAAGATATGGCCCGGTTCTTGAATCACAACATTGTCAATTTTTTCCGGCAACAAGATCTATCAACCAAATTTCTCTTGGAAATGGACAGCCACGGATTGGTCAAAAATAGAGAGTATTGTCTGAAGAGAAAAGACGGAACTCCTTTCTGGGCATCAATCACATCCACAGCAATAAAGAGAAACGAGGGAGAACTCCATTACTACGACACCGTCATCGAAGACGTCACCAAGAAAAAGGAGCTACAGGAAGATGTCAGGCGGCTTTCTATAACCGACGAACTGACTGGACTCTTCAACAGAAGATATTTCAACCAGAATTTACCCAGAGAAATAAAAACAGCAGAAAGATGGAGGAGTTCGCTCTCATTAATCATGATTGATATCGATAACTTCAAAAACTACAATGACTCCTATCACCATCTGAAGGGAGATGAGCTTCTCAAAGATTTGGCTCAAGTAATCTCCAGAAATATTCGAAGAGAAAAAAACGGAGATTTTTGCTCGCGGTTTGATGATAATGGGACCTCCATTGGTGATTGGGCCTCGCGTTTTGGGGGAGATGAATTTACTATTATTCTTCCCGGAGCAGACGAAACTGAAGCCAAGAAAGTCGGCGAAAGAATCCGGAAGGTCTTTCAGGAATTGAAACTCAAACCCGCAGAGAATATCATCCACAAAACAATCAGCTTGGGAATCGCCTTCTGCTCTTATAAAGGAAAAAAGTTGGAAAAGATTACAAAAGCACAGAAAGAAAAAACAGATTACGAAGAAATCGCCACTCAGCTGATTAACCTGGCCGATGCAGCCCTCTACAAGGCCAAAAGCACTGGAAGAAACAAAATCGAGTTTTCCCCAAAAGCTATTAATCTATCCAGATAATCAGACTTCCATCCTGCTGAAACAGCTATTCAGAATAGATCAACTTTTTCGATCCAGTGGATTCGTTTTATCTAAACCGGGACATGCCTTTATACAGATTCCGCAAATGTACTGGCCTACTATCCCGCTGTTTCTAAATTCCTTCAATTTCTCGAAACATGCCCAATGATCAAAATTTTGAGGATTATCATCTATAGCTTGGGCAGGACAAACAGGAATGCACCGGCGACATTCCCCGCAATCATGCTCATTCGGGACGTCAACGCTCAGAGGCATATCAGTTAATACTGTTACCATTCGAAATCTAGATCCAATATCCGGATTAACGAGCAAGTTGCTCCGGCCAATCCAGCCCAATCCAGCCAGATACCCTATTTTCTTGTGTGACACATGGCTTTGCTGTTTTTTCCAATCAATGATCTGAGAAGCGGGAATGGGAAGAGAATTGAAACCGAGATTTTGAATTTCAGAAGCTAACAGGAAAGCTCCACGGTCCAGAAAAAAATTCAATTGCCTATAATGATGAAAGTATAAAGATGTAGGTTTATCCTTAATATCATCTATAATCGCATCCAAGAGCCTTTTTCCGAGTGAAATTCCTCTATGGAATTTTGTTACCGATGACTCATCAAGGTTAAATTCGCTGCGAATACTCGAAACATCCGCCACTCCAAAAAGGTTGAAACCGGAATCAAGAGCAATGTTTTTCAGATGCTCATAATTCTTTCTATCCTCAGTCATGAGAGTTTATTGTACTGGTGAACCTGAATTGAGTCAATTTGACTTCAAATATGGGCTTTGTTATATGTGTTCTGAATGGATGAACATCAGGATTGGCTAAACAGAACATCAGAGAGAATTCGAGGTCTTAAAGCTGTCCTCAGTGAGAGAGAATACAAGAAACGGAAGCTGGATCGCATTCTTCGCGTGACTCAAAGAATTGCAGATTTCTCTCCAACCTGTGAGGAATGTCATAAATATCAGGATGACATCACAAATTTCATCTATGAAATGGGGAGCATGGCCCCAGCCTCAAAGCAGACAAAAAATAACTACCGGATAAAAATAAAGAATATAACCAGCCATCTTTCAAAAAAGCACAAGTTATCATACAAAGGGCAGCATCTAGGTTTCGGCCTGTCTGTAGGCATTGGGATTGGCGTATCTATTGGATCAGCTATGGAGAACATTGCAATCGGAGTAGCAATCGGAGTTGCAATTGGCTTAACTGTCGGCAGTGCATTAGAGGCAAACGCACGGAAAAAGAACAAAGTTATTTAGCCCTCTCTAATTTCAAGACACCACATGACACCTCCAGGGTTGACTCGTTCAACGGATTAAGCTATATCAATATCCTTCATTCACAGATTAAAGAAATTCAATATAAATTAAGGAGCAATCATGGTTGAAAAAACACTTGCCATAATCAAGCCAGATGCAGTGAAAAAGAAGATGATAGGTAAAATTATACAAAGAATTGAAGAAGAAGAATTCAAGATATCCAAGCTAAAGATGTTATTCCTTTCCAAAGAAGAAGCGGAAGGTTTTTATATTGTGCACAAAGAGAAGCCATTTTATGACAGCCTTACCAATTTCATGTCCTCGGGCGAGATAGTTGTAATGATTCTTGAAGGAGAAAATGCCATAGACCGATGGCGAAAGGTTATGGGCGTAACAGATCCCGCTTTGGCCGGCCCTGGCACGATCCGCAGGCAATATGGCTTCTCCGTAGAGCGCAATGCGACACACGGATCAGATTCCCAGGAAACGGCAAAATGGGAAATCAGTTATTTCTTTAAAAACCAATAAGCCGTCATTCGGAGTTCCTAAAATGTGATAACTCAAATTCAGAGAGGAAGAGCAATCTTTGCCTCTTGCCCTCAGAACTGAATTTCATCAGCAGTCTTCGGGGAGTCCCGCTTCCTTCCAAGTCCTTAGTTCAAGCACAAATTTAGTCGGATCTTATCCTTTATATAGGCAAATTACAGAAAACGTTTACAAAAAAATGCAAAAATTTCGGAAAAAATCAAAAAAAAATTCAATTTTTTCAAAAAAATTCCGACTCAATATATGCGGTGTTAAATACCAAAATACACAATATAGTGAGGTGAGATGGGGTAATTACTTATTTATTAACGACTTACGTGCGAAAAGGGCCTTGACTTTTCGTTTTTAATTCCGTAGTTTAATATCGCTGCCTTGGATGAGAATGAAGGGATTAAAAACTTAACAAAAAACTAACTCAATTATCCCTCCAAATCTGACTACCCTCATTTAAGGACAGCGTAACCTAAAAGGAGGTTACAATGCCAAAACGGACTCTTTTCAAGGTGACAGCGCTAGTTGTCTGCTTCACAATTCTCGCACTATCAGTACCTAGTGCGTATGCAAAACCCAGGCCTGACAGGTTTGATGTAGGCGCATTTTTCAAAAAACAGGTCGCATTTTTCACTTCCCTATTGTCTTTTCTACCGTTCTTCGACAACGGCTCTGGTCCTGTGATCGGAGGCGATGATTACCAAAATCATGTAAAATCTACTGGCGATCTCGATAGTCCAAGACCAAGTAGAGGAGATTAATTAAAAGGATTAAAATCCAAAACTAAGTTTTTGGCCTAAAAGAAAAAAAGCCAACATTACTCTAGAAAAAGAAAAGTATTTTTCTTACTAGAAATCTCTCAATATAATTAGTAATCAAGGTTTAAGTCTAGCCTTGGTATCACCCCTTTGGGGGAGCTAAGTAGCAAAAAATCACCCTCCAATATCATCTTAAAAGGCGATTGATAGCATTTTATTGATTTGTCACAATCTGCTATGCAATAATTTAAGCCAGGTATATAACGTGAGCAAATCAATAAGGAACTCTCTTATTGTCTTCTTAAGCGTAATAATCCTTCTTTTTCAATTTTATCTCTATCCCAAAAGTGTTGATATCATTGAATCAACTCTTTTAATGAATGAAAATTTCAATCAAGCAATAATATTGCAGCAATCTGGTGATTTCAAGAAATCGCTTGAGTTTTGCAATACGGCTTTAAAAGCTGCCCGAGAAAGGCAAGATCAAGAAAAGGAATGCGAGTGTCTTATTAGAATTGGATTACTTTATTGGAATATGGGACAGCTCCCTAAATCTGCTGAAATGTATCAAACCGCATTTAAGCTTGCTGATAAATTAGATCTGAAAATTCACAAAAAAGAGTGTGCGGTCGCATTAGAAATATATTCTCATTACACAAAAGCAAAGGAACTGCGAAATAAATCGGAAATGGTTATGGCCATTAATGAATTCAAGATTGCAATTGAAAAAGCTAAAGAAATTAGAAGCGAAGAACATGAATTAAAGTGTCTCAGACAATTAAGTATTACATATTGGGACATGAATAATCTTCAACAGTTTTATGTTTTCAGTAAGAGAGCACTGGAAATTGCGGAAAAAATTAACCATAAAAGGGAAATTGGAAATAATTCAAACAATATTGGGCTTTATTATTGGAGAATGACAGAATATTCAAAAGCCCTAAATTACTACCAAAAGGCATTAGAAATTGCCAGAGATCTTGAAAATAAATATGAGGAATCTAGTTGCCTCAATAATATGGGAATCATATACAAAAACATCGGTAACTATGATAAGGCTTTAGATGTCCTAGATGAAGCACTTAAACTAGATCATGAACTCGGAAATCAAGACCAAATTCCCAGAACTCTAAATAATATTGGTATTAATTATAGACTTAAGTTTATGCTAAACAACAATACAGACGATTTTGAACTCGCATTAAAAAACCTCAATGCATCCTTAGAGTTATCAAGAAAGAAAGCAGATAAGGAAACTGAAATAAAAATCTTGAATAACATTGGCTCCTTGTACTCTGATGCTAAAAGATATCATGAGGCATTGAAGTTCTTTAGAGACGCTTACTCACAAGCAGATCAGAATAAAGATAGAGCAGCCATGGGAATGGTTCTAAACAATATTGGTATTGTGCATTATAATAAGGGAAATTTTGATGAGTCTACTCAGTATTTTCAGAAATCAATTGATTTAGCTTCGAAAATTTATGATGGACAAATTCTATGGGAGGCATATTTAGAACTTGCAAATACATACAAGGAGCAGAAAAAATATCAGCTTGCGTTAGAAAATTACAAGGCTTCTATCACTAACATCGAAAATATCCGCTCTAACATACAACTTGAAGAACATAAAGCAAGTTACCTTGGTACTGACAAAAGAATAACAGCCTATAAGAATTTGATTGACCTTCTTGTCCTCCTACATGAAACTAATCCAGAAAATGGGTATGCTCAGGAAGCTTTCAGCTATATGGAGCAGGCAAAAGCACGCGCATTTTTAGATAGTCTTGAGATGTCAAAGATTGATATTACACATCATATTGATTTCAGACTTATCAACCAGGAAAAAGACCTACAAAAAAACATCACAAAAATCTACAACACTTTGATAGATGCAGGAGTGTCAACTGAAGATAAGAGTGTTCTTGAAAATCAACTCAAGAAGTATGAATATGAATTAGAGGCTCTGAGAATTGAAATACGAGCCAAGTATTCAGCCTATGCTGAACTGAACTTTCCAAAGGCTATTACTCTTCCAGAAGCACAGAATCTACTAGATAAAAAAACTGCCTTTTTTGCTTACTCAATCGGCAGTATCACTTCTCATGCATTTGTTATAACACGAAACGATATTGCTTTGTTCAAGATACCAACCAGAAAAGAACTACAAGAAATGGTATCTGGTTATTTAAAAATTATAACAGATCGAGATAATACAAATTTTCATTTAGGATATAAGCTATTCAAAGAACTTGTCCAACCAGGACTAAAAGAGGAAATTGAAAACATCATATTTATTCCTGGAGATATCCTAAATTTTCTGCCATTCGAAACACTAGTCTCACAAGAAAACAGTAAACAATGGCTTATTAGTGACCATAAAATTGCATATGCCCCCTCGATATCTTCTCTCAATGAGTTAATCAAACGAAAGAAAGCTAATGGCAAAAAAAGACACATGGAACTCCTTGCTTTCGGAGATCCCTTCTTTGGTTCTTTAGAAGCGGAAAAGAACGGCGATGATATCCTTCAAGATTTTTTCTCAACCTCTGCCTACAATCTCTATCGATTGGAGTACAGCAACACTGAGATAGAAAAAATTAGCACTCACTTTAAAAAGAAAAAAAGGGCCACTTTCCAAAGACTGGATGCATCTGAGGAACAACTCAAAAGCCAGGCTCTTGACGATTATAAAATCATTCACTTCGCTACCCATAGTTTGGTTGATAACAAAAAACCTGCTCGATCATCCATTGTCTTGTCATTGGACAACGATAAGAGAGAAGATGGATTTCTTCAAATGAGAGAGATATACAATCTGAAACTGAATTCAGACCTGGTAACCCTCTCTGCATGTCAAACAGGACTCGGACAATTCATAAGAGGAGAAGGAATTGAAGGAATTAACAGAGCCTTCTTCTATGCTGGATCATCATCTGTCCTCATGAGTCTTTGGGCGGTAAACGATCAAGCGACATACCAATTAATGGAAAGATTCTACACTTACCTTCGATCTTCAGAATCGATAATGAACTCGTTAAGAAGAGCTAAACTTGAAATGATCAATTCAGATATACTGTCTCATCCCTATTATTGGGCAGGTTTTATCGTATCGGGAAAAGCGGATCAAATAATCTTTCCAAAAAATAACCTAAAATTTGTTCTGGTTGCGGTTTCACTTGTTTTCATATGCGGAATTTTTGTTGTTGTAATAAAGCGGAAAAACAACCATTTGAATCGTTCAAGATAGCTCATCATTCCTAAAAATATCATATTTTTCTTCCATCAATGAGAAAATTTCACTACAAAAGCAATCTATATATATGTATCTATATTATGGAATTATGGCATCAATGGTATAATCCACGATAAATGAACCGGGAAAAAGAGAGGGCTAAAAAATTTAAAAAGCTAGTGGATAGATACGCGCGATCAATAGAAATTAGTATTCAACAATTTGATCCTCAGAAAAATGGCATTGATCCTGATGACGTTTCTCAAGAGGTCAAAATAAAAATATGGAAAATCCTTACTGATGAGAAAAAGATCTACAATTACCCGTCTTATATAAAGAAGATTGTGAATTCCTGTGTCATTGACCAGATTAGAAAATCAAGGAGAGAAGAAGATATTATCTCAAAAGTAAAACTCAGAAAAATATCTGATAAAAAGAGTCTCTACAGAAGGCAAGGAAAAGTGAATCCTAACCTAAAAAATGTGGTTAGTGAGGCTATTGATTCTCTCATAGAAACTCGTCAAAAGGTTGTCAGGTTATTCCTTTTAAATATGACTCTGGAAGAAATTTCAATTGTACTCAATTGGTCAAAAGACAAAACTCGAAATTTGCTTTATCGTGGGCTGAATGATTTGAAAAATACTCTTAAGGAAAAGGGAATTGATTATGAAGGGTATGAAGATTGATCATAAAGGAGTGAAGAGGCTATATGAAGCGCATATAGCAGAGAGAACACCACAAAAAAGGAGCGCCTGTCCTTCACCGGAATTGATTTTCTCACTTTTTCAACCTAATACATCAGAAAGCATAAGAAATGAAACGCTTGCTCATGTCCTAAAGTGTGGTCCCTGCACCAAGGAATTCCAATTCATTTTGTCTTCGCTAAGAGAAGAAGAGAAGTTTATTAAGGATATAGAAGAGGTGCTCAAACCTGATAAAAAAGACTTAAGAAAAAAGGAAGTGATTAAATCCTTTCTTTTTCATTTTTCCTGGAAATACGCTACTTTTCTAGTTGGTGCTGCAATAATTCTCGCAGTGATCTTGATTAATTTGCCTAACAAGCATGTTTATCGGGGGATAAATTATCAATCAATAAAATTGATCTCTCCGTTGGACCAACAACATTTAAAATCCAACTTGACCTTTCATTGGGAAATGGTCGAAGACGTAGAGTATTTCATTTTTGAAATTTTTGATGACTCACTATATCCAATTTGGAAAAGTGAGAAAACAAGAGAAAATCGGATCAAACCACCCAGTGAGGTCCTTGTAAAATTAGTTCCGAACAAAGCCTACTATTGGGAAGTAACAGCATTCTTGCTAAACGATAGAATTCGCGAGTCGCGACTTCAAAGGTTTCAAGTGTACAGGTAATACCCTAAAAAATTGCAGATGAATAATCCCCGTTCAGAATAAAAGCTGCCCAATAAAATGGATGAGCGTACCCTGATTTCATCATTTGAATTTTGGCTAGACGTAAAGAATTTGATTTATCTAATCCCTTAGTCAAATATTTATAAAAGAATTTCATAAACCTGGCTGTCGATTTATCTTCAATTCTCCATAAAGTCGAAATAACAGAGCGTGCACCGGAATAAAAAAATATCCTCGGTAGACCCAAAATGCCTTCCCCATTTTCCAATCGACCTCTTGCCGTTTGACAGGCAGATAGAATGACAAGCTCTGATTTTAGCCTGAGATTATAAATCTCGCTCACCTGCAAAAATCCATCTTCCGTCATATTGTCTGACAAAGAAAGCACTAATGCAGATCGAAGTGGAATTTTCTCATTAAGGAGTCCATGACAAGCAAAATGGATAATTTTGTATCGCTCGATTGATATACTTTTAAAGGCTGTTTCACTGGCATAATCTCCGATGTAAATATCTTTGTTGCTCAGTGTGAAAAACCTAGATATATTGGCAATCTCCTTTTTGCTGTAAGGAAGAGGCGAAAGATCAAATCCTTCGTTGTGAAACAGGTCCTTTAACAATAATGAGGGAATAGTATTATCATCGCCATCCAATTTTCCATTCTTTGAGTAATTAGGACTTCCGAAAGCCAGCAAATCTTTAGACGGAATTCTGTTCCTCTTCAGCCTTTTTAAAAACATAAGTGATGAAGATGAAGGAGAATAGGAGATTTTGAATTTTGATATTAAGAAATTTTCAAGCTGTTGGCCGCTATTGTTTGAAAGTGAAAGAGTTTCGAAGGGAAGGTAGTAGAGAACGCCATCAGGAACTATAACCAAATTCTCAACTGCACTAGGAATCTTATGCATAAAGGGAAGGAGTTCCTTACAGAGACGCTTGGAACCCTTTAAACCTTTGAATGCCACTCTAGGCTCATCTGACAGAGCTTTCAGATACGCTTTCAATGATTTTCTTATTTTCTCCCTCTCAGGAAGCTCATACAAATATCGATCTTTCTCGGTTATGAGAAAAACAAAAGATTGTGACTCTCCAAGAAAGTATTCAATTATCGCTGTTTTTTCATCAATTATCTCATTTTGAACTTCTAACAAAGTACAGGGCAAAGGGGAAACCAAACTTGCGACTTCTGGAACTTCCACTCTCATTTTTGATATTAAAAGCAAATATTCATCTTCTGCATCTTTAACACTTTCTAAAACTTCTCTTCGCTTGGTTTCAGAAATATCTTCTTCCATAAGCTTACGCATTCCAGTAGTAATCTTCTTCGCAATTTTTATTTCTGATTTTCTTAAATCTTCGGTTAGCCGATTCCGTATATCTATCTTGGATTCTCCAAGGCTCTCAAGGAAAGCTCTCGCTTTCGCACTTTCGATCACATGAAATATCTCCTCTGTAGCATCGAATTTTTTGTGGTTCTTCAACTTGAACAAAAGGCTGACAAGAGATTCAAAGACTTTTACTTTATCTCTTGAATATCCAGCCTTGTGTATATCTATAGATATCCCCTTCCTTATGTTATCAATCACATCGATGGCTTTTTTATAATTTTCAATCGCGAGTGAAAATTCATTCCTCAACTCAAAACATTTTCCTAAGCCAAAGTGTGCTTCCCATAGCGCCTCTTTATTCACTCCGATTTCTATTGCTTGTTTGAAAGAATCCACAGCTTCGGTGATTCTACCAATATCCAGTTGCGCAAAGCCTATATTACTTATAATAACGCATGATGTTTCTCGATCATTAACTTGCCTCGCAAGTTCGATTGAAACTCGAAAACATTCTTCAGCCTTAACATTATCGTGCAATTCAAAATATGTAAGCCCCATATTGTTTAGGACTTTAGAGGTTGTTTGTATATTATCGTTTTTCTTAGACAAAGAATGAGATCTTTCAAAATAATCAAGTGCTTTTAACAGAAAATTGGAATCCCCCGAAATAATCCCTAGATTTCGATATGCTTCACCTATATTATTTAAATCTTTTGAAATATAAAGCTCATTTCCTAATTCCTTATCGATATGTAGAGCTTCTAAAAGATACTCAATTGCTTTATTTTGAAAGCCTAAAAATTGAAGTACATTTGCTATATTGTTCAAACAACCTGATACTTCTTCTTTGTTTTCTACTCTCCTAGCGATATACAATGCTTCTTGGTAATAACTTAAAGCTTTCGAATAATCATTGGTTTTCCAATAATATAGCCCTATATTATTATTAGCTTTACCAAACTCTCTTTTGTGATTTAGTTTTCGTGATATTTCCAGGCATTCTTGATTCAATAAAAAAAACTCTTTTAGTTCGCTCAATTCCCAGTAGGACAGACTAAGCTGTCGTAGACATTTAAGTTCATGATGTTCATATTTATTTTCTCTGGCTATCTGGATAGCTGATTGAAAACTGTCTATTGATTCATGGTAGGCATCTAATCTTCGACTCTCCTTGCCCTTTTGATACAGCCTGTTTATTTCAATGATATTAGTGCATTTGGAATATTCAGGCGAAAATTGGAACTGTTTGGCGATAGAATGAGCCTTTCTGTAAAAATTAATTGATTTATCCAGGTTTCCCGTATTCCAATAAAGCAATCCCAACTGTATCAAACACCTGACCTGGCTCCTTTTATCACCATTCTCTTTGGCAAATTCTAAACTTTGTTTATAGGATTCTATTGAGTTCTGAAATTCTCCATTTCGTAAATATTCCTCACCTTTATAAAAGGATGCCTGGTATTTTTTCAAATAGAGCTTATATTCGTCACCGTTTTCTGAAAGCTGATAAAAATTGAAGGTAGGTAAGAGGATTAAGAATACTGGAAAAAACTTTTTGAGAATGCGTTTATGCGGAATTGCCATTGTGAAAAAGAAAATTATAAAAAGATTACTGCTCTGTCAATAGAGCTCAAAATTTCAATCGGGCAATCCAAAAAGACGGATTGTATGAATTTTTATTCTCAATTTACCTATTTATTTCTTTAAATTTAAAAAATTCTTTAGTTTATCTATTAACTTTATATTTTTTATGATATAATTTAATCAATTCTTACTGCGCTGGCTGGGTAAGAATTTCTATCCTATAACCCCTTTTGCTTATTTACCCCCTACAGCCAGCACCCTTTTCAATAACAAAACATATAATCAGCTAGATTAATTTGCCTTGCGGTGCAACGCAAATCCTATCAAATAAAGGGCTTGAAAATAGACAAAGGAAATTCGAACTGAAAAACTGAAATTTCTATACCAAGTTCTACTAATTACAACTGGCTGAACTTCATAATTCTGTAATTACCTGAATCAGCGACATAGATTGATCCTTGCTCATCAACGGCTATACCTGCAGGATAGCGGAACTGTTTATTACCGTCCCCACGAGAACCCCACTTGACCAGAAGTTTTCCTGTGGAGTTGAATTTCATTATTCGATGATTTTCGGAGTCTGAAACAAATACATTTCCCAAACTATCGACAGCCACGCCAGAAGGCTGATCAAACCTGTCATCAGCTTTGCCCTGGCTCCCCCATTTTGTAATGAATTTCCCCGATGAAGTGAACTTCATTACACGGTGGTTCTCTGTGTCGACCACATAAACATTTCCGTTATTATCGACAGCCACTCCTGTAGGCAAACCGAACTGATCATCTCCGGTACCGCGACTCCCCCACTTCGTCAGAAAATTACCGTTAGAGTCAAATTTCTGGATACGAAAATTGTACGAATCTGCTACATAAACATTCCCTTGCTTATCAACGGCAATGCCACTTGGCGAACGAAATTGGCCGTTTGCTCCGCCTCGCTTTCCCCACTTTCTAACAAACACACCATTCTGAGTAAATTTCATGATGCGCTCATTCCCTGTATCAGCAATATAGATATTCCCTGAATTATCGAGGGCAACGCCAATTGGGCCGTTAAACTGATCTTGGCCTTTTCCGGGAGAGCCCCATTTCGAAAGAAAAACTCCCTGAGGTGTGAATATGGAAATTCGCGAATTAACATTCTCAATGACATGGACTTTATTTTGTTTAGCTGCGATGCCAATGGGCTGATTGAATTCACCATCAGCAGAACCCTTGGTACCCCATTCAAGTGCAAATTCATAATCGGTTTTTATTGAGAAGATACTACTCACGCCAAAAACAGTGGATTCACCAACCGCCGACACTCTGATTTTATACTGAGCTCCATCTTCGATATTGGGTCCAATGGTCCAATTGAATAGGCCATCATTATTAGTTCTGTTAACGATGGTTTTAACTCTCTGGCCGCTTTCATACAGGTCAATTTTAACTTCAGAAATTGCCTGAATAACCGCAATATCAGCAGGTCGGATCCGGTCAGGATTGGCTTGAGTTTGAGGATTCAAGTTCAGGCTACCCAGATTACCACTGGGATTTGAGGCAAGTGCCTGAGCACCCTGAGGGCGCATGGCCGTTCTCTCCTTGACTGCCGCAAGCTCATCAATTACTTTTCTTACTCCGGCAAGCCCATCGCCATCATTGCTTCTTTTATTGTGTTGGTGAAGACTTCGGCCGCGCATCGCCTCTCTTTCTCGATACACTTTCAACCGAATGAAGTTCCGGGAGTTCCCACCTTCAGATATCAATTGACTGAAATGACCCCTGCTTGAGCTATTTGCATAGGAACTGTTTCCTCCACCTGTCGACCATTTTATCTGGACAGTCTTTCCTTTACTCAACACCGCTCCCGCAGAAGGTGATGTCACATTTATTGTGTGTTTAGATAAAATGGCATTAACAGAAGAGGTTTCGCCACCAGAGACATGCACACTTTCTTCATAATCGATAAATCCTTCTTTAATGACCCTGATCTCATGTGATCCAGCAGAAATTCCTGTTAGGGTAGTATTTGTCACTTGCCCAGTATCAGAGCCGTCGAGAAAGATTTTCGCCTCTGCCGGCGTTGAATTCACCTGAATACTTCCAGTAGTAGCGATAGTTTCCTCTTCGCTTGATTTTCCTCCCAAAAGCAGGTAGGCAAGAGCCCCTCCCACTACAACTAAACCTCCGATTAAAAGCCAAGGTATCTTCTTCTTTTGCTCAATTTTTTCATCATCGGCCGCTTGTGTTTTTACAACGGGCTCTTTTTTTGTCTCCTTTACGGTAGCTTTTTTGGGTTCCTCTTTTTGAACTGTTTCTTTCTTCGGCTCGACTTTCTTTTCTACTCCAGGTATCTCCTTGAGCTGATCGGGAAGTGGCTCCTTTTCAACATCTGCAACTTTTTTCTCTGGTTCCTTCTTCTCCTGTTCCTTTTTTGGCTCTGTAGTTGGTTTAACAGGCTCCTTCTTGGCAATAGTCGCTTCCTTTTTTGCAATCGGCTTTCGCTCGGGTTCTTTAGGGGTGGGTTTCGTTGCAGGTTTTTCCTCTTCAGCTTTAGGCTTTTGTTCTTCTTTTTTTACAGCTGTCTTTTCAGGCTCTTCCTTTCTTTCTTCCGTTACTTGTGCTTGTGCCGGCTTGGCTTGCTCTGCTGCCGGTTTTAAAGATTCAATCTTGGCTTGATAATACAGAATGACAAAGTCAGGTGGATAGCTTTGCTCATCGATCTTTTTATCAGGTTGAATTTCCAGCAATTTAAGGAGATAATCCTTGGCTTTTTCCTTCTGGTTATTGGCTGAATAGGCCATAGACAACCGCAAAAACACTTCTGCGTACTCAGCATTGTCCTTCGCTTTCATGTAGGCTTCCAGATACCGAATGATCGCCTTCTCGTATTCTTTGCTCTTGTAAAAAGCTTCTCCCTCTTTGATCATCTGCGCAAAAGTTTCTTCAGTCTGGTTGCCGGGTGAAGAAGACGCCTCTGATGCAAGAAGAAAGACAAAAAGACACAGGGTTAAGATGGTCAGAAATTTTGAATTAAAAAGTTTACAATTCATTTTCTCCATCCTTAAGTGGTGTTCTATTTTTATTCGTATATTTGCCAAAAACATAGTGCAAAGCAGTCCGTTTTTTTAAAATCATGACAGATGCTCCAAGTTCGTACAATCACCTTTAGGGATGGATTTAGAGGTGAATTTTGGGCCTAAAAAGGGTGATTAATGACCAAACCAATACAATTATGCTGATAAAACGACCTTCTTCGGCTAGTATGACAAAATATATCACCGCACGTTATATAGTCGGAAAATTAACCTTCTGAGTGAAGAAGTTATTTAAGATGATAAGAGTATCTTTGCTTAATTTCTTAATCCAGCTCGAACTCCTCAGCTTCAAAAAGTCTGACACAGGCATTGACAACGTCAGGATCAAACTTACTCCCTTTGCCAAACTTTATTTCCTCGAGTGCACTGTCTATGCCCAAGGCTGGGCGATAAGGCCTGTGAGAAGCCATGGCTTCCACGACATCGGCAACCGTTAGGATTCTTGCCTCAATCAAGATCTGATCTCCTTTAAGACCTTGTGGATATCCAGATCCGTTTATATATTCATGATGCTGCCGAACTATCCGAGCTACGGGCCAGGGGAAATCGATCTTCTTTAAGATATCATAGGCGACATTGGGGTGGGTTTTTATGATGCTGAATTCCGTCTCAGTCAAGCGGCCAGGTTTACTTAGGATCTCTGCTGGTATGGTTACCTTCCCGATATCGTGAATCAGCCCGGCAAAATACAGTCCTTCAATTTGATTGTCTGAAAGACCCAATAGCTCGGCAATTGCACAGGCCAAGCGAGTTACTCTCTGTTGATGACCGGCTGTGTAAGGATCCCTCATCTCAAGGGTCATTGCTATGGCTTGGATAGACCCCTCAAGAACATTGCGCCAAGTCTGGGCTTGTTTCCGTTCGCTGACATCTCGCACAAACACAAGATCCGCTTTCTTTCCCTGATAGGAAATCACACCTGCGTTCAACTCAACATAAATATCAGCGTTATTCTTGCCCCGCATGATTGTTTCGTAGATCGACGGGATTTCTTCTCCTCCCATCCGCCTTTCATAGCGGTCTACGACTTTGGAAATTTCATCGGGATGAATAAAATCAACGAAAGGCCAGCCTACCAGCTCTCCTACACTTCCACCCCACATTTCAGCTAATCTTTCATTGACAAAAATGATTTTGCCCTCCTGAAGAACAGCTATGCCGTCATTAGCTCTTTCCACGACGGAACGGTACTTATCTTCGCTCTCGATCAATTTATCATTGGCCTTTTTTCGTTCAAAGGCATCTCCTAAGATCATTGACAGAGTATCGAACAAAGTGAAATCCCCATTATCCCATACGCCGTTTTTCTTAGGATTAAAAAATCCTATAAAGCCAACAAGATTCCCTCGAATTCTCAAGGGGAGTATAAGACACGACTTGGCTCCAAGAGTCTCAAAAATGGCCTTCTCTGCTTCCGCTTGAAGAGGCAAATTCTTAATATCCTCAAAATGAAGAACAGTTTGTTCTTGAAGCCTTTTATTTAACCAGAAAAGCTTCTCAAGCGGGGGTGCCTGCTTTTTGCTCTTTTCTAATGGGATTCCATTTTTGCACCATTCGTGGGGACAGTCCACAAGAGGCTCGCTATCTCGAAATTGGAAAAGTGCCGCACTGCTGGCATCTGTGAATTCCCCAATATCAGCGAGAGACTGATGCACAGCCTCGTCAAAATCAGAAACAGTGACAAACCGCGCAGAAACGGATGAGATTATTTTATTGAACTTAATTTTTTGCTCCAGGGCACATTCTGTCTTTTTTCTATCGCTTATATCTCTATATATGGCAAACGCGGCGGCAATATCTCCATTTGATTCAATGGGTGAGGCGAGTACAGAAACGTCTACGAGTGTCCCATCCTTTGTTCGTCGAACTGTATCCATGACCACATTTTCACCCTGAACAGCCATTTTAGTGATGTTCGTGGCCTTATCTTGATATTCTTGGGGAGCGAGAAGAGTATCAACACACTTCCCTAACACCTCAGGCTCAGAAAAACCGAACAACCGTGTGAACTCTCTGTTTATCCGGAGGACAAGGCCATCTCTATCAGCAACAACAATGGCTTCTTGGGCATTCTTGAACAACTCATGGAGATAGGAATCTTTCACCATTAATGCATTCTCTCTAGACATTATGTTTACCTTTCTAACCTAAAGATCCCGGGACTATGGGCATCTTCTATAAATAAATCTTATGACACGGAGAATAATGACTGAAAAATTTTGGCAGGACAATCACCTCTTAGGATGAAACTTGAGGTGATTTTGATATCTCACATGGAGGAGAGAAGCTAAGCCTTGAGGTTTATCTTAGCAGGGGGGTGACCTTCTTTGCTGACTTCAACAGATATGATTCGTTCTCCATTGACTTCTGTGAAGGAAATTGTCACCTCAACAGGCAGAGCCGACTGAGTCTGTATAAGGGGTTGGGGATTTATCTCCATCTTTGAATCTGTCCCAATGCGGGGAGATGTGGCACACAATGCTTTCTCCACAAAAATGTCATCCCTCGTGTCCCTAATCCAAGTGAATGGATCCAAATCGCCTAATCTTCTTGCACACATTTTTCAGACCTCTCAAGAATATCTTTCGCAAGAGTCATGTAATCTTCAGCCCCATACGATGAGGGAGAGTATTCAAAAATCGTCAAGCCATGGGAAGGACTCTCAGCTAACGAAATGTTCTCTCTGATCGGCAGGCTGTAAGCTTTGTTGCCAAAGTATGTCTTGATTTTTTCGACAACTTCACGGTTTAAGATTTTCCGTCCATCAAACCTAGTCGCACACACACCCATAAGTTCAAGCTCTGGATTCAATCGTTCTTTGACAATCGCAATCGAATCTAAAAGCTTGCTAAGACCCTGAAGAGCCAGGAATTCAGTTTGCAATGGAATGAAAACTTCTCTGGCAGCAACTAATGAATTGAGGGTAAGAAGTCCTAAGGAGGGAGGGCAGTCGATAAATATGAATTCGTATTTCTTTACAGCGGACAGGGCATTAGATAGAAGATACTCACGCCCAGGTGTGTTGAACAACATCATTTCCGCCTCGGCCAACTCAAGAGAAGAAGGAACAAAGTCCATGCTCAAATCTTCTATAAGAATCTCGATGATGACTTCTTCAATAGAGGCATCACCCTTGAGAAGATTGTAGACTGTTTTCTCGAGCTTGTGTGCGAGGATGCCCAGACCGTATGTCGCATGAGATCCCGGGTCAATGTCGATCAGGAGGACCTTCTTGCCGTGCCGGGTCAAAGCAGCGCTCAGATTAATGGCTGTTGTTGTTTTACCGACTCCGCCTTTTTGGTTGGCGATGGCAACTATCCTTGGCTTATTTGGCTCCATTTGTGACTCGCTTCACATAAAGATTTTTGCGGAGCAACCAAACCGCTTCCTCAAATGTCTAAGATTGGTTCTCTTGCATTATCCAATGTATGCAGTACCTCGACAACGGTCAATCCCCTTTGGGGGTGAAAAAAGGGGTGATATTCCCTCCCCCCTTAACTTTAAAAGAATAAAACTCTTTTTGTGCAAAGGGAATAATTCTGGGGCATCCTTGCTCCGATAATCATGAAAAGCCTCAGGGAAAAGACTTAAAAGAGCTTTAAGGAGATGAACAAAGCACTAAAAGACAGGGCTGAATGCTGATAAAACGTCATCTTTTTTTATTGAGTTTGTCAATCAAGAGTAACGAATAGATTGTTTCGAATCCAGTCATCTCTGTGGCGATTAAGTCTTATTTTGTGTATACAGGTACTCCTAAAACCTCTGTTCTTTCCGGCCATTCTCCTTTAAGAAAGGCCTCAACAGAAGGATAAAAAGCATCCGGCTGCTCGACAAAAGGCATATGTCCAGCTTCAGGGATGACGAGAAGGCGAGCATTCCGAAGCCAGGCTGCCCAGGTTCTGGCGCCTTCCAGAGGACAGCTCGGATCTTGCTCTCCTTGGATAGTCAGCACTGGCACTTCCAAATTTTTGAGATCTTCCCGCCAATCCCAATCGCCCAAAGACTTTATAATTGATGACAGGTGAAAGTTGACATTCTCAGGCAATTCGTTTTTGCATTTGCACTTATAACTTTGAAAACGGCTTAATTTCTCCGGATCATAGAAGATTCTCTTCATATAGATATTCCAATATTCATAGCAAAAACGCTCCGGGTTGCTCTTGTCCAAGCCTTCATCCTTCATTTTCTTGACCAGAGCCTGGCTTTCGCTGTCCATCGGGGTTGATGTGGCCTTGGCAAAGATTTCCTGCGTTGGTGGCAGAGGCCCCACTTGCACAACACGCTTCACTTTATCCGGATATTTGAGGGCATATAGCGCCACCATCGCACCAAGATAGGACCACCCAATCAGAGAGACTCTAACTCCACCAAGATACTGGCGCAATGTCTCTAAATCCAAAATGTCGAAATTCATGCCCAACCACTCCGGGTCATCAACTGTGCTGGATCGGCCCCGGCCTCGCATATCATAAAAAACCAAAGTTCGATCCTCATTCGCCAGTTTCTTGAATTCAATATCCATATACATCCCAGCAGGAACAATCACCAACTCAGGACCATCGCCGATAGTTCTGAAGAAGATCTCTATGTCATCTTCAACCTCTACAAATCCCTCATTTGGAGGAAAATTCCCTTCCTTATCACTTCCTTTGCAGCCAAAAGAAAATATCAAAATAGCAATTCCAAAAAAAATGAGAAGTCTCTTCATTTTTTTATTCCCCTGCTCATAGATTCCAGAAAACACAGATTTCCAATTTTGAAATTGGCCCTCAAAAAAGATTTTTTTGTTATTTGCCGAACCCCAGTTTTGCCAGTAAGGCCTTAAATCTGGCATCGTCATGCAAATCCTCGAATGTCGGATCAATGGGAAGATAGGTTATATACATATCACCGACTTCAAAGCATTTTTCCAGACACGCAAAGGTTTTATCCTTATCCCCCAATCCCATATAGGCGTAGGCGATAAAATAGGGATCAGCGTAGCCCTCCTCGGAAAGATCGTTAAGTTGGTTGAGTATTTTCCGTGCGTCCTTTTCTCTTCCAGCTTGAGCATAGGCTAAAACCAAGCCTCCCAAGACAGGCGCGTGCACATTGGGAAATTCTGTTCCTTTTTCAAATGTTTGAATAGATTTTTGAAGTTCTCCTACTTGAAGATAGGCTCTCCCCAGCCATAAATACTGAAGTGGAAAACTTGGATCCATTTCGATCGTCCTCTGAAACATGCTTATGGCTTTATTATAGTCGCCTGAAAAAAAGAGAATATTTGCCATACAGTTATTTAGAATTATCGAAAGAGGCTCCAACTCCAAGGCTTTTCCCATTCCAGCAATAGCTTCGTCAAATCGTCCGGAACTTTCCAATAAATGAGCAAACATATGCCGGGCTTCTACATCGGAAGGGCTGAGCTCCATAGCTTTTAAATATTCCTTTTCTGCTTCCTCCCATTTATATTCAAACCACAGTATGTAGTTCGCATAAGCAGCATGGGTTTCGCCCACAGAATCATCCACATCAAGACCTTTCAGAGCAAATTCCTTTGCCCTTGCTCGAGCATTTTCAACCGGCAACCAATGATAGAATCCCGAATTTGCATAAGCATCGGCCAGGCCGGCATAAGGAAGAGCGAATTTGGGATCTCTTTCTAAAGCCCTTTCAAAGTATTCGATGCTTCGCTTCGTATCTTCTTCTGTCCGCTTGTTGTTAAAATACCGGCCTTGGAGATAGAAATTGTAGGCCTCGGGATCGTTTGTATGGCGCTTGATGATCTTTGTCTTTTCTCCCTCTAAAAGCTTAGGCTTCAAATTATCGACAATGGCCAGGGAAATCTCATCCTGGATTGCAAAGACATCGTCCATGTTTCGGTCAAAGCGTTCTGACCAGAGATGATAGCCGTCGGAGACATTGATGAGCTGGGCCGTGATACGAAGGCGGTTTCCGGCCTTTTGAACGCTTCCTTCGAGGATTTTGTTGACGTCCAATTGACTGCCGATATCGCGGATGTCCACATCTTTTCCCTTAAAGGAAAAGGCAGAGGTTCTGGCAACGACTTTGAAATCCTTGATCTTAGTGAGCGAATTGAGGATAGCTTCAGAAAGACCATCACTGAAGTACTCATTTTCCGGATCAGCGCTCATGTTGACAAAAGGTAAAACTGCGATGGAAGGTGGCTCCTCTTTGGATTTAACTGCTGTTAAAACCTGCGTTTTATCCTCTAAATCAACAGATCTCAAATCTGACAAAAGCGCCTCCATGTCTCTGTAACGATTACGCAGGTCTTTCTGTAAGCACGCATGTAAAATCATCTCAAATCCGACGGGCAAATCCTTTCGCAGGCTCCCGATGGGTTCTGGTTCTTCATTTAAAATAGAATAGACGGCCGCTTGGTCATGAGTGCTCTTGAAAGGCCGCTGACTGGCCAGCATTTCATAAAGCACACATCCAAGAGACCAGATATCTGTTCTGTGGTCTATTTTTTTGCCAGTTGCCTGCTCAGGTGACATATAAGCCACCGTGCCCATGATTGTGGCTGTCTTTGTCAGATCCACTCCCCAGGTCAGCTTAGCCAGTCCAAAATCCATGATCTTCACCTTGCCTTTTTGAGTAAGCATGATGTTGGCCGGCTTGATGTCGCGGTGGGTGATCCCTTTCTCGTGGGCTTCCATCAGACCTTCGGCAACTTGAAGGGCGATGGCTCTCGCCTCATCGATGGCCAATGGACCGGATTCGAGCCTCTCCTTGAGACTCTGTCCCTCTATGTATTCCATGGATATGAACGTCTGTTCCTCTGCATCGTCGATCTCGTAGATCGTGCAAATGTGAGGATGATTCAGGGCTGCGGCCGCTCTAGCTTCCTGGATGAACCGGGCCTTGGCCTCCTCGTCTCGTGTCAGCTCAGGCGGCAGGAACTTGAGCGCCACCTTGCGTTTCAGCTTGGTATCCTCGGCTTTATAGACCACTCCCATCCCGCCCTCCCCTATCTTTTCGAGGATCTTATAATGGGATAATATTATGCCTATCAACGGTTAGCCCTTAATCGAGAGATCCACTTTTGAAATTCCGAGCGTGTGCCCTTTAGCCAAGCAGAACGCATATTGTTCTCTGTCGAGATAATATGATTTATATCAGAGGCAAAAATTGATGTCAATGAAGTGGCATGATTGATTTTTTTGGGTGTATTCACTAACATCATAGACCTATGTTCCTTCAAGGAGAGTCCCCATGAAACATCTAGCCTTATGTTTCTTAGTGTTTCTCATTTTTGGATTGAGTTTGTCTTCCTCGGAGGATAAGCCCCGCCTTAGAGAATTCGGTATTGAAACAGGAGTTCTGAAGCCCGGCCGATGGAATGCTATCACCGACGTGGCAGGCATCAAAGTTGGCCAGGTCACTCTCATCAAGGGTGATAATGTTCGCACAGGCGTGACCGCCATTCTTCCCCACGAGGGGAATATCTACCAGGAAAGCGTTCCGGGGGCGATGTATGTGGCTAACGGATATGGGAAACTGACAGGATATACGCAAGTTACAGAGCTGGGGAATATCGAGACGCCGATCATTCTGACAAATACGTTGAGCGTCCCCACTGCAGCCAACGCCCTCATAACATACACGTTGTCGTTGCCTGACAACGAGAATGTCCGCTCAGTCAATGCGGTTGTAGGCGAAACAAATGACGGTTTTTTGAATGATATACGGGGGCGGCACGTCAAAGAAGAGCATGTTCTTGAAGCCATAAAAACAGCTGTGTCTGGCCCTGTAGAAGAGGGATGCGTTGGCGCCGGGACTGGAACTCAGTGCTTCAGATGGAAAGGTGGTATAGGGACCTCTTCTCGGAAAATTCCCGATTCAAGAGGAGGATACACAGTCGGTGTCCTAGTTCAGACGAACTTTGGGGGCATTTTTCAAATCAACGGATATCCCATCGAAAAGGAACTCGGCAGTTATTACATGTCCGGAGAGGATGGCGTTGTACCGGAGGGTTCCTGCATGATTGTCGTTGCCACAGATGCCCCGCTGGATAGCCGGAATCTGAGGCGTCTTGCTAAGCGTGCTCTGCTGGGCATCCCGAGAACGGGGGGGTTTTATGCCAACGGAAGCGGCGATTATGCCATAGCCTTCAGCACGGCGACAGAAGTGAGAATACTGCGGCAGTCAGAGGAACGAACACAGAAAATCGAGGTGCTCATGAATGAACACACGTCGCCTCTTTTCCTCGCCGCGGCTGAAGCTGGTGAAGAGGCCATCCTGAACGCCATGTTCAAAGCCACGACAGTGGAAGGCCGGGACGGACACAGGCTTGAAGCGCTGCCTTTGGATAAAGTCAAGGAAATAATGAAGCTCCGGGACAAATGACTAATGGCGAAGAAGAATTGAGGGGAAAAGGAGCGATGGCGAAAAAAATAGGCATTCTCGGCGGCATGGGACCTGAGGCAACCATGTACATGTTCGGCTTGATCATCAAAAACACAAAAGTTCGTGAGGACCAAGATCATATTCCAATCATCATTTACAGCAATCCCAAGGTTCCCCACCGGACTGATGCCATTTTTAAAAAGGGGCCATCACCGACTCCCCTGCTTATCGAGGGTGTCAAGATACTCAATCAAGCAGGAGCCAATTTTATTATTATCCCCTGTGTTACAGCTCATTATTTTCTACCAGAAGTGGCCAAAGCTGTTGAATTCTCATACTTAAGCCTACTGGGTGAGTCCTTGAAGTGGGCTCAGGAGCACATTCCTGCCCTGAAAAAAGTAGGACTTATTTCAAGCACGGGGACTCTCGAATCCGGGCTTTTCCATAATACCTATAAATCTGCAGGAATTGAGGTGATTGGTCCCGAAGAGGAAGAACAGGATACAGTCATGACAGCCATCTATGGACCTCGAGGCATAAAAGCAGGCTACACAACAGGTGTGTCCAAGGAAATGATTGTGAACACGGCTAAAATTCTAGCTGGCAGAGGAGCGGAGGCTATCATCGCCGGGTGCACAGAAGTTCCTCTGGTGTTGAAGCCTGAGGATATCCCTGTCCCGTTGATCGAACCGATGGAAATCGTAGCAAAAGCGAGTATTCTCAAAGCCGGATACGCGCTCAAATAAGGGAGCCCGTTTTGGTATTAAGAATCCCGAATAAATTGGAGACAGAGCGGCTTATTATCCGGCCTTTTATCGTTGATGATTGTGCAGCATTCAAATCTTTTATGCTTGACAGGGAAGCCACGAGGCACCTGAATTTCACAGAAGAACAAAAAACACCCCAAAAAGCGATAGAATTGATATCAGAAGTCATCGCCTCTTATGAGTCGTCTTCGCCCGTATTTTCTCTGGCCGTGATCGAAAAGAAAACAGGTGAATTTATCGGATCCTGTGGATTCTCTCCTCTTAAAAAGAAAGGTGAAGTGGAGTGTTACTACACAGTCGTCCGCTCAAACTGGGGGAGAGGTTACGCCACAGAATCTATCCTTCGCTTGATAAAATATGGCTTCGATGAATTGAACATTACTCGGATTGTTGCCTTCATGAGCAAGGAAAATCCCGCTTCTCAAAAAGTGGCTGAGAAGATTGGCATGACCCCTTGCAAGTCATCCAGAGATATCGATCTTCGCAATGAGAAATATAAATACTCAATCGACAGGGATCAATTTTATGCGCATGTGCTGGAATAAAGCATATATGACAAATATTCTTTTACCTTTCTCTTCCACTTTAAAAACTCTATAAAACAGAAAAAAGGCAAACAGGAGGTCATAGTGAATAATAAAAAGACAGTTATAATCCTTATCGGCTTCATTCTGTCAGTTGTTATCTTGAGCGTATTGCTTTCAAAGGCCTCGGACAGGCCATCGGAAAATCTTTGTAGCCCCGAGTTCCCGGATACATGCACAACCGTTTTAGTTGGAAAGGAAGCTTCAGCCGACGGATCTGTTATTGCCTGCCAGACAGCCGATTGCAGTGTATGCGATTTCACATGGCAGTATATGCCGGCCGCTGACCATAAGGAGGGCTCGGTAAGAAATATCTATCACATCAACCAGTTCAAAACCTGGCCGCCGGAAGAGGGTGGAAAATGGATCAAATACGTCGAGGGTTACACAGGTACCGCTATCCCGCAGGTTCCGTACACATATGCCTATCAACATGCTGTGTTCGGGCACATGAACGAGCACCAGTTGGCCATTGCAGAATCCAGCATTGGCTGTCAGGCAAAGCTTAGAAATGCCACGCCATCCGCTGTGATGGATATAACCACGCTGACCATGCTGGCTATGGAGAGATGCACCACAGCCAGAGAAGCCATCCAGCTCATGGGTTCACTCGGAGAACAATACGGGTATGGTTTTCATGATTCAGGTGAGATGCTGGCTGTGGCCGACCCTAATGAGATTTGGTTGTTTGAGATCATGCCGGTGGGACCGCTCTGGACACCGGACAGCGGAAAACCAGGAGCCGTATGGTGTGCCCAGCGGGTGCCGGACGATCATGTCAGCTTCTGCCCCAATGTGTCCCGTATCGGAGAGATCGATCTCACAGACAAAGACTATTTTATGGCTTCTTCGAATGCTATTTCTCTCGCTGTTGAGTTGGGTCTTTACGATCCCGAAAGCGGGAAGCCCTTCAACTGGAAACAGGCCTATTCACCGAGTCCGGGAAGTGCCTTGAGCACACAGGCCCGGAGAGGACGCCTCTGGAGGCTCTTCAGCATGGTCGCCCCCTCGAAAAATTTCAGCCCGGAAACAGAGGGAATGGACCTTCCCTTCTCCGTTAAACCGGATAAAAAACTCTCAGTCAAGGACGTAATGGATATCACCAGAGATAAATATCAGGGCACTCCATTTGATCCAGCCCAGGGAATCAAAGGCGGGCCCTTTGCCAATCCAAATTATTTTACGGGATTTAGTCATGAGGGCGAAAGATACAACGGGCCACGATGCATCAGCGTGAACAGTGTCGAGTACACAACCATCACTCAGTGCAGGGACTGGCTGCCGGATCCCATAGGAGGAATTAACTGGATAGCTTTCGGTGTACAAGATACATCCTGTTACATTCCACTCTACTGCGGGATTACAGATATCCCGGGCTCCTTTAAAAAGGGAGATCATTTTGTCTTCAGCCGGGATTCGGCGCGATGGGCCTTTGACTATGTCGATTTCCACACGCAAGTGGTCTACTCATACGCCATCGAAGATGTGCAAAAAGCACAGGCGAAGTGGGAGGGGGGAAACATAAAAAAAACCGCTGTCATTGAAAAAGCCGCACTGGAGCTCTATGAAGAGGACCCAGCCGAAGCAGTGGCTTTCCTTACCGATTTCTGCATCAGCAACGCCGACAGTGTCATCAAAGCCTGGTGGGAACTGGGTGATTCTCTGCTCGTCAAATACAATCACTTCCGGATCTACAATTCAGATAAACGAAGCATTGGACGAGTCGAAACTCCGGATTGGTGGAATGAAGCCGTCATCGAGCACGATAAGCTTGAGCCATTACCCAAAACAAAACCAAGGCCTAAATCCGATGCAAAGAAATAATCTTGTTTTTTGTAGATTGACAATCCAAATTTTAGTAGGATGAACTTATAAAAAAACTCGTCATTAGGATACAGAAAAGGAGGTAAAGAGATGAATCTCAAAAAAATTTTGACCCTGACCGGAATGATGTTTGTCGTTTTGATCCTCATCGGAGCTTTTGCCTTCAACGATCAAGGAAAGGACGAACGCCTGTCCTGCTCCCGGGAATTCTCTCTGGATGGCTGTACTGTCATCATGGTGGGCAAGAACGCGTCCACGGACGGATCGGTCATCGCCACTCATACCTGCGATTGCGGTCTATGCGATTGGACTTTCCGCCGCATTCCCCCGGCCGATCACAAGGAAGGCACGATGCGGAAAATTTACCACATCAATCAGTTTGAAACATTCCCACCAGATACTGGCCTTAAATGGGAAAGAATCAAGCAAAACTTCACAGGGCTTGAAATTCCGCAGGTTCCCCACACATACGGCTATATTCATGGAGATTTTGGCTATATGAACGACAATCAAGTTGCCTTCGGGGAATCGACGATCGGCTGCCAATCCAAAATGGACAATCCTACTCCATCGGCCAAGTTCGACATCACCATGCTCACGCTGATTGCCATGGAGAGGGCTAAAACAGCCCGCGATGCCATAAAGATCATGGGCGAGCTGGGAGAAAAATACGGATATGGTTTCACCGATACAGGAGAGATGCTGGCGATAACGGATCCGAATGAGGTCTGGATTTTCGAGATCATGCCCGTAGGTCCGCTTTGGATACCAGAAAGCGGCAAGCCGGGAGCAATCTGGTGCGCGGCCCGCGTTCCCGATGACCACGTAAGCGTTTGTCCCAATGAATCCCGTATAGGGGAGATCGATCTGAACAAGCCGGATTATTTCATGGCCTCCTCAAATGTCATCTCTTACGCTGTCGAAAACGGCTTTTACGATCCTGATAGCGGCAAACCCTTCAACTGGAAGAGGGCCTACTCCCCCATTGAAGAAAGTGCATCCAGTAGTGGCGGATCCAGAGGAAGACTCTGGGCCTTTTTCAATTTGGTAGCGCCCTCGCTCAAATTGAGCCCGGATACACCGAATATGGATCTTCCGTTCTCCGTCAAGCCTGAGAAGAAATATTCTGTGTACGATATCATGAAGATGACCCGGTACAAATTCGAGGGAACCCCTTTCGATCCTTCCAAAGGCCTCCAGGGAGGGCCCTTTGCCAACCCGAATTTCCTGCCTTACGGCTTCGAGTATGACGGCAAAAAATATAACACACCTCGAGTTATTGGGGTCAACCGGGCCGAGTACGTCACCGTGACTCAAGTGAGAAGCTGGCTGCCCGATCCCATCGGCGGCATTGTGTGGCTGTGTTTCGGTGCTCAGGATACCGCCTGCTATATGCCTCTCTATAACGGCATGACCGAAATTCCCCGTTCATTCGAAATAGGCGATCATTTCGAATTCAATCGGGATTCGGCTCGCTGGGCATCCGATTATGTGGATTATCACACCCAGGTGCTCTATTCCTTGGCTATTGAGGATGTCAGACAGGCCCAGGAAAAATGGGAGGGATCGGCTGTAAAGCGAACGCCTATCATAGACGAAGCCGCTCTCAAACTCTATAACAAAAATCCGGAAGATGCGATTGAATTCCTGACAGACTACTCCCTAAACAACGCTGAAAATGTCATCAATGCCTGGTGGAAATTGGGGGATGACCTGCTCGTCAAATACAACCATCTCTGGATTTATGACACCAAAGCTAGAAAAAGACTTCCCTTGAAGTTCCCTGACTGGTATCTCAAGGAACTTATTGAATACAATCAATTGGTTCCTGACGAGAAAAAAGAATAAGCTGAATTTTGGACATTAAAGGAGGGAATAAAAAAATGAGAGGACTGACATTCAAAGCCTTTGTAATGATTTTCACGCTGGCCGTTAGCTTGGCCTTGGTGGCCTGGGCGGCGACCGGCGAGGATATTCCCAAAGCGCAATATCCAGTACTCACAACGTCTGCCGGCCAGAGTACGGATGTCGAAACGCTGAATATCATCGCCGAGGAGGCGGGCATAAAATACGATTATTGCGATGTCCCGACAGCAGAAATTCTCAAAGACGGCGTCGGCCTGGGAGGAAGAGAATCCGCCGATACGGGTTTCCATGTGGAGATTCATTCGGATCTGGATAAATTCCCCTCAGGAACACCCTACAAGACAATCATATTCGCCATTGGGGCCAGTTTGAAAGGCATGGGCGCCTCGGGGCTCACGATCGAGGATGAAGAAAATCGTTTGAAAGATGTCATCGATTACTGTAAGAAGAATGGCATTTTCATTATCGCTCTGCACGTCGGAGGGGTTTCTAAGCGAGGAGCACCTGGAGGAGACAACGAAAGGATGATCGATGCGGTGGCCCCTTATGCGGACTACATCATCGCGGCTAAAGACAGCAACAAGGACGGCCGTTTCACCAGCATTGCCAAGGAAAAGGGAATTCCATTTACCGAAGTGGAGTACGCCTTGGGCGTGGTCGACATTTTGAAAAAAGCGTTTCAGTAAGGCTTTCTGTTTGCGATATTCAATAGCCTTAGAGAAAGAGTAGGTGTTTCGACAATATGATCATCCGCTGAGTGATTTTTAAGAGGATTATGTTCAGGGTCAAAACCGGGTTAGAAACAGGAGTGAGAAACGGAGTGTATTAGATGCACCTACAGATAGCAATCATTTTGGTCGTGATGGTCGCCGTCTACACGGTTGCCAAATGGAAAAAACTCTCTGTCGAGCTCAGTATGCTTTTCTCCGCAGTTGCGGGCGGCATAGCCGGTGCCTTTGTGGGCACTCCGCCGATAAATCAGGTGGCACGCCACTTGGTCGAGGGAAGCTTTACCTATCTGGACGTTATCCTCGTCTTTACGACGGCAACCATCTTTATGGCGATTATATCTGAATCGGGCGGAGTAAATTATGTAGTCAGAGGAACTATCAAGATCTTTTTCAACAAACGCGTCATAGCCCTCATAGTGCTCATGATCATTGTTTTGATTCCAGGAGCACTCACAGGAGCAGGAAGTGTTTCTCTGCTGGTGGTCGGCGCACCGATCGCCATGGCTTTTGGCTACTTGGGTATCTCCCGAAAAAGGGTCGCTGCCATTCTTTTCATTGTTGCCGGGCTGAGTGCGGCCGCACCCCCTGTCAACATCTGGGCTATGATTCTGTGCGCTGGGACGGCCATCCCCTATGTCGGTTTCGAGCTCCCCTTGGGAATTCCGGTCCTTCTTCTAGGGACTTTTACGGTGCTAGCTCTGGGCTTGAAAAAAGAGGAAGAAACAAATCTCAAACAAGCCCTTGAGGACATGCCGGAGATCCCTGCGAACATGAGCTGGTGGAGAGTTCTTCTTCCTTTCCTGGTTTTTTTCGGACTTGTCGTAGCTTACCGGATCTGGCCCTTTGACATTCCGATTCTGGGATTACCACTCCAGTTCACGATCTCTGCCGTAGTGGCGCTATTGGTCAGCCCAAAACGAATCAATGTTTTGAAGCTCTCTCGCGAGACGGTAAAAAAGCTGCTCCCGTTGCTGGCCACAATCGCTATTGTCGGCTCCCTACAACAAATCATGACAGCCACAGGAGTCAGAGGAATGCTTTCCTTTGCGGTGATCAGTGCACCGCTGCTGTTGCTTTATCTCTCTCTAATCGTGATTCTTCCGGTTTCCGAGGGCGTTCTCACTTACGGAGCGGCGGCCATAATCGGAATTCCATTGATATGGTATCTTGACTCTATCGGATTACATGCAACGGTGGCTATTGCTGGCTTGACTCTTCTCTGGCCGCTCGGCGATGGACTTCCTCCCACAGCTCTCATCGGCAGGCTTAGTGTGATGGTATCAGAATACAAAGGCTCCTATTGGACATTCCTCCGCAGCACTTGGCTACCCTGGATAATCATTACAATTGTAGGCATACTCATGATTGTTTACAGTGCAAAGTTAGAATTTTTAGTGCGATGGAGCATGTAATCTCGATTTTAATGGAGGTTAGGCGATGCCGATTGTCATGATCCTCTACTATTTGATTACGGCCTATCTGGTGGCCATGCTTCTCTGGAACTTTATCCGCGAGAAGAAGAACATCGATGACATGATTCTCTATTTGGTAATCCTTGTCCCTTTAGTCCTGCGGATTTTAAGGGTAAAATAGGAGTGCGATGATGTCTCGTCAGAGGGTAGTGAAAATATTGCTGCTGGTGATCTTTGCCGCCGTAATGGTCCACTCTGGAATCCAGCTCCATGAGCATCGCCATCATAAATTGCCCATTGTGGCAGGGCCGGGAGTGGCGAGGGTCATCAAGCTGAGCGACTACTGTAACGATTTGAAGGGAACAGTCGCCGATACAGATGTGTTCATTCTCGAAGGAAACGAACAAGGCGGAAAAATGCTTCTTATGGCTAACACGCACTCGAACGAACCGGCCGCCCTGCTGTCAGCCATCATATTTATCGAGAACGCCATCGTCGAGAGGGGGACTCTGATCATCATCCCTCAGTTCAACCACAGTGCAAGCCGGAATACAAGACCGGGAGATGGATATCCCCTCTATTTTCACATCGAAACTGACTGGGGCCAGAAGAAATTCCGGATGGGAAACCGCGATGCCTCCCCGCTGGATCAATGGCCGGATCCTGATGTCTATATACATTATCCTGAAAGACAGCTTCTCTCCTACATAGATGTCCGGAACACGAACAGGACCTGGCCGGGAAGAGCTGATGGCCCTTTGATGGAAAAGGTGACTTTTGCCGCCATGGAGCTCTTGAGAAAGGAGAGCGTAGACCTGGCACTGGATGTGCATGGAGCAGAGACTATGTTTCCGGTAACTAATTGCATCGTCGCTCCAGAGCAGTCTGTTCGGATTGCCACTATGGCCACACTTACCGTAAAAGCCATGGAAGGTTTTGACAACCATGTTGAACCCTCTCCACAAGGGTTCAGGGGGCTTTCTCACAGGGAAATTGGGGATTACTCCGATACACTGCCCTTTCTGCTGGAAGCACCCATTCCCTTCCTCGATCAACCGACGGGTCCAAAGACAGAGAAATTACTCTTGGATGGAAAGGACCCTTTTTTGCTGAGCCTGTCAGAACAAAAAAAGCTCTTCGTTCCTTATGATGAGTCGGGGTGGCCTATGGAAAAGCGAGTGGGACAGCACTGTTCGGTTATTCAAGAAATTGCCAGGCAGTATTCCAAAAAAAATCAGGACAGAACCATACTCATCCAGAATGTTCCCCGCTATGCGGATGTCGTTAAAAATGGTGTGGGCTACTACTACCATGATCCTTCCAGAGCAGACAAAGACAAAGTGCATTTCAATTGAGGATCACTTGGTTCATGATATGAAGGCATCCTATTTGAACCTAATAAACGCTTTGTCCACTTTATAACTGAAAGTAATGTGTTTCGGCTTCGCCGCCTCTTTTTATAACTTACAGTAAGGAGGTCATTATGAGTCTCTTTAAGACGCTTATCTTTGCCGTTCTTTCGGTGTTTATTATTGTGGCTTTCATCTTAACATCTCCTGCCTGCAAAGGAAAAGAAGAGGTGACCCAATCGGAATTTGATCGAATAGTCAAAGTCCCAGACATAAAGGGACGCCTTGCCCAGTTTTCACCGACAGAGATCACCTATGACGAGAGCCTCCTGAGTGATGAGCAGAAACGAGTCCTCGAAAAGATGCTTCAGGCAGCCAAATTGATCGACAAGATATTTTGGAAACAAGCCTCCCACACTGGCCAGGCTTGGAAGGAGAAGCTGGAGCAGATAGATGATCCTGCCGTTGATGACTATAGACGCTATCTCGAGATCAATTTTGGCCCCTACGACCGCTTGGACGAAAATCGGCCTTTTCTCGGCTCGGACCCTAAGCCGCCCGGAGCCGGCTTCTACCCTGCAGATATGACCAAGGAATCCTTCGAGAGCTATATCGCCGAAAATCCCGACCAGAAAGAAGCCCTTGAGGGACTGTACACAATCGTGAAAAGAAAAAATGAGGGGCTCGTCGCAGTCGCCTACAACGAGGCTTATAGGGAAGAGCTGGAGTCCATCTCCCAATATCTGAAGGCGGCGGCGGAAATCACGTCCAATTCCTCGCTCAAAAAGTACTTGAATCAGCGGGCTGAAGATCTTCTGTCAAACGATTATTATCAGAGTGATCTCGCCTGGATCGACCTCAAAGACAACATCGTCGAGATCGTGATCGGACCCTATGAAGTCTATGAGGATGCGCTCAACGGTTTGAAGGCATCTTATGAAAGCTTCGTCTACATCAACGACGTGGAGGAGATGAAAAAGATCGAGGGTTATATCGAGTATCTGGATGAGATGCAGAGAAACCTCCCTGTAGAGAAGAAATATAGGGATCAGGAAGTTGCCGGCTTGGAATCTCCGATGAATGTCGTTATCGAGGTTTTCACCGCGGGGGATACAAAGGCAGGCGTTCAGACGCTGGCGTTCGTCCTCCCCAACGATGAAAGAGTGCGCGAAGAAAAAGGAACGAAGAAGGTCTTCCTTAAAAACATGATGGAAGCCAAGTTCAATAAGATGCTACTGCCCATTTCCAAAAAAGTCCTTTCCGAAGCAGATGCCCCATATGTGTCCTTTTACGCCTATTATAATGAAGTTATCCTCCACGAAATCTGCCATGCATTGGGTGTTAATTATGTAACGTTCCCCGATGGCACGAGGTCCAGTGTCAACAAGATGCTTAAGGAAAATTATTCAGCCATCGAGGAGAGCAAGGCGACCGTTGCTGGTATTTACAGCATTGACCTCTTGATCGAGAAAGGCTGGATCCCGGCTGAGAAGGAGAGAGAAATCTACACTACCTGGCTGGCCGGAATGTTCAGGTCCTTGCGGTTCGGTCTTCATGAGGCCCACGGGCTGGGCACTCTGATTCAGTACAACTTCATGAGAGAGAAAGGCGCTTTTATCTACGATGAGCCAACCCGGAAGTACAGTGTCGATATGAGCAAAGTCAAAGGCGCGGTGAAGGAACTCACACAGGAACTCCTGATACTCGAAGGTGACGGAGATTACGAGAAGGCCGCAGCGTTTCTAGCAAAGTACGGAGTGGTCGAGGAAATTCTCGAGATGACAATCCAGGGTTTGAGCGATATTCCCGTCGACATCGCTCCCGTCTTTAAATAAAAAAAGAGGGCTGGCAACTCTAATTTAACAAAAGTTGCCTGCCCTCTTTTTTCTGTTGTTTTTTCCTTATTTCTTGTTCCGGCTCTCCTCTTTGGTACCGTATATATTTTCCAAAAGGAGAATGACACTCTCAGGGGGCGTATCGATAAACTCAAGGCCCATTTCGAACACTTCATCGTCATAGAGCTTGTTCACCCAACGGACCTTTCCCTTGACCGTGATCAACTTGCGCAATTTGGCCAGTGTCAATTCTATGCGAAGCAATGTATCAACCGGCAGCATCTTATCGGTCAAGATTTTCACGCCTCCTGACGATATATCCTTTGTCAAAGCATAGACAACACTTTTATCCTCTTCATACCTGTCTTCAGGAAGAATCCTGATAGCCACTTTCGTTTCCTCTGGAACTCTTTTTTCTCTTCTTTTATCCGGCATCGGATACGCTCCTTTTTGCTAACTCAATGCTCTTTAATAGGACCGGTAACATTGCTATCTTAAAAAAATTTTATCCCGCTTTCAGATTTTACGCAATAAAAATCTTTGAACACTTGAATACAATTTTAAGTTATCGAGAATTTCTGTAGAGAAATTTAATGCTTCTAAAAGTTCTAAACAACATGGATAAATCCCACACTTTCAATTCAAACAAATAGGACTGCACTCTATTTAGTCTTTTATCGATACCAAGAATTTAAATATCCCCCTTAAACACATCGAACAACAATACCCCAGATTATCTATAATGGTAAGTATGTTCAGAGACCTACTTCAAGAAAGAGTCCTGAGATGAAACAACCATACCAGAACTCAATCCTTAATTCGATCGGTACTCTTTCTGCATCACTCAATTGTCTTCTGGAGCTGAAAATAGTTCAACACATCTCCAACCAGGTCTCTGACACATATGGATATAATGTATTGTTCGGGCTGCACATACATTTCTGCAACATATGGATAAGCACTTTTCATGGCCACTTGATAATCTGAGGCTGGAATCTTAATGTCCTCAACCAATTCATGACAGGGAGAAACATGATTCTTGGAGTCCCTCAAGGCAATGTACGCTTTGATTTTTCCCACATATTCATCCCCTTCAGAATAGAGAGTTAAATTCTTAATGGGGATGAGTAATTTTATATTCATACAGAGCCTCTCAGTTCGAGCCATCTTTTTCAAGGGCAATATCTGAACCATCACATTCATCGGATTTTCAAGGCGTTGGAGATAAAGCCGGGAAGAGACGGAATCTCTAATCTTATCCTCAAGCGACACCCGTACATAACCTTGACGAACGCGCACGTCATACTCTTCCTCTACACCCACAAGTTTGACCTCGATAGGTAGATATTTGCCCTCTTCCCGATGCGGTGAAACAAACCCAAGCGAGTAATAGTACTGAAGATCGCTTGTGATCTCAGCTAAACCTCCGGCAATATCATTGGTGTCGACAATAGGAACTCCTCCGGTCTCGTTTGCCATCATTTCCAAACCAGCGTTTCGAACTCTCGAGGTTGCCTTGACCATTCCCGAGCCTCGTTTGTACACATCCCAACCCGCACTTTTATCGGCTGAGAGAATCGTGCTTTCGAGCCCTTGCGCATTGATAGGATAAAGGGAAATCTCACTGGCGTTGCATTTGGCTGTCAGTTCCTTGAAGCTTCGTGTTGCATCGTAATTCATAGCCTCCATTCTTGCGTTTCCCACACGAAAGGCTTGATCAATGTAATCATAGACTTCTTCACCGGGATTCAAAGGCAGGCCATCACTGACATAGATCAGAATCTTTTTCCCTTCGACTCCGGTAAGATGATCGATGATCGCATTCAAGGATTTCAAGGAATAGTAAAGATCATTTTGTTCAGACTCAACAAAATTCTTGGCCAGTGTCATAGCTCGTTGAAAACTTTCATATTTATTATCGGAGAGACTTGTGTTCGAAACCATTCTATTCAACTCATTCTGCATATCCTCTTTTGCTCTGGCTTGCAGAAGAGAATGGCCACTCCGTTTCTTTACCTCTTCCAGAGCATCCAGGAGGCGCCACTGATTTGTGGTAAATCCCTGGATTACTTCTAGTTTTTTTCCCAGGCAGATAACCATCCCTTCATTGCCTCCGTTCCCAATCTCAAAATTATTCTTTATGAACGATTCCAGTCTTTTTATGCTCCAGTTCCGATTCATCGGATGAAGCTGCCAGTTATCAAAGTAAAAAATGATTTTATTCGTGAACCGGGGAGATTTGGCAGGCAATGGTTGGGCAGGCGGAGGAGGCTTTTCTTCCTTTTTCTCAGAGAGTGGAGCATAAACTTCCATCCCTTTGACCTCGAAAAAATTCGTTAAGTTCTGGCGCATACCATCTTCGAATATGTCAAAATTTTCCGGCTTTAGACCCGTAATTCGTTTCCCCTCTTTATCCGTGACGACAACGTTCACGTTGGTCACAACCACTTCCACCTCATAAGCCGGTTTGGGAATTTTCTGCTCTTCTTGTTCCTGAAGTTTTCTCTTAGAAATCTCCGGAGGAGCAGAGAGACCTAAAGAAAAACACATGACAAGCAAATAAAGGATAACTCTTTTTCTTCCCATTTTGCTCAATGTAATTATACCAAAATTTTTCTGTGATTGTTTAGTCAAAAAGATTTTGAAACACTTTTCCCAACCGGACCTAAAAAAAGAGGCTGACATTCATCTGAAATGCCAGCCTCTTTGTGCTTCAACGGCTACTTAGAATCTGATTCTAGCTCCGATAAAAACTCTCTGGGGCATCAGAATTTCCGAAATTTCCTGATAATCCCAGATCGGGTCATTACGAGAATAGCCAATTTCCAGTGCTGTTTGATTGTTAGTGAGATTGTAGATATCGAGGAAGAGATCGAGGACAGTTCGACCAGGGAGCTGGAACGCGTAGTTGAACTTCAAGTCAATTTGATAGTACCCGGGAGTCTGCTGTTGCCCTGTCTGGACATACCCTCCTCCCTCCAGGGGCCAGTTGTAAAAAATGTCGTAACGGTCAGGGTAAAAATTAAAGGATTCGGTGAACTTCATTCCTGCATTCCAGTAGAACAGGGCTCCGATGTCCAAACCAAAAGGAGTTCTGTAGGTGCCGAAGACTTTGATCTTGTGCGGAATAGTCCCGGGAGTGGGTCCCCACATCCAGGGGTTTCTTGGGTCGATAAAGATAAAATCTCCCTGAAGATCAGCGTTTCCGTCAGATTGGCTGTTACCTTTTGCGTTTTTGTAGGAATACTGGGCAACGAAAAAAGAACCGTTCTGGAATCGCTTCGACACTTCGAAGTCAAAACCATAATAGTTTCTTTTGGCTCCGACCAGGTTCGAGAGGAAATAGTTGATATTTGGAGGTGGGCCTTCCGCCGGATATCCGAAATCTTCATAAGTGAGAGCAAGATTCGAATACTCCGGATCGTCGCCTAAACCGGTAACATAAGTGAACAGGTCATAATCCTCGATAATTCTACGGTCCTGGCGGTAATAGAATTGCGAAGCGAAGACGAGTTGATTACCGACATCGACCTCATGAGTCAGGGAGAATTCCCGGGAAAAACTGTCTCGTGTGCTCGGAGTCCATTCGCAATCTATCTGTTTTTCTCCGCCGCGGATACGAAAAGTGTACCAGTCGTTGTTAAGCCAGACCTGCTCTTCGCGAACGCTTCCGGAAAGGTTTCCGGCAAAATGGATCATGCCAAAGGGGGTGATATCGGAGAAGTGGCCGTAGAATGCCGTCAGCTTGTGGGTGCCTCTCCCGCCGATATTCCAGACAAGCCCCACTCTGGGCAGAAACATGGTGGGCATATGAAGGATAGTGCCACCCTTTGAGTTCCGAGTGTGATGATTTTCAAGCCTGACTCCGGCGTTAAGCGTGAAGTATTCACTGATTCTCCAGTCATCCATGATATAGCCATACCAACGCCTTGCACTGACTTTATTGGGGCCATATGCGGACTGATAGGTTCTCATGAAATTCAATCCGTGCTCACCCATGGCCGTAAAAGTCGCTGCTCTCAACTCATTGTTATCCACAATCCCGTCTCCATTTACATCGAGGGCATCAGAGGTAGGACCCCAATGTGCATTCAACCAGGGAAGTAGACGTTCATCGAATTCGCTTTGCGGCATAATGCCGACATCATAAAGCTCGCCTAAAGTCACACCCATGCGACTGGGATCGACAGAACTGCGACTTTCCCCTAAAGGATAAAAATTATCATCCATATCAGTCTCATAGGCATACATCACGCCCGCTTTGATGCGCATGTTTCCGGTAAACAATTCCACATTGGCGCTTAACTGATCCCTAGTGTTCGAGTTATCAGATCCATCTCTTGCACTTCCGAACATGTAGTTCTCGATGGTGGGGTATTCTCCCGGAAAGTAATACACCCTGTCTTCAATACCTGCCTCTGGATAGCGGGGCCCAAGCAAATATCCCCACCAGTAACGACCGTAACGCACATCGGCTAACACACTTTCCCCGAATACCCTCTGATAATAACCGCTGAAGGTACCCATATTGTAGTCGTAGGTCGGCTGACGGGTTCTGATGATATTTTTATCACGGGAACCCTCGATGGTGTAGTCATCCAGGAAACCCAGAAAAGTGAACGAATCATTGGGAGTCAAATTCAACGAGACTTTACCGAAAAAACCCGCGCGCTTCTGGGCATAGTCAACTTCTTCGCGGACCGAGGACGCTGACTCAGACAGCTGAAACTTGTCGGCATTGTTTCTGTATTGGCCCGAAAGAAAGAACCAGAGTCTATCCCTCAATATCGGCCCTCCGAAAGTTGCAGCCGTATCATACTTGTTATCCTTGTAACCCTCTAGCTTGGTGGGGTCAACCGCGCTGTTGTAATCACCCCCACCGTATCCTCGGTAAAATGCTTCCGGTTGAAAATAAAAGTTGGCTGATCCGGAAAACCTGTTTCCCCCTGACTTGGTAACGATGTTACCCACAACGCCTTTTCCGCCTCCGTACTCGGCAGGAACACCGGAAGTCATGAGCTGCTGCTCCCGGATCACTTCGTTATTAAAGGTCATCAGAGCCGTTTGAGATGCCAATCCGGTGATGTTCACACCGTCCAGAAAATACATGTTGTCGCGGGAACCACGCTTGCCGCCACCTCTTGGGTTTATGGCCCCTTGGGCGCCCCGGTCATAGTAATTCATACCCCCCTTGCCCGCCGGGTCTTGAGAAGTATCGGTACCCTGCGAGTTGGGGACCATGTTGACGCCGGAAGCCAACTGTAGATAGCCCACAAAATCTCGAGCGATGGGGAGCGATTCGACAGTCTGATGAGTCACGTGCTCTGCCACCACAGATTTTGTCGTGTCCACAGCCGGAGAGACAGCCGTAACGGTCACGGCCTCTTCCAGTACCGCCGGTTTCATCTCTACTTGAAGAAGCGTTTGCCTGTCCAGAGATACTTCGATACCCTCTGAGATTCTGTCTTGGAATCCTTCCAGGTTTGATTTGAGCTGATAGATTCCCGGCGTCAGGTTAACAAAAAGAGCCTCTCCAAGCACATTCGTGACGAGATTCCTCTCGCCCATCATGACAGGGCTGCTGAGAATCAGCGTAACGCCCGGCATGACAGCACCTTGATCATCGATAACAATGACCTTTAGAGTTCCACTTTGTGTTTGTGCAAGAAGCAGGTTAGACGCAAAAATTAAGACAGAGAGGACAATGAAAATGCTTTTAAAACTTTTCCTCATGCTTATTTACCCCCTCTCCCGAATTTTCGGGAGTCAAAGCATATGTCCTGCCTAAGCATATGAAGAACAATGCTTTGCACTAATGCCCTGGGATCAAGGTCCTAGATAAAACCCTGTATCCCAAACTAGAAGCCGATTATTTAATTACGTACCCTTTTGGCACCCCCTTCTTCCATTGATTCGCCCAATTCTCATGGAATAGTGATTTCAATGATGCTGAATTCTTATACGGTGATTTGATCACTCGAAGGTTCCCACTCTGAATAAATTCATTTAATTAATATGCAAGATAAGTGCCAAAGTGATGATCAGCAGTTTATACTTATTTTCCTGGGAAACAAGGGAGAAAAAAAAATTCTAATATTAAAAAATATCCATTTTATTGGATTTTTCTCCAATAAAATGGATTCCACACCCGCAATTCTATTTGATATGGGCCAACAAATTTTTGGCTAAGGCGGCCTTTTCTGATTCTGGTGCCAGCTCAATGACCTTTGCAAAATTCTCTTTTGCCTTTTCCATATCGCCTCTGTTCAGATTGGCCAAACCCAATTGGTACAGAGCATCCACATAATTCGGATCAATGGCAAGGCTCTTCGATAGATATTCAGCCGCCATCTCGATTTGATTACTCTTAAACAAGAGTACGCCAATATTATAGAAGAGGCTGGGATCGGTGAGAGTTTCCTCATCGAGCTGCGTGAAGTATTTCATACCTTCGTCGAGGACACCGCGCTCGAAATAGATTGCGCTGAGATTTATCAAAGTGTCCTGAGATTGCGGTTCTCTTTCCAGCATTTTTTTAAAGTAGACAATGGCATTATCGTAATCGTTTAGCCTGTAGTAGCAGAGTCCAATTTTGTCATACAGTTGGGTGAGATTTTGATTCTCAGTCAAGACTCTCCGGTATTCTTCCAGTGCTTCAGCATATCTTTTTTCTGCGTAGAGAGCGTCTCCTCTCATAAGAGGGGATTCAGGAATCGGATTCAGTTTCACCTCTATGGGAGGATTATTTTTCAAGGCTGATAGTTCGACTCTAAGGTTTTCCGGTTCATATCCATCAGCCAAAAAGCCAATGGTCCAGGCTCCTGGTTTTAGATTCATTTTTCTCCAGTTGCCATTCTCATCTGTAATAAGCTCAAAGGTCGTCTTATCCTCCGAAAAGACCAGTATGACTTTAGCCCCTGCAACAGGTTTCCCATCTTTGGACTTGACCGTTCCACTCACCGTGGCAAAGACCTTTGAAAAGGTGTATTGGAAACCCAATAAAATGAATCCGATACAAACAAATATAACAAAGTTTTTTTTCACGCTGCCCCCCTACATTCACTAATTTCCGGACGGCAGAATCATTATAACAATTGGCCAAAAGAATAGCAAAATCTGACCTTGACTGAGAAAGGCATATCCTATACAACATTAATCGCGATAGAGACCCATGTGCGAACTGATCTCTGACCGGATCTATCTCATCAGAGGAGAAAATGACGGGCGTTTTCCCTTTGGGCATTCCATTCTCATCATCGAAAAAGACACAAAGGGAACGCTCATCGATACGGGCAGTGGAATCGATATCCTCCAGAACCTGAAGAATAAATTTCGTATTGAACAGATCATTAACTCCCATACTCATCCGGATCATTGTGCGGGAAACTGGGTTTTCAAAGATACAGCAAAGGAAATCTGGGTTCCCAGGGAAGGGTTTCCGTCTGCGGGAAACATCAGGCTTTTATCCGAAAGATACGCGGAAAAGGGGCGCTTGGCAAAGCACTGGAGAAAGTTCGTGCTTAAGCAGATGAATTTCAAGGATTTTCAGCCAACAAGGACATACACCGAAAGCACGCCCTTTGACATTGGCTCAATCAAATTGATTCCTGTGTATACACCAGGCCATTCACATGATCACTATTGTTTTTATGAACCTGCACAGAAAATTATGTTTACCTTCGACATAGATTTTGCCTCTTTCGGTCCATGGTATGGACATAGGGAATCGAGCATTTCTGAGTTTAAAAGGTCCATAGAAAAAATCAGGGGATTTGATCTCCAAATGATGGTTTCCAGTCATAAAGGAATAATCAGAGAGAATATACAAGAAAGAATCGAAGAGTACTTCAATAAATTTGAAGAGCGCAAAAGCAGAATTCTGAGCCTCTGGAGAAATGCTCCCGATGTCCAAAAGCTCGTCGATGCCGCACCCATTTACGGCTCTTATCCTTACGTAGAACCTCTTCTACGCTATTGGGAAGAACAGATGATCCTGAAGCATTTGGAAGAGGCGGGAATCAAGTTCAATAACTCAAGCGACTTACCAAGGAAGCCCAGGAAGCCAAGGAAGCCAAGGAAGCCAAGGAAGCCAAGGAAGCCTGTAGCAGCAACGTGATAATTTCCGGTTTTAGCAAAGTAAAAGTTTCCGGTTTTTAAAGTTTGGGTTTTTCTTCAGACTCAAGTGAAGGAGAGCCCAGATGAGAGAGGAATATATCACGTTG
>Ga0180438_10000751_pt1 | contig 59644 bp, 45 predicted proteins | sample SS_ome_12_FD_132455 | JGI IMG/M metagenome (GOLD analysis project Ga0180438, IMG submission 132455) | Hypersaline lake sediment archaeal communities from the Salton Sea, California, USA - SS_3_D_2 metaG | ecosystem: Environmental > Aquatic > Non-marine Saline and Alkaline > Hypersaline >... | reverse complement strand
TCCTTCATGGCCTCGTCCCGGCCCGATCCGGGAAGGCGCCTTTTCAGGCACACAACATGAAGGAGAACCCGTCTTTCGTCGAATTTCAAGGCCGCTAGCATTGCTAGCTTGTCACTATGAGAATATAAGTGGTCTCTCCTCGCAGCGTTTTCACCCATATGCGTTGCTTTCGTCCGGTCGCCAAAGCCCCATTCGGAGTCAGCATCTCCTTAACCTTCTCATAGTCGCTTTTCGGCTCGGGTGGAGTCTCCTCGCAACCACACACCAGTGACACAGACAGCATTAACACACAGGCAACAAGCGTTCGTCTCTTCACGGTTTGCCCCTTTCCTTTGGTACACGGTACGCAAGCACGCTACCATATCCGGCAGTCAATTTCAATGCCCCTCTGACCCCAATCCCCCAATCCCCTTTCATACTGCACCTCCGCTTCGGCCAGCACCCGGTCCCGGAATCGTTTGCTGAGAAAACCCGGCGTGTTGAGGTCCACCTTTCGGCCGAGGATTCGCGAAAGCTCCTCCTCCATGGCGAAGAACCGCAGGCCGGTGCGGGCGCCCGGTTCAAACTCGACCAGCACGTCCAGGTCGCTCTCCGGGCCGAAATCCTCGCGGAGGATCGAGCCGAAGAACGCCAACCGGCGCACGCGGTGGCGTCGGCAGAAGGCCGCGATCTGGTCGGGGGAGACGTCGATTCCGTGATACGTCATGGTTTCAATCTTCGCGGTGTCTGACACGTTTAGTATCCCGCGCAGGCGCCGACCGCGTCAAGCGGACCCAACTACGGAAAGACCTACCAGGCCGAGTTGCCGACGAGGACGAGCAGAATTCTCGTCCCTTCATCCCCGCCGCGACTCGAGCTCCTCCCACCGGGCGTACGCCCCGGCCAACTCGTCGCGGAGCGCTTCGTGCTCCTCGTTGGCCCGGACGATGGCCGCGCGGTCCTGCTGGTAGAACTCGGGGGCGGCCATCTTCTCGTGCAGCTCGGCGAGCCGGGCTTCGAGGGTTTCGATGCGTTCGGGCAGGGACTCCAGCTCGCGCTGCTCGGCGTACTTGAGCCGGCCGGGCCGCTTGGGGGCGGGGGGTTCATCACACATCAACCCCAAGTTCACGCCGCGCCAACCCCAAGTTCACGCCGCGTTGACCCCAAATTCACGCCGCGTTGACCCCAAGTTCACGGTCCATTACCCCCCGACCCGCATCGACGCACGTCTTTATCTGCAAAGGACTTATGGCGAATCGGCGAGTTTTGGTGGCCACCCCTTCAACCGAGGGGGGCGTTCGCGGGGTTGGTCAGATTGACGTTAGTGCTTGCAGTAAACCACTTTAGGGACCGCCCTGCAACGGCGGTCTTTGGCCGCCGCGCAAGGGGCCGGCCACCATAGATAATCAAGCTGCCGATAGAAGGCCGAGGGGGCCGGCTCTACGGCCCGCGCCTTTCGCGCCGCAGCCGCTCCAACTCGGCGCGGAGGGGGGCCCAGTAGGCCCGGTCCGCGTCGCGCTCGCGTTGCTCCTCGGCCGCGAGGTCAGCAGATAGGGCAGGCTGGTCGCCCGCCGCTGCGGCCGCCAGGAGCGGGCGGCGCGTGTGCAAGGGCGCGGCTTGTTGGGGGAATCGCCGGGCCAGGTCGATGAGGATTGGGGGCGTGCGGCATTCCAGGAGCCAGAATCGGACCTGCTCGGGCGACGGCTGCTCCCAGTGCTGGCGGACGTTGGCTTCGATGAGGCGCCGGATCATCGGCCAGTCCTTGTCGCGTTGCGTCTTCTTGGCTTGAACGAGACGTCGGTGTCGCGGCTAAACTCCGCCGCGCCGTAGAACACGCAGGCCTGCCCTCCCATCAGCAGGTACCGCACTCGGCGGGTCGCCAAAGTCGAAAGGACTTTGAGAATCGGGTTCGGGGTCAAGCGAGCCTCCGACTTGCAGGTAGAATTCCCAGAGTTTCTGCGACTCCCGCCATCGCTCCAGCGGCGTCATGCCGTACCACTCGTCCCATTCGTCGTCCCACGGGCCGGCCATTAGGATCGCCTCGCTTCCGACGGCACTTCGAGTATACACTCACCGTCCTATCCATCAACCGATGCGTCATGTTCAGTATCCCACGCAGACGGCGGCCGCGTCAAGCGGGACCGACCGCGGAAAGGGTACGCAGGCCCAGGTGTGGATGAGAACGAGCGGAATCTATGTCTCTTCATCCCCGCCGCGACTCGAGGTCTTCCCATCGGCCGTACGCCCCGGCCAATTCGTCCTGGAGCGCTTCATGCTCCTCGTTCGCCCGGACGATGGCGGCGCGGTCCTGCTGGTAGAACTCGGGGGCGGCCATGCGGTCGTGCAGCTCGGCGAGCCGGGCTTCGAGGGATTCGATGCGTTCGGGCAGGGCGTCCAGTTCGCGCTGCTCGGCGTACTTCAGCCGGGCGGGCTGCTTGGGGGCGGGGGACGGTGCGGGTTTCGGCGGCGCGGGTTTCGACGAGGACGCGGCTTTGCCGGTCGCGGTGGCTCCCGGCCCGGCATCGGCCTCGGGCGGTTTCCGCTGCCGCAGCCAGTCGTCGTAGCCGCCGGCGTATTCTTTGACTTCGCCGCCGCCCTCGAAGACCAGCGTGCTGGTGACCACGTTGTTGAGGAACTCGCGGTCGTGGCTGACCAACAAGAGCGTGCCGGAGTATTCCAGCAGGCGCTCTTCGAGCAGCTCCAGCGTCTCGACGTCCAGGTCGTTGGTGGGCTCGTCCATGACCAGCACGTTCGAGGGCCGGGTGAAGAGCCGGGCCAAGAGGAGCCGGTTGCGCTCGCCGCCGGAGAGGAACTTCGCGGCCGACCGGGCCTGCTCCGGCGTGAAGAGGAAGTCTTGCAGGTAGCCCAGCACGTGCCGCTTCTGGCCGTCGACTACCACCGACTGGCTCCCGCCGCTCACGTTCTCGGCGACCGACTTCTCGTCGTCGAGCTGGGCGTGGAGCTGGTCGAAATAGGCCACCTCGAGGCGCGTCCCGTGGCGGACCGTCCCCTGGTCGGGGGCCAGCTCGCCGAGCAGGAGGCGCAGCAGCGTGGTCTTGCCCGAGCCGTTGGGGCCGATGATCCCCACGCGGTCGCCCCGCATGACGAGCGTCGAGAGGCCGCGGATCACGGGCCGGCCGCCGAACCGCTTGGCGATCTGCTTGGCCTCGATCACCAGGCGCCCGGACCGCTCGGCCTCCTGCACGCGGAGCCGCGCGGTGGCCAGGCGCTCGCGGCGCCGGCGCCGTTCGTCGCGCAGCTTCTTCAGGGCGCGGACCCGGCCCTCGTTCCGCGTGCGCCGGGCCTTGATCCCCTGGCGGATCCACGCTTCTTCGCGGGCGAGCCGCTTGTCGAACAGGGCCTGCTGCCGGGCCTCGGCGGCCAAGTCGGCCGCTCGGCGGTCGAGGAACGTCTCGTAACCGCACGCCCAGGTGGCCAGGCGCCCACGGTCGAGCTCCGCGATGCGCGTGGCGAGCTTCTTCAGGAAGACCCGGTCGTGGGTGACAAACACCAGCGTGCCCCCCTCGCGCAGCAGGAACTCCTCGAGCCAGGCGATGCCGTCGATGTCGAGGTGGTTGGTCGGCTCGTCGAGCAACAGGACCTCGGGGCGTGAGACCACGGCCCGGGCCAGCAGCACCCGGCGCTTCATCCCCGCCGAGAGCACGGCGACGTCGGCCTCCGGGTCGAGCCCCACGCGGGAGAGGATTTGCTCGACCTCGACCTGGGTTTGCCAGGCCCCGGCGGCGTCCAGGGCGTGGTGCAGCTCGTCGAGCTTGCGTTGCAGGGCGGGCTCGCCCTCGGCGGCCAGCCGTTGGCTGGCGTGATGGAATTCGGCCAGCAGGCGTCCCCGCTCGCCCAGCCCGCCGGCGACCACGTCGAACACGTTGCCCGAGAGCCCGGGCGCCACCTGCTGGGCGAGCAGGGCGGTGCGCGCGCCCTGGGTGCGTGCGATCTGGCCCCGGTCGGGCTCCAGCTCGCCGTGGATCAGGCGCAGGAGCGTCGATTTGCCCTCGCCGTTCCGGCCCAAGAGCGCGATGCGCTCGCCCGGGTCGATCTGGAAGTCCACCCCGTCGAGCAACGGCGGCCCGCGGAACCGGATCGACACGTCCTGTAAGGTCACGAGCGGCACGGGCACCTCGGCGGCTGAAGGGCAGAAGGTTTCAGGATACCGTTTCGGCCGCGGCGGCTGTAGGGCCGCTTCCGAGAGGCTGTGCGCAGTGCGTTGGTAGTGACTCGGTTCATCGGGTCTTGCTGCGGAAAGGCGGCCTCTGGCTGGCTCGGGACCGCATGAATGCGGTCACTACGAGCCTGCCGGGGGCCTCGGCGTGCTGGAAGTCCGGGCCGTCCTTTGTCATAATGCGGGTCGTCGGCGTTGCCGCGTGACGAGGAGGTTTGCCGTGGGGCTCTGTCGAAGTCTGCCCGTCGGGCTGGGGGTGTGGGGGCTCGCAATGGCTGCCGGCGCGGCCAGTGCTGCGGAGGGCGGGACTCCAGGCGGGCTAGCCGAAGCGTTCGCCAACCAGCCGGTTGACACGCTCGTGCGCCGGCTCGAGCCGGGCAGCGGTTCGGGCGAAGCGCCCGGTCCGCTCACTGCCGGACAGGAGGTCCGCTGTGTCGAGGCACACGGCGCGGCGGTCATCCAGACGACGGTCCGCAACACTACCGCCGCCCCCCAGCCGGCCGGCGACGTGACCCTGGCCGACTGGACGTTTCGCTTGGGCGGTTGCCACGACGCGGGCTACGCGAAGCTCGAGCACAGCAGCGCCGTTTGGTACGAATCGACCTTCTGGCAGGGCAACGAGACGTGGCTCCGCGTGGGGCGCGACTGGCACCATCCCGGCGACAGGGCACCCAGCGTGCGCCGCTTCACCGCGCCGGCGGACGGGACCGTCACCGTCTCCGGCAGCGTCTACAAGGCGCATCGCGACGGCGACGGCGTGAAGGTCTCCATCCGCCACAACGAGAAGACCGTCTGGGAGCACTCCCTGGCCGGCGACGACGGCAAGGGCGTCGATCCCAACTTGAAACTCGAGGTCCGCGCGGGCGACGCCGTGCGCTTCGTCGTGGAAAAGGGGGGCCAGATTTTCTGCGACACCACGCACTGGGACCCGGTGATCACCTACGCCGGCGGCCGGCAGTTCCAGGCTTCCAAAGGGTTCTCGGAGCGACGTCAGGGCGAGAACGGGTGGTCGTACGAGATGCCCTCTCAGGGCCCCGATGCACCGGGCGTCCCGCGCCTGGTCTGGTTCGACAATGACTGGGGCCTTCTTTCCAGATCCCTAACCGTCGCCGACGCCGCCGCGGCTCCCGTAGTGCTAAGCGGGAACCGGTCCCAGCCGTGCGCAGTGATCGCCGATGGCGAAGACCAGTCCGGTGTGCTGATCGCCACCGAAGCCGGCGGACCGTGGCGCCTGGAGTGCGCCGCTTCGCACGACGGCCGCTTGCGCGTAAAGTTGGTCGCCGGCGCGCGGCCCGGCGCCGCCCCGCTCGCCGCCGGAGGATCCGAGAGGCTGCCCGACGTGGTCCTGGGTTCCTACCGCGGCTCCTCGGCCGCGGGGATTCAGGCGCTAACGCGATGGCTTGCCGATCCGGGCGACGAGTTGCCCACGGCCGCGCTGCGTGCCCGGCTCCAAGAGGCCGGCATCCCCGAGCCGGACCTCTGGGCCATGATCCAGCAGGACTGGCAGCAGCAGGACGCCATTGATCCGGCGAAGCCGGAGACGTACGCCGCTGCGGTAGCTACCCACGTGGCGAAGACTCGGGCCCTGCTGGAAGACCTGCGGGCGGCCCATGGTCCGGCGTTTCTGGCGGCCGAAGGGGAAGAGGTTGAGCGGCTTGCCGCCGCGGCCGGGTCGGGCGGCGCGCCCGGCGCCGATCCCAAGGCGCTCTACATGAAGCTGCGGCAGCTCAAGCGGCGGATCGCCCTGTCCAATCCGCTGATGGATTTCGGCCCCATGCTCTTCTGCAAGCGGGTGCCCACGTCGTACAGCCACCTGGTGATGCAGTACTACGGCTGGCGTGCCCGGCCCGGCGGCGGGCTGTTCGTGCTCGAACGTCCCGGGCGGTCGTTGGAATGCCGCGCCATCCTCGACGGCCAGCTCGCCGGCGGCAACGTGCTCGAGCCGCGGCTCTCCTACGACGGCAAGCGAATCGTCTTCTCCTACGTCGCCTGCGAGGGCAAGCGGTTCGACCCCGGGGTGATCGGCAACGACGACCCGGACGAAGGGTTTTACCACGTTTACGAGGTGAAAGTCGACGGCACGGGCCTGCGCCAGCTCACGCGGGGTCCGTACGACGACCTGATGCCCACGTACCTTCCCGACGGCGGGATCGCCTTCTGCTCCACGCGGCGCAAGGGCTACGCCCGCTGCTTCGGCGGGCAGTTCAGCCGCCGTTGGGATGTTTACACCCTGCACCGTATGGAAGCCGATGGGTCGAAGCTGCGCACGCTCTCCTTCCACGACACGAACGAGTGGTTCCCCGCGGTATCGAACACGGGCCACCTGCTCTACGCCCGCTGGGACTACATCGACCGCGACGCGGTGACGCACCAGACCCTCTGGTCGAGCCGGCCCGACGGGACGAACCCCTTTGCCCTATGGGGCAACGCCACGGCCAAGCCGCACTGCACGTTCCAGATCCAGCCGATCCCCGGTAGCAGCAAGATCATTTTCACGGCCGCGGCCCATCATTCGATCGCCGCCGGGCCGATCGCCATGGTCGACGCGGCCGTGGACGCCAACGGCCAGGGGCCGATCACGCGCATCACGCCGGAGATCCCCTTTCCCGAGGCCGAATCGCGGGACATCCGCGAGTATTACGCCGCCCCGTGGCCGCTTTCGGAAGACTACTACCTGGTGGCCTACAGCCCCAAGCCGCTGGTCTGGGAGCCGGGCGCCAATCCGGCCGACGCCCTGGGCATCTATCTGCTGGACCGCTTCGGCAACCGGGAGCTATTGTACCGCGACCCGGAGATCGGCAGCACGAACCCTTGCCCGCTGCGAGCGCGGTCGGCGCCGCCCGTGCTGCCCAGCGCGCTGCCCGAGGGGTCCCCGCCGGCGGGCGAGATGTTCCTGGCCGACGTGTACCAAGGGCTCGGCGGCATCGCCCGGGGCACGGTCAAGAGGCTGCGCATCGTGCAGATCTTCCCCAAGACGACCAACCTGGCCAACGTGCCGCCGATCGGCATGGCGCGGGAGGAGAACGGCCGGGCGATTTTGGGCACGGTCCCGGTCGAGGCCGACGGCTCGGCCCGGTTCCTCGTGCCCGCCGGAAAACCGGTGCTGTTCCAGGCGCTCGACGCCGACGGCATGGCCGTGCAGACGATGCGCACCATCACCTACGTCCATCCCGGCGAACGCATATCGTGCGTCGGTTGCCATGAGAACCGCCGCACGGCGCCCGACCGTCCCCGGGCCGACGCATTGGCAATGCGGCGCGGCCCGTCGGCCATCGACCCCGGCGAGCTGGGCGGACGTCCTTTTTCCTACGTCGAGGTGGTCCAGCCGATCTGGGACGCGCACTGCGTCGCGTGCCACCGGCCCGAGAAGCTCGAAGGGGGGATCGACCTTACGGGCAGGCCGGAAGGCGCTTTTTCCAAGTCGTACGTGGCCCTGATGGGCGACGTCGACTTTTGGGCCGGAGGCACCAATCCCGAAAACGCCGCCAAGGCCCTGGTCCCCCGCTTCGGCGGGCGCAACCAGGTCCAGGTCACCCCGCCCGGCGGCCTGTACGGCGCGCTGGGCAGCCGGCTGGTCAAGCTGTTGCGCGAAGGGCACGAGGACGTGCGTCTGACGCCCGGCGAGCTGGCCCGGGTGGCGGCCTGGATCGATCTGAACGCCATCTTTTACGGCGTCTACCTGCCCGAGGCCCAAGCGGCCCAGCTCCGCGGCGAGCGCGTGCCGATGCCCGAGGTTCAATAATCCGGCGCTCCACAACTCTGTAAGGCGAATTGCACAATCCGTCCGATGCACGCAGAACCCCACAAGCCGGGAATAGCGAAGAGGAGCCTTATCATGTTACGTCCGGCAATGGTCTTCGCGCTGTTCTTTCTGCTTTCTGGCCCGTTGCCCGCGGCGACGCTCGCCAAGAGCGGCCGTGCCACGGCAGTGGTGGCGCTGCCGCCCGAGCCCGACGAGTACGAGCAACTGGCGTTTGACGATCTGAAGGACCACGTTCAGAAAATGTCGGGTGCGGAACTGGAATCCATCACGGTCGATGCCAAGGACGTCGACGCGGCGATCGCCCGGAGCAAGGCCCACGGCCGGGTGCCGATTTTCCTGGGCCGCAACGTGCGCAAAAGTCTGGCCAAGAGCCTGCCGGACGACGCCGTGCGCGGGTCGTTCGTCCTGCAAGTCGATCCGAACGCCGTCATGATCGCCGGGGTGGAAGAGGGCACGTACTACGGCGTGATCGAGCTGCTCGAGCAGCTCGGCTGCCGGTGGTTCATGCCCGGTGAGCTGGGCACGGTCATTCCCCAGCAGAACACGATCGAGGTCCGCCGGCAGGTAACCCGTCAGCAGCCGTCGTTTCCTTCGCGATGGTTCCAGATGCCCGACCGCGATTGGCAGAAGCGGATGCGTTGCGGCGGGCCGGTCTTTCCCGGCGCCCACGGCATTCCGTCGCCCCGGGTCACGGTGAACAAGACGACGGGCGAGATCGAACCCGCCGAATACGCCGAGCTGTTCGCCCTGGTTGACGGCAAGCGAACGCCCCGCCAGCACTGCGTCTCGAACCCCAAGCTGATCGAGTACGCGGCCGAGGAGGTCAAGAAGCGCCGCAAGGCCGGCAAAGGTCCGGTGATCGGCATGGGCCCCAACGACGGCTCGGGCTTCTGCGAGTGCGAGCATTGCCGGGCACTCGACGCGGGCGACTTCGACCCCTTCTCCAACGAGCCGGCCGTGACGGACCGCTACATCTGGTTCTTCAACCAGGTGCTCCAGCGGGTCGAGGACGAATACCCGGACACGAAGCTGGGGTTTTACATCTACCATTCGTACATGCGGCCGCCGCGGCGCTTCAAGCCGGATCCGCGGATCATGGGCGCCCTGGCGCCGATCGCCCTGGATCGGGTCCACGGCTTTTCCAACCCGGTGGCCCCGGAGAAGAGCTACGCCCGTTGGCTCTACCAGGAGTGGGGCAAGGTCCTGCCCGAGCTGTACGACCGCGGCTATTGGAGCAACCTGGCGGGCCCCGGCTTTCCGTTCATCATCGTCCATCGGCTGCGCGACGAGATTCCGGCCTGCCACGACCTGGGGGTCAAGGGCTGGCGCGTGGAGACGTTCCCCAACTACGGTCCCCAGTTCCCGTCGATGTACGTCGCGGGCAAGCTGATGTGGAACCACCGGACGGACGTCGACGCCCTGCTGGCCGACTGCTTCGAGAAGTTCTTCGGCCCCGCCGCCGGCCCCATGGGGCGCTACATCGTGCTGATGGACGCGGCGCTGCGCGACGGCGACTACTGCACGGGCTCGGCCTGGGACATTCCGCACTTCTACCCGCCGCCGCTTCGGGCCGAGGCCCGCGGGCTGCTCGACGAAGGTAAGAAGCTGGCCGCTGGCCAGGGCGTCTACGAAAAGCGCGTCAAGATGATCGCGCAGACGTTCGATATGCTCGATGAGTTTTGCGCGATGATGGAAGCGCGGGTGCGGGCTGACTTCGTCGAGGCCAAGGCCCACCTGGACAAGCTCGACGCGGTGGCCGGCGAGCTGATGGCCTACGAGCCCGTGCCGATGCTCTCGGCCGGCCGGTTCAGCACGTACGTCAACTATATGCGGCGATTCTACCGCCCTTGCACGGAGCAAGGTTACGCGCGGGTAACCGGCGGCAATCGGCTGGTCGCTGCGGCGGAAGACCAGTGGCAATTCCAGATCGATCCGCCGGGGGTCGGCGAGGACATCGGGCTGTGGCGCCCCGAGGTCACTGGCGGCGGATGGCAGACGATCCGGACGTCCAGCTCGTCGTGGAGCAACCAGGGCCTGCGCTACTACAAGGGGCTTGCCTGGTATCGGCAAACCGTCGACGTGCCGCGGCAGTTCCTCGGCAAGCGCGTCTTCTTCTGGTGCGGCGGTGCCGATGAATCGGCCAAGGTGTGGCTCAACGGGCAGGTCCTCGGCATCAGCCACGGCGCGGCGTTCTACCCGTTCGAGCTGGACGCGACGGATGCGATCCGGCCCGGCGAGAACGTGATCGTCGTCTGCGTGTCGAACCAGCGTGTCAACGAGCTGGGCACGGGCGGCATCGTCGCCCCGGTGCTGCTCTACGCCCCCGCGGCCGGCAAGGACGCCGAGCTGGAAAACGTGCGCGAGCTGAAGCCGACGTTTCCCTGAGACGCGAGTCCTGAGAGTCTATTCCCGAAGACTACGCGGCGCTAAAGGGCCTCCTCGACCCGCAGGACCCGCTCGCCTCCGTCATCGACGCCGAGAAACAGCACGTCGCCACGCTCATGAAAGCCATCGCCGCCGGGACTTAGACACACTGTAACGCGAGCAAACTCGGACGGTCCGATGCATTGCAACGAGTTCGCCGAGCCCGTGGTGAACCCGGCAATCAGCTTTTCGTGCACATCGGGGATATTCACCCTGGTCGGGTCGCGGATGCCAACTCGATCATCTGTTGCGCGGCTGCGTCGGACGAACGTGGTTTCTTGTTGAGCACGCTGGTTTCGTTTCGGGGCGGGGAGTTGGTCAGGAGGACTTACTCCGGGCGGGTTGGCGTTAATCGACGCCTCGTTGTAGGAGGCTCATTGTAGGAGGCGACTCCAGTCGCCGATCCGTGCCAACCGCAGTTCAGTCGGCGTCTGGAGACGCCTCCTACAGGGAGTCTGCCGGGGGTTTCAATCCCCGGAAACCTCACCTATTCCCCTTGGGGTTGGGCTTCCGCCTGCAGCTCGGCGATGCGGTCCTTGATGTCGTCCAGCGTGCTGCTGAGACTTTCCGCCTGGCGCTTGAGCAGGTCGATCTCCTGCTCGCGGCTGCCGGCCGGAGTGGCCGGCGGCGGATAGGGAACGGCATAGTCCCCGCCGGGGCCGACCGCAGGCCACCCCCACGCCGCGCGCTGCCAGCCGGGCACCCCGGTGGCGTAGTAGCGGTTGCGCCGGCCGCGTCCACGGCCCCCGCCGCGACCACCACCGAACCCGCGGCCCGAGACGGGGTTTACGTAGCCGGGCACGGGATACCCGGCGCAGAAGCCGGCTGCACGTCCAGTCAAGGGACCCATTCCGAGAGGGCCCGTTCGATCTCCACCTGGCATTGTCTCGCTCCCTTGCGATCAAGAGGATGTGTTTGGCAAGTCCTTGGACTTCCAAGGCGTCACTGTCTGGTCATGGCCGTCCCGCACTGGGGACAGGTCTGCTGATTGCACGGCTGGCCGCGCACGTGCGGGGCCTGGTGGCCGCATTGGGGGCAGACGCAGTTTCCGCCCGGTCCGGCAGCTCGCGGGCCGCCCATGCGCCCAGGCCCTTGTCGGCCGGCGCCGCGGCCGGCTCCCCGCCCGGAACCCTGGCCGCCGCCCGATGGGCCGGTGCCGTCACGTTTGGGCATGTTCATCACCTCTCTTCGTTAGTGGTCACAGGGGTTTTCACCCGTCTGAAGCGTCCCGTTTAGATAAGCGGAGACGACCGACTCCGGGTCGTTGCCCGGCGCGCCGAGCACGACCTTGATCCCGTTTTGTGCGAAGAGCTGCTGTGCCCGGTGGCCCATGCCGCCGGCGATGATCACGTGCGCGCCTTGTTCGTGCAGCCACCGCGGCAGCACACCCGGTTCGTGCGGTGGGGGCGAAAGCCGTTCGGTCTTGAGGACCTGCTTCGAGTCCGTATCGACTTCGACCAGCGCAAACCGCTCAGCGTGTCCGAAGTGTGTGCAAAGCCGGCCGTCGGCCAGCGGGATGGCAATCTTCACGGGATACCTCCTGTAGGGTTAAGTGGTTCCGACGGGTTTTCGGACGCGTTTTCGATGTCGAACCGCTTGATGCACAACAGGCGGCCGCTCACAGGACTTTGAGTTCCCGGCCGCGCTCGATTTGTGACAGTGCCTCGCTGAGCCCTTCCCAGGTCTGCCGGACGTCGTCGACCACGGGACCGCGAGCGAGCTCGACGACGGATAGTCCCCGGACCTGGGCCCTGGTCACCGCCTCGTCGTACCGGACCCGGCCGATGACCCGGACGCCGCGCCGGGCCGCCTCCCGTTCGATCTGCCGGCAGACCTCGGGGTTCAAGTCCCATTTGTTGATGACCGCGAGCGTCCTGATGTTGAAATGGGCCGAAAGCTCCGCGACGCGACGCAAATCGTGCAACCCGCTCTGTGTCGGCTCGGTCACCACCAGCACGAGGTCGGCGCCGGTGATCGACGCGATCACCGGGCAACCGATTCCCGGCGAGCCGTCGACGAGGATCAGCTCCAGTCCGTGCTCCACCGCGATCCGTTTCGCTTCGGAGCGGACCACCGTGACGAGCTTGCCCGAGTTCTCCCCACCCGGATCGAGCCGGGCGTGGACCATCGGCCCGCAGCGGGTCTCCGACACAGACCACCGGCCGTTGACCACCGGCCCGAACTCGATGGCGTTGTGCTCGCAGAACCAGGCACAGACGCCGCAGCCCTCGCAGGCGATCGGGTCCACGCAGTAGGTCTTTTGGACCAGCTCACTGGCCGCGCCGTTCAGCGAGACGGCGCCGAACCGGCAGACCTCCTCGCACTGCCCGCAGGCGATGCACCTCTCCACGTCGATCTCCGCCCGGCTGCCGCCGGAGAAGTCTTCTTCGCGCAGGACGGTCGGCGCCAGCACCAGGTGCAGATCCGCCGCATCCACGTCGCAGTCGGCCAGCACGACGTTCTCGGCAAGCACGGCGAACGAGGCGACCAGCGAGGTCTTCCCCGTTCCACCCTTGCCGCTGATCACGACCAGTTCCTGCATTTCGTTGTTCCCGAAATACTTGGCGCGGGTTGGAGCTGCAACGCTCCGAGGGCTTCCGCCCGCGGCTAGTAAAACGCGCACCTGGTGCGGTCAAGTCCGTGTCGAAGACTCTATCCCACTTGGGCAACCGCTTGTTGCTCGATCGCGCCGAGCAGCCCTTCGAAGGTGTCTTGGTATTCGGGTAGGGCTTCGCAGATCATCCGGCCGCGCGAGTATGCCTCGGCGATCCTGCGGTCGTCGGGGATTTCGCCCAGGATCGGGATCCCCTGAAGCCGGCAGAACGAACGGACGTCGCTTTCCGAGAGGTTCGCCCGGTTGATCACCACCCCGCAGGGGAGCTTCAGCACGTGCATGACCTCGACCGTGAGCTTCAGGTCGTGAAGCCCGAACGGGGTGGGTTCCGTGACCAGGATCACGAAATCGGACCCGCGCACGGCCTCGACCACGGGGCACGAGGTGCCCGGCGGGGCGTCGAAGATCGTCACGTCCGCCAGCGGTGCGCGCGACTTGACCGCTTTGACCACCGGCACCGCCCTGGCCTTGCCCACGTGAAGTGCGCCCGAGACGAATTGCACGTCGCCTGAATGTCCGCTCTCCACGACGCCGATTTCGTGCGGAAACTCCGTTATCGCGTCCTCCGGGCAGACGCGCGAGCATCCGCCGCAGGCGTGGCACAGGTCCGGATACACCAGCACTTTCTCCCCGATGCAGACGATCGCACTGTACTGGCATATCTCGCCACACTGGCCGCAGCCGTTGCATTTCTGCACGTCGACCTGCGGGACCGGTTCGCAGACGGAGACGCGATCGTGGATTGCCGGCTCGAGGAAGATATGGCCGTTGGGCTCTTCCACGTCGCAATCCAGGTAGGCGACCGACCGTCCCTGACGTGCGGCGAGCCAGGCGAGGTTCGTCGCGACGGTCGTCTTCCCCGTCCCTCCTTTTCCACTGGCCACCGCGATTCGCATCATCCCTCCTACACCCAGTGCCCCTCGACGTTGGCGCCCTCGGCGGCTCTCAGCCTGCCCGCCTTGAACTGCTCGACGGCTTCCCTGACCGAGCCCTCCGCCCCCGTGTACACGGCGACTTTGCCCGCCAGGAGCGTGGCGAACGCCTTAGGGCCGACGTTGCCGGTAACCACGGCCGCGACCCCCAGGCCGATCACCGTGCGGCCGGCCTGGATGCCGGCGCCCTGGGCGGCGGCCAGGTTCTGCTCGTTCGAGTGGGCGGTGGCGTCCCCACTTTCGGTGTCCACAACAATGAAATACCGTGCCCGGCCGAAACGGGGATCGACGGCGCTGTCCAAGTCCGGTCCCTGCGAGGTGACGGCAATCTTCATGGCTTGCTCCCTTCTCATGCCGGTCGATCAGCGACCCGCGCAACCGCGGCGACGACCGCGAAACCGGCGACGATGCCCGCAGCAGCCGGGCATGACGAACGCGCCCTCGGACAGCTCGCCCGAGCGGTAGGCCTGAAGCACCTGTTCCACGTTACCGCAGGTGTGGGGCACCACTTCGATACCCGCGTCCTCGAGCATCATCTCCAACGGACGCGAAATGGCCCCGCAAATCAGCACGTCCACCCGCAGTTCACCCACGTGTCGCGCCCGGGGACCTATCTCCTGGTCGTCCAAGGAGACTTCCTCGCGCCCGGTCTCCCGATCGCCCTCGACGTCGACCAGCAACAGCCGCCCGGCCACGTCGAAGACGGGGGAAACTCTGTCGTTGTTTACGGGTACGGCGATCTTCATCGCCACACGGGTGATGCAAACTCTGTGCCGAGAGCGCTTGAGCGATCACCTACCGTTCCAGCCGCCGCTTTCGAGGGGATTTGGCGAGGTCGCTTCTGCGGGGGAGGGGGAGGAAACCCTTGCATCGTGCCCGACAGCCGGCGGCGGGGTATCGCAGTCTGCAACGCTAGGCCTCGACCCGGCCGTCCTGAAAGGGCAAGCCGACGCCGCTCAGCCGAGCAGCTTCCGGACGCTCTCCAAGAGGGCATCGCGATCGATGGGCTTGGGAAAGTAGCCCTCGGGCGGGGGCACCAGCTTGCTGTGGCTGATGAACTCCTTGTAGGCGTACTTGTCGCCGCCGTAGCCGGTTACGGCCGTGACGATGATCACCGGGATCGAGGCCAGCTCGGCGTCCCGCTTGATCTCCCGATAGAAGCGCGTGCCGGACGCCTCGGGCATCGAGATGTCGAGGGTCACCAGGTCGGGCCGTTCCCGCCGCACCAGCTCGATGGCCTCCCGACCGTCGGACGCGCTGAGGGTCTCGTAACCGCTGTCGCGCAGCAGCATCTCGAGATAGCTCACGACGTCCGGCTCATCGTCGACGATGAGGATCTTTTGGGGTTGCCCGGTATTCGACATGGTAGGGCTCCTTTTTTCTGCTTTGGAGTGCGGCGATGAATCGCCGCACTCCAGAATCTGTACCTCAGCCGTCGGCCGGCTTCTTCTTGAGCGATTCCAGCGCACGGCGCAGGGCGTGGGGCTCGGCCTTTGCCAGCTCCCGTCTCAGCTCCTCCTGCAAGTCGATTCGGTCCTCCACCTCCTCGGTCTCCTCGATCCCCAGGGCCCGCTGAACGCAGCGCACGTAGTCCAGGGGCTTGACCGGCTTCTCCAGGTACACCCCGGGACCGGAGATGACGCGGTTCTCCATGACGTCTTGGATGTCGCTCCGGCCCAGCTCGTCCTGGGCGTGGGCCGTGACGATCACCACGGGAATCCTCGCCAGCTCCTTGTCCTTTCGGATCTCGTAGAGCAGCTTGTGCCCGCTCTTCCTGGGCATCACCAGGTCGAGCGAGATGAAGTCGGGAGGCCGGTCCCGAATAATTTCGAGGGCCTCGTCGCCGTCGCATGCCGTCTCGACCTGAAAGCCGGCGTCACGAAGGATCTGGGCCAGGTACTCCCGCACGTTCGGCTCGTCGTCGACCACGAGCACGGTCTTGTCCTGGGCGCGGGCCATGGGGTCACCTCGTTCGTTAAAGGACATCACTCTACCACTCCTTCCCTCCGCGATTCCTTCGGCAATCCATTCCGCGCAAGTTCGATGCGAAACACGGACCCTTTCCCCTCCTTCGACTCGAAGGAGATTCGGCCCCCGTGCTGATGGACGATCTTCTTGGTGGTCAAGAGCCCCAATCCCGTCCCGCGGTCGGACCCCTTGGTGGTGAAGAACTTCGAGAACACCTTGCGGCTGATCTCGGAGTCCATCCCGTGGCCGTTGTCGGCCACTTCGTAGACCAGCGTGCCGCCCTCTTCGCGGGTAGAGATCGCCACGACGTACTCGCGCTTGGCGTCGCTGAGCAAGCAGGCGTCGATCGCGTTCGAGACCAGGTTGGCCAGGCACGTGTGGATCCCTTCCTCATCCAAGGGGGCGGGAGTGATCCCCGCGTCGAGATCGACCGCGAGCCGGATCCCCGCCTGGGCCGCCTTGTCGACGAACAGCTCGACGACCTGGCGCACCGGAGCGTTGGGGTCGACCATCGTCACTTGCGCCGTGCGGCCCTTGGCAAAGTCGAGGAACTCCCGGACGAACTGGGAGATCCGCGTGACGTTCTCTTCGAGCATCTGCCAGCCCCGGGCGATCCGCGCGTCGTCCCCGTGCTCGATGCCGGTGTTGACCGCGTACATTCCCCCCTCGAGACCCATCAGCACGTTCTTGATGCCGTGGGCGATGCCGGCCACGGTCTCTCCCACGGCGGCCAGGCGTTCCGCCTCGCGCTTCTCGTGCTCCAACTGTTTGACCGGCGTGATGTCGGTGGACATCTCGATGACGTAAGGGATCTCGCCCTCGGGCCGGGTGATGGGGACCATGTGCACGAAGTAGTGGCTCTGCGTGCCGCCACGCACCGTCCCCTCTTCCTCCCGGGTGCGAATCTTCCCGTCGGCAAAGGTCTTCTGCGCCGCGCACTTGGCACAGGGCGTCGTGCGGCCCTTGTAAACCTCGTAGCACGGCCGGCCCGTCCAAGGCCCGTACGTCTCGCGGAACCGCCGGTTTGCCTCGACGATCCGGAAGTCCGGACTGATCACGCTGATGGCGATCGGGACCTCGTTGAAGAGGTTCGTCTCGAGCCAGTCGTGGATCTCGTTGGCCAACATGGGAACTCTCGTCATCGGTGGGCCACCGCTCGGTTCTCGTCGTTGCTTCCGGGGGTCATCTCCTTAAGCCGCAGGGCCCGGTCGGCGTCGTGGCAGTTGTCGCACCGCGCCAGCACGGCCGCGTACTCATCGGGTGACTCCTCCACGTTCTTCTCATGGCACCCAATGCACAGGCCGTGCATGGCGTACATGTAGCCGGCCGCCTTGCCCCATCGCTGTTGGGGCGGCGAGATGACCGCGTCGGCGATGGATTCGTGCTCGTGGCACTCGGCGCACGCCGTGGCGGTTTCGTAGGTCTTCTCCAACGTGTAGTCGCGGTGGCATTCGGCGCAGCCGCGGTTCCCCCCCAACGCGGCCACGTGGGAGTCGTGGCGGAAGAGCCGGGTTGGCTCGTACATGTCGCGGTGGCACTGCCAGCACGAGCTGTTCTCATCCAGCGGCATGTTCAAATGGTGACACACCGCGCAGGCCACCTCGCCGCCCGTCCTCTTCACGTGGGCGACGTGGTCGAAGAGCACCGAGTCCCCGTTGCGGTTCCCGTCGATCAACATCAGCCGCACCGGCTCGGCGTCACTCGGCCCGGCGCCCGCTTGGCAGAGGACGAGCCTCTGGCCCTGTCCGTCGTCACGGTCAACCGGCAGACCGTGGACCGTGCGTGACGGGGCCACGGGAGTGCGCACCGGCTCGGCGCCTTTGACCGGGAGGAACAGCACTGCGACGGCCGCGGCCGCGACGGCCACGAGCGAGTATCGCCGCGGCCCTGCCAGCTCCCGCGGCAGGAGTCCGTGCAACGTGGCCGGGTCGTAACTGGGTCGCGCCGGCTCCGGGGCCGGATGCTCCTCCTCGTAGACCCGAAATCGCTCGACGAAGAAGAGGAAGACCAGGACCCCGCCGGCCACGATCCCCAGGCTTACCGCGATTTCCATCCAGGTCGGGAAATAGCCCATGCCTTCCGGCCGGGCAAAGGCGACGATGCATACGTCCAGCCGGTACAGGACCATGCCGAAGATGGTCAGTCCGGCACAGACCCCCACGCCGGCAAGGCTCGATCGCACTTTCCTAAACAGCAGCAGGCCCATCGGCACCAGCGCGCTCACGGCCAGCTCGAAGAGGAACAACATGCCCTGCCAGGACCCGTCGAAGGCGGAGCCGAGCACGCCCCGCACGGCGAGGTCCCCCAGGCGCAGCAGGGCGTAGACCCCCAGGACCCCCGCCGCGGCCAGCCCCAGGCCCGCCAGCAGCCGGGTGTTGACTTTGTGCTTCAGGAAGTACGCCGAGAAGAGCGACTCCATGATGACCGTCGTCAGCCCCAGCCCCACGGCCGAGACGAAAAACAGCACGTAGATGATCGGCGAGTACCAGAGCGGATGGAGCCGGTAGGGGGTGATCAGGAACAGCGATCCCAGCGAGGACTGGTGCAGGGTCGAGAGCACGATTCCCGCGATCACCAGCGGGATGGTCGCCTTCTTCAACACCCGGTAGATCTTCTGGAACAACGGGTGCGAAAACAGGGGGTGCTCCAGCACCACCGGGGCGAACTCCAGGGCGAGCACCGTCAGGTAGAGCATCACGCACGCCGCCACTTCGAACAGCACCGACTCGTATTGCCAGAAGATCATCGGGTGCCAAATGTGCCACGGCAGACCGAGGTCGTAGAGCAGGCCCACGGCCACGGCGATGTAGCCGAGCAGGGCCGTGAGGATCGCCGGGCGGGCAAACGGCCGGTACTCGTCGAGGTGGAAGATGTAGACGACCGCCGCCAGCACGAACCCGCCCGCGGCCAACGCCACGCCGGCCATCACGTCAAACGCGATCCACAGGCCCCAGGGCGTGGCGTCGGAGAGGTTCGTCACGGCGCCCAGGCCCTGGGTGAAGCGGACCACGGTGACCGCGCCCAGCACACCCACCAGGGCCCAGAGGATTGTCTTCAGCGCGGAGAGTCGGTCAATCATGGTCGTCCTTGTCGCCTTGCGTCGTGTTGGTCGGGTCGTCGTCTTGTGTTTCGTCGGGCGCGGGCGCCGAGGTTTCTTGTGCCGCGAGCTTCATGCGGCGACCGATGATCCAGTGGAGCCCGCCCATCAGCCCCGCCATGCCCACGATGACCGGCGGCACCTTCTTCAGCGACGCCCAGGTCCGCTCGGGCAACGACTTGGTGGGATCGGGCAAGTCCCGGGCGTCCACGTCCGGCTGCCAGGTTCTAACCCAGGCCGCGAGATCCCAGCGAACGTCCGAAATATAGAGGACCGACGTGCCGCCCACCTCGTATTTGCCGAAGACCTCTTGGACGTAATCGGGGTTCGCTTCGAGCCGGCTTTCGGCTCTTGCGAGCAGCTTGGCGCGGTCGCCGTATTCGAGGGCCCCCTCCGGGCAGGCCTCGACGCAGGCCGGCGGCTTCCCCTGGATGATCCGCGGGTAACACAGCGTGCACTTGCGGACCTCCGGGACCGCCCGGTCCCAGTCGTAGCGCGGGATGCCGTAGGGACAGGCGGCCATGCAATAGCGGCAGCCCATGCACTTCTCGGGGTGGTAGATCACCGGGCCCCATAGCGTCTTCTCCATGGCGCCGACCAGGCAAGCGCTCACGCAGGCCGGCTCGAGACAGTGGCGGCACTGCTGGCGCACGAAGTGATCTTTCGGACCCTCAGCGTTGGGGAGCCGCAGGATCGTGCTAAACCGCGTCGCCGACAGCCCGTCGACGGCCCCCTGCCCGCGCCAGGGGCGATCGGGTCCCAAACCGTTCTCCAGCTTGCACGCCCGGACGCACCGCTCGCAACCGGTGCAGCGTTTGGTGTCGATGAGGATCGCCGGGCACTCCGGCAGCGGGTGCTCGCTCATATCGGCTCGCTTTCCTTGTGAAGCGCCACGCCCACCTTGCTCCCGGCATCCGGGGGAAAGTGCCAGGCCAGCTCGGAGACGAGCTGCGTGGCCGGCAGCAGGACGACGTGGCTGAGCTTGGTTATCGGGATCAGCACGAGGACCAGGTTGGCGCTCATCACGTGGACCAGCAACGCGGCCTCGTACGAAAAGGGATTCACGCCGGGGTGCATTACCAGGAACCCGGACGCGAACGGCACGGCCACCACCAGCGGCAGGGCGTAGTCCTGGAACCGGCTGAGCGTCCGGGTAAACGGCGACGCGATCCGCTGGACCACCAGCGCCAACGCGGCCACCATCGCTGCTACCGTGAGCGCGGTGGCCAGCGCGTTCGGCAAGGCCGGCAGCCCGAAGCCCAGGACCGGCTCCCAAAGCGCGATGTGCCCGGCGAGGAACACGGGCACCAGGATGATCGAAACGTGGAACACCACCGTTGTCAGGCTCAGCAGCGGCCGGTTGCTCAATCGGTCGACCGGGACGAGCCATTTCAGGGTCGCGGCGAGCACCTGGCGCGAAGGGATGTTCTTGTCGCCGGCGCGGCGGTAGGCCCGCACCATCTCCCAGACGGTGATCGCCACACGCCGGGCCAGGCCCAGGACCATGAACGTCAGTGCCGCCCAGAACAGGGGGCCGCGTGCCCATTCGAGCCAGGTTTGCATGGGTGGGTTCCTCTTGTCCTGTTTCTCGAGCGTGGCTTAGTGCTGCGATTCCACCGCGGGCTGCCGCCCGCGGCTATCAACATTCGCGAAGGTGAGCGGGACTCACACTGGGACTGCTATTCCTCCTCCGCTGCCACCGATTGCTGTTCCGCTTCGTTCCCTGTGGCAGGGGCCTTCAAGTCGATTACCTTCAGCAGCAGGTCGTGCAGCCCGACGACCTCGACGTCGTCCAGCCCGTTGTCTTCGCAGACCTCCCGAAGCTGCTTCTTGCAGTTGGCGCACGGCGAGACGAGGTACTTAGCGCCGGTGGCACGGATCTGGTCGGCCTTGCGCCGGCCCAGGGGGCCGGTGCGGAACGCGCGAATCTCGTCGATCGACACGGTTCCCCCGCCCCCGCCGCAGCAGAGGTTCTCCGTGCGATTCGGAGTCATTTCCACGAAGTCGCGGCAGATGGCCCGGAGGATCTCCCGGGGCTCCTCGGTGATCCGGCCGCTGCGGGCGATGTTGCAGGGGTCGTGGTAGGTCACCCGCTCTTCGATCTTCTCGTCCTTAAGTGGGATCTTGCCCGCTTCGAGCATCCGGAGGGCGTATTGCATGCAGTTGACCACCGGCGGGGCGTCGGGGCCGCCGAAGGTGGGAACGTACCAGGCCGCGCGCGTGGCGTGTCCGCACTCGCCCACCAGGACCTTCTGCCCCTTCAGTCGCCGCACCTCGGCCACCACGTTGTTGACGATCCGTTCCATCATGCGGTCGCTGTAGAACAGCCCGTAGTTGATCCCGTCGTAGTTGCCCGTGCCGATGGTCCACGAGCCGCCGGTGACGTGCATCACCACGGCGTTGCCCATCAGGGTGTCGGCCTCGAGCAGGTAGTCGGACACGGCCGGAAAGAAGACGTACTCGGCCCCCTCGACGTCGAAGGGGTACTTCACCGCCACGCCGAACATCTCCTCGATCTCCTCTTCGAGGAACTCGCAGGTGTCCTTGAGCCCCGGCACGGGAATGGCCGACGTGTTGCCCACGCCCTCGAGTTGCTCGCGGACCGCCACCAAGAGGGCCTTGGGGATCACGTCGATCTCGGCCAAGAGCCACCGGCCCAGGTGGGTCAACAGCCCGTGGTCGATGCCCAGCGGGCAGGCCGCCTTGCACCGCCGGCAGGCCGTGCAGCGATAGAACGCCTCGCCCATCTCGTCGAGGTGCTCGTCGGTGAGCGTGAAACCGCCGAAGAGCCTCGCCTTGATGACCCCCGACTGGGTGAAATAGCGGCGGAAGACCTTCAGCAGCAGCTCGGACCGGTGGCAGGGGATGTCCTGCGGGTCCTGCGTGGTCTCATAAAGCTGGCAGGTGGAGACGCAGCGGCCGCATTTCGCGCTTAAGCCCGCGTAGGTCTCCAGCGCCACGGAGTAGTTGCCGTGCTTGAGCACGGCGGCGAACGCCTCGAGGAACTTCCTCGGCCGATCGGTCACCGCCAGGGCCTTCGGCTCCACCTGATAGCTGTATTTTCCCGAGCTGGCCACGGGTCAATGCTCCCTGCTCTTGTCGGTCGGCGTGGAATGCGGGGCGAGCGGGTCCCGGCGCTCCTGGCCGGGGACCAACTGCCCCCGGAGGAACAGGTCCAGCAGGTCGTCTACCGAGCCGGAGACCCAGGAGATCACCTCGAAGCCGCTCGTGCGCAGCACGTCCTCGTAAATGTCCTGCACGCCGCCGCAGATGATCGTGTCGACCTCCTGGTCGCGGAGCAGCCGGACCCGATCGAAGGGCTCCCGGCTGCGCAAGGGGAAGTCGACCTGATCGACCACCGCGCCGTCGGCGATGGTGAAGATGGCCATGGTGGCGCAGTACTCGAAGCACGGCGCCACGGACTCCCCCATTCGTGGGATGGCAACTTTCACACCGGGATCTCCTAACCGCCCGCGGTATCCGATGCACAAAGCGGGCCAGCGTGGGAGAATGCGCAGAAGCGGCGCTAATATATTGCCATGAAAGGACTTAGGACGAGGCGCGTGGAGGCGGATGCCGGCGCGGCAACTTCACAAGTGAAACAACGGGAGTGTTTCAGTGTTTCACTTCTGAATTAGCAGGAGATCTCTTCTGGAACTCCTCCGCCCGGATTCCGTACTTGCTCATTTTCCGCCAAAGGGTGGTCCGGCTGATCCCCAGCTCTTCGGCGACCCGGCCTTGGTGGCCGCCGTGACGCCCTAGGGCCGCGCGGATCGCCGTGGCCTCGCTCTGCTGCAAGGGGGGGATGGCCGCGGGCTGCTCGGCAGCCGCCGGGGAATGGGCTTTGGCCCGGAATTCCTCGGGCAAGTGCCCGACGTCGATCAGCCCGTTGTGGCAGAGCACGAAGCAGTACTCGATGAGGTTCTCCAACTCCCGGGCGTTGCCGGGAAAGTCGTGGCGCATCAGTGCCTCCATCACGGCCGGGGTCACGCCCTGGATCCGCTTGCCCTGCTTGGCATTGAAACTGTCGATGAAGTGTTCGATCAGGTAGGGGATGTCCTCGCGCCGCTCGGCCAGCGGCGGGACCGTCAATCGCACCACGGCCAGCCGGAAGTAGAGGTCGTCGCGAAACTGGCCCCGGCTGACCAGCTCGGAGAGCTTCCGGTTGGTCGCCGCCACCACGCGGACGTTGGCCTGCCGGGCCTCGACCCCGCCCAAGGGCTCGTACTCCCGCTCCTGCAGGAGCCGCAGCAGTTTCACCTGGGTTTCGGGCCGCAGATCGCCGATCTCGTCGAAGAAGATAGTGCCGCCCTCGGCCCGGGTGATCCGGCCCGGCTTGTCCTTCTTGGCGTCGGTAAACGCGCCCTGCTTGTAGCCGAACAGCTCCGACTCGACGAGGTTCGATGGCAGGGTGCCGCAGTTGACCACCACGTAGGGCCGCTTGCGCCGGGGGCTGAGGTTGTGGATCGCCCGGGCCAACAGCTCCTTGCCCGAGCCGCTGGGGCCCTCGATCAGCACGGTGCTCTCGCTGGCCGCGACGTCGGGCAGGATGGCGAAGATCTTCTGGAACGCCTCGCTCTTGCCGATGATGTCCTCGAAGGTGTACTGATGTTGGATCTCGCGGCGAAGCTGCTCGATGGTCGAGAGGTCGCGAAACGTCTCGACCGCGCCCAAGAGCGTGCCGTCTTCGGCCTTCAACACGGCGCTGCTGATGCTAATGGGCACCGATCGGCCCCGGCGGCTGATGATCCTGGCCGGCTGGTCGATCACTTCGCGACCCGTCTCGAGGGTCTGCCGGATGGCGCAGCCCGACGCGCAGATGTCAGCGTGGAAGACCTCGGAGCACTTCCGGCCGATGGCCCGCTCGGCCGGCACGCCGGTGATCCGCTCGGCCGCCTTGTTGAAGGAGGTGATCCGCCACTGGCGGTCGACGGTGAACACGCCGTCGGCCACGCAGCGGAGCACCGTCTGGAAAAACTTGGCTTCGTGACTCGGTTCCATCGATCGGCTTCTTCGTGTGGTGTTCCCGTCCGCGGCCGGCGCGTGGAGCGCCCCTGCCCAGTCCAACACTTCCCCCACGCGCCCGTCGTTCTCGTGTGCGGCGGAGGACTTCCTGTTTGCCGGCACCTGGGAGTTGCCTCCAGCCTTTGCCAACGATCGTCATTCTATCATGCAGCCTGCGTCTTCCGAACCGGGGCCAAACACGAATCGCGAGCCGACGCTGCACTCGCGGCACCGCTCGGGGAAAGCCGTCCACAACCGCGCCACGGCACGTGACCCGGTGCAATGCGCCGGAGCGAGCACGGCCACGCCGTAGCGCTCGAGAGCGGCGATGGTCGCCTCGATCCGCTTCGCGTCGGCTCGCACGAGGTGCATCCCGCCGAGCACGGCCCGGACCCGGCTCGTCCCGGTCAGCTCGGCAAGGTAGTCGAGCGTGTTGACCACGCCCGCGTGCGCGCATCCCAGCACGACGACCGGCCCGGACGCCGTAGGAATCGACAAGGCCTGGTCGTCCGCCAGCAAGTCCGGCGTGTCGCACGCGGTGTCGCAATAGAACGGACCACCGACGTCCTCGAAATCCGTACGGCGCGGAATCTCGCCGGTGAGCAGGATACCCGGTCCAAGTTCAGTCGGACCCCGAGTCCAGGTGACGCGATCCCCTTGCGAGCCCAAGGCTTCCGCCGTCGACACCGGCATTCCGATCGCGCGGTGCGGCGGCTGAACGCAATGGGCGTACTTCGGCCTCAAAGCAGCCGGGTGCAGAAAGACGGGAAGGTCGCGACGCGCGCCGAGGACCTCCGCCAGCCCTCCGCTGTGGTCGTAGTGGCCGTGGCTGAGCACGACGGCGTCGGCCGCGGTCGGCGCGATGCCCAGGCGCTCCGCGTTGTGCCCGAGCACCCTCCCCTGGCCCGTGTCGAACAAGATGCGGAAGCCGTCGGCTTCGATCCAGAAGGCGATGCCGTGTTCGCCCAGCAACTCCGGGCGCCCCGCAGTGTTTTCGACCAGGGTGGTGATGCGAAGCTCGCGGACCATCGCTCCGTGGCGTATTGAGTGGCCGGGCGCAGACAAAAGCGGCAGGGGCGCTGACCCGGCGGGCGGTCACCAGGCCGCGTCGCCCCTGCCGCGTCCGCAATCGCCCCGTCGGTATCGCGGCCCTACCAACAAAATAACCGCCGGGGCGCTGCTTCCCAGAGGAGCCTCTCGTGCCGCTGTTCTACTTGCAACCGTCATGCCGCGGGGCGAAATCGCCATAACTGTAGACTGCGCAAGAGGATAGAACGCGGACCGGCCTGATTCCGGAATTCCGGGCATTGCAGCCGTGCAACGATCTGAGGCGGGATAATTGCAGTACTGCAACCCCTCGTAGGTCGGCAGGCTGGCCGGGCGCCGGCAGTTGCTCGATCCAACGGATCCGCGAGACCGGCGCCAAGCTGCTACAATGGCGAGCCGGCGTTGGTGCTTCAGTCACCGGCGGCGTGCCGGATCCCGGGGAACCAAACTAGGGGGCAGCCATGAGAGCCGTGATCGGGAGTGCCGTGTTCCTCGCCCTATTCGCGTCCGCCTCGGCGGCCGAATTCTCAGCCGAGGAGATATTGGACGCTTCCGGCGTTCAGGGCGGCCTGGTCGTCCACCTGCAGTGTGGCGACGGGCAACTGACCGCCGGGCTTCGGGCCGGTGACGCATTCCTGGTCCACGGGCTCGACACCGACCGGGCCGACGTGGAGCGGGCCCGGGAGCACTTCCGCTCGCTCGGCGTCCAAGGCCCCGTGTCGGCCGACCGCTTCGACGGACGGCACCTGCCCTACGCGGAAAACCTGGTCAACCTGCTGGTCGCTGAGGACCTCGGCGACGTGACCATCGACGAGGTAATGCGGGTGCTGTGCCCGGAGGGCGTGGCGTACGTGCGTCAGGACGGCCGGTGGGCGAAGCAGATCAAGCCGCGGCCTCAGGAGATCGACGAGTGGACGCATTGGCTGCACGGCCCCGACGGCAACGCGGTGGCCGACGACCGGATCGTCGGGCCGCCGCGGCGCGTGCAGTGGGTCGCTCCTCCGCGCTGGCAACGCCATCACGAACTCACTCCGAGCGTCAGCGCCGTGGTCTCCTCGGGCGGCCGGCTGTTTGCCGTGATCAACGAAGCGCCGGCCGGCATCGACGGCCTGCCCGACCGCTGGTCGCTGGTGGCCCGGGACGCGTTCAACGGAAAGCTCCTGTGGAAGCGACCCATTGCCGAGTGGGGCTGGAAACAGTGGGGCGACCACTCGTACGGAAACGGTCGATGGAATCATCCCACGCACATTGCCCGGCGGCTCGTTGCAGCGGGCGACCGCGTTTACGCGACCTTGGGTTTCAACGCGCCGTTGACGGCCCTGGACGCCGCCACCGGCCAGACGCGGATGACGTACGAGGGAACCGAGTTCACCGACGAAATCCTCCTCCGCGACGGCACGCTGGTCTTGTCCGTCAACACCGAGCCGCAGGGCCCGGGGCACATCGCGCAGACTCCGCCGGTGAAGAAGGAGATCGTGGCGCTCAATGCCGCAACCGGCGAGGTGCTGTGGCGGGCCGGGGGGTTTGCCGGGATCGCCTCCAAGGCGGACGCGATCGAGCGCGTCACCCACCTGGAGATGGTGCTCGGCGACGATCGGGTGTTCTGCATCGAGGACGATGCCGTGATCGGGCTGGACCTGAAGAACGGCGAACGCCTGTGGCGCGTGGAGCGGGCCCCGCGCCGGCGGCCGGTGACCTACGGAAGCTACTACTTCACCAATCTGTGCAGCATAGTGTATCACGACGGCGTCGTGCTCTTCATGGAGCCCGATCCCACGCTCGAGAGGCAGCCGTGGAACGGCCCGGCGCAGGCCAAGCTGCTGGGCCTCTCCGCCGAAACCGGTGAAATCCTGTGGACTCGCGATTGCGGCCTCTGGGGACACTACAACCAGGGCGACATCTTCGTGATCGACGGCCTCGCCTGGGTACACGACGGCCGGTCGTTCGCGATGCTCGGGCTGGACCCGCGCACGGGCGAGACACAACGCACCATTAGCACGCGGGAAGCCCTGGACCAGGGGCACCACCACCGCTGCTACCGCAACAAGGCCACGACGCGCTACCTCGTGACCGGGCGGCGCGGCGTCGAGTTCATCGACATCGAGTCCGGCGAGACCCGGCGGCACCACTGGACCCGCGGCACCTGTCGATACGGGGTCTTGCCGTGCAACGGTCTGTTGTACGTGCCGCCGCACCCCTGCATTTGCTACATCACGGCCAAGCTGAACGGCTTCTGGGCCCTGGCGCCGGCCGAGCAATCGAGGACTACCGGCCGAGAGGACGGCGACGCCAAGCCCGGCCGGTTGGAGCGAGGGCCGGCCTACCCGCCGAGCAAGAAGCCGACGGCGCCCGAGGATGCGCCGTCCGCGGGCCCCTCCGCTCGGGACGCCTCCTGGCCGACGTATCGCCACGATGCGGAGCGGAGCGGATGCGCCGGCACCGAGATTGTCGGCGAGTTGAAGCCCGTCTGGACCGCGCCGATCGGCGGTCGGCCGACGAGTCCGGTGGTTGCTGGAGGCCGCGTCTTCGCCGCGTCGGTCGATACACACATGCTCCTGGCCTTAGACGCAGATGGGGGCCGCCCGTTGTGGAGCTACACCGCGGGCGGCCGGATCGACACGCCGCCGACCGTGTACGGGGACTTGCTCATTTTCGGATCGGCCGACGGAACGGTCTATTGCCTTCGGGCCGCAGACGGGGAGCTCGTCTGGCGGCTGCAGGCCGCTCCGGATGACGTGCGGATCGTCGCCAACGACCAGTTGGAATCGCCGTGGCCGGTACACGGCAGCGTGCTGATCCAAGATGGCGTGGCGTACTTCGCGGCGGGCCGGTCCTCTTTTCTCGACGGGGGCATTCACGTCTACGCCGTCCGTCCGGAAACGGGCGAAGTCCTGCACCACCGGCGGATCGACAGCATCGACCCGGAAACGGGGGACATGGCCGTGTGCCGCCTGCCCTACGACATGCCGCCGGAAGCGCCTGGCGCGCTGCCCGACGTGCTGGTCGGCGACGGCGACGCGGTCTACATGCGTCACTTGAGGTTCGTCCCTGCGGAACTCAGCTACGCCGCCGCACCGCCCGCCCCAGGGGCCAAGCGAGGTGCCTACCCCGCCCTGGGCGAGCACTTGATGTCCGTGGCCGGAATCCTCGACGACGCCTGGTTCAACCAGACCTACTGGACCGTCGACGGCAAGGCGCACAGCAAGCTGCTGGCGTTCGACGCCGAGACGGCCTATGGCGTCAAGCCGTTCGACGGCAGCGCGCGGCACTCCCGAGCTATCTTCCGCCCCGGCGGCAAAGGCTACACGCTCTTCGCCAACGAGCGGCCGGGACATCGGCAGCGGTGGTCGATCCGAGTGCCGCTGCGGGTCCGGGCCATGGTCCTTGCGGGGCCGACGCTCCTGGCGGCCGGCCCGCCCGACGAAGTCGACCCCGACGAACCGTGGGCGGCCTTCAACGGCAAGAAGGGCGGACGGTTATGGGCAGTTTCTGCCGAAGACGGGGAAACGCTGTGGCGCCTTGCGCTGGCCGCTCAGCCGGTGTTTGACGGGATGGCCGCCGCCGACGGATGCGTCTACGTGTCGATGCAGAACGGCAGTATCGCCTGTTTTGGGCAGTGACCGATTGACCCCAGAGCGACGTTACCGCGCCGGGTCCGTCGGGCCGTGTTCCGGAACTGCAAACAAGGGGTGATCCGGCCGACGGGGACCTGGAAGGTGGCGTCAACCTTGGCTTCCGGTGGAAGGACGTCGTGGACGAGGCCGGCCGGTGGGAGATTACCGTATCCAACGATTTGTGCAGGCATGCGATGACCGTGGACGTCACGCCGCGCCGTTGCCAGCGGTTCAAGCCACCGGCCGGAGCGAGACTTCAGTGGGTCAATTCTGCCGGCGGCACCGGTTCGGTGACGGTCGACCAGCAGGGCTTGGTAGCCGTTTCCGGCTTAGTTATCAAGCCGGGTGAAGAACCCCGTTTCCAAGTTGTGGCAAGACAATGAGCGGCAGATGCCTGAACTTGCCCGAACAGGCCGACACGCACATCATCTGGTGGGCGGCCGAAAGCGTCAGTGGCGAACCGGCGTCCGAGCCCGGAAAGGCGCAAACGATAATCGCCGATGTCGTTGGGGCCGGAAAGAAGGTCCTCGCCCATCGCAGCTTCGACACGGCAAACAACTGCAGCGAAATCGGCGACCAAGCGACCGTCGATGTTGAAGTAACGCGCGTAGGAGAAACCGCTATGTGTAGCTTTCCTTTATCTCGCGTCTTCTCGAACGTCGTGGTAGTCTGTCTCACTCTCGTCGCCGGAGCCGCTGCGATCGCGGAAGAACAAGCCGCCGCTACCGACAAGTCCATTCCCGCGTTTGCAGGCAAGGGTGGCGGCGTTGCATTCAAGGTGCTTGAGGGCGACGGGACGGGGCTTAGAGAAATCATCGAGAAGTGGGCGGCCGAGGAACTCGAACGGCAGGGCGGCAAGTACGGCAGCCATGGGTGGTGGCTGTGGGGACTGTCGGCCGTCGATATCGACAACGACGGCGATCCCGATCTCATCCCAAGCCACCACGGTCACTCCGGCGGACTGATTCTGCGGAACACCTTCAAGGAAACCGGCACGGTCAAGTTCGTCAATGCCACGGGCGATTTTGGTGTGGAAAGCCGGAGCCTTCCCCAGGGCGTGGGGAGGCGGACGTTCGGCACGGACCTGAACGGCGACGGCTGGCTGGATCTGGTCGGTATCCGTAGCCCGCATTATGTCAATGAGGGCGGCAAGAAGCTCACGCCGTACGGAATGAAAGGCTTTGACACGGTCCACATGGAAGCTGTCGAAGACGTCAACAACGACGGCTACCCGGATATCGTTGAGCGATTGGACGCCCATATCCTCGACCCCGAGACTGTCAGTTTCAAGCGCGTGCCCCACGTGCCTGCCTGCGAGGCCAATGTGCCGAAGGCCGTGATGGAGACCATCACGGCCAAGAAAGAGGACGTCCGGTTCTGGCGATACGGCTATCTCACGGGCCACGATCTGGATGGCGACGGTGCCAACGACGTGGTCGTCTCTGGTTTCGCCGGTTACAGCGGTCACCCGGTCGGCAGGTACCTGATCGCCGCCGAGGACGGCAAACTTACCGACAGGACCACGGCGATGGGCCTCCCCGTGGACGCCGTGCCGATCAAACTGGCCGACCTCAACGGCGACGGCGCGGTGGACGTGCTCGTGGCCTACGGCGAACGGGCGGGCGTCTACTTGGGCAACGGCCGAGGCAAGTTCACCTTGTTGGAAGGGGCGCCGACGACCTTCCTGCAACGGAAAGGCCCGTACCTGCACCGAGCGTGGACGGTCGATTTCGACTGCGACGGCGACCCGGACCTGGTGCTGTCGAACCCGCGCTACGGGGCCGAGGAAATCTACGAGAACGCGGGCGGGGGGCAATTCGAGCTGCTGCACAAAGCAAGAGGCTGGGACTCCGACCCGGTCGTCATCTGCGACGTCAACGTCGACGGCCTGCCGGACGTCGCGATCGGCGGCCCCGGCAATTCCATTACGATCTATCTCAACGCCTCGCCGAGTCCGGGGCATTTCTGCAACATTTGCGTCCGGGGGGATCCGCTTAACGTATTCGCCGCGGGGGCGAAGGTTGAGGTGTTCCGCGCCGGCGAGCTTGGCGTCGTCGGGGCACGCCCGCGTTTGTCCGTTAAGGCTCCAAGCGGCGGAGAGCCCGTCCACGTGGGGCTCGGCGAGGCGGAAACCTTCGATTTGCGCGTGACATTCCCCGGCGAAGACCCGAAAATCGTCCAGATCAAGGCAGTCAAGGCCTGCCCCAAACTCACCGTCACGCCCGATGGCGCGTAGTGGGCGACATGGTCCTGACGCCGCGATACATCTGCCGCGTGGGACACTAAAATGACCGTCAGGAACCTCCTCATGAAAACCTCCGGAATACTGCTGCTGTTGATCGTCTCGGCGTCCGCTCCGGCGGCGGATCTTGACGACGTCGCGCCCAACACCTGGGTCAAGGTGCTTGAGGCCGAGACGGGCGGGCGTGAACAACCGATCTTCGTGTATGCCGAGAAGATCAGCCGGTTCGTGATGGCCACCGGGATGCAGGCATACGGCGGCGACGTCCCTCGCCACTACGACACGGAGGAATTTGATCTGGCGACCCGAAAGTGGTTCAACGCCTACCCTCCCGGCGTCGCTGAAGGACGCCCGGAGTCCGGCCCGGTGGGCGGAGAATACTCGCGAGAGCGTGCCAAGCAGGGATACAACGGCCCCGTGCTCTTCTACAAGGACGGGGACCATCTCCGCGTCGGCGCCGGCGGGCAGTGGCTGAAGACCAAGACCTACGGTGAGTATTGTTACGTTCCCGAGAGCAGCAAGGTGTTTGCATACATGTGGGACAAGACGCTCTCGTACGACGTGGTCGCCCGCACCTGGGGGGATCTCGAGGCCGAGCCGCGAGCCAAATGCCGAATCTGGGGCTCGATGTGCTATGATCCGGTCAACAACGAGATCCTGCACGCCGGCGGCGACGGCGGCAGCGCGGACGTTAGCACCTGGGTCTACCGTATCGAGAACAACCAGTGGCGGAAACTCGATTTCGGTTCCGACGAGTTCAACGAACTCTTTGTCCGCGCGAAACAGATTCGCTGGCAAGCCAAGGAACTTCTGGGGCGTTGTTCGAGCCGCCACGCGGTCGCCGAGACAGAAGAGGAAGCCCGAGTCGACTTGGTCGCGATCGCGCAGAAACTCGCCGGCGCGGCGGAGGAGATGGTTGCCGAGATACGATCCGCAAAGCTAGACCGTAGCGAGACAATCGCGGCCGAAGTAGCGCGTAAACGGATCGAGCGAGCGGTGGCATCGCTAAGGACCGTTGCACCGACGCTCGCGGGGGAAATCACGCCGGCAGAGATTGCCTCCGTTAGGCCGATCCGCGTCATCTTCGAACAGGTGGCCGATGCTCTTTCCCCTGAGCCGCCCGGCAGGGCACGCTCACAGATTGCCTACGACCCCGCCACCAAGAAAATCGTTCTTTTCGGCGGCGACGGCCTTGACCGCGTGCTCTCCGACACCTGGATATACGACTGCCCGACTCGGACATGGGAGCAGCGATTCCCCGAGAACTGCCCCGCCCCGCGCGCCGGGCATATCCTCGCGTGGCTGCCCAAGGCCGAAAAGATCGTCCTGGCTGGCGGGTATAGCAGAGAGCCGCTTGCCCAAGAGATCTGGTCCTACGACACGGCTGCAAACCAATGGAAACCACTGCTCCACGTCCCGCTGGAAGAAGTGCGCGGCGAGAGGTTCAGCCGCAACTGCCCCCGAGTGACTGCCAGGGAAACGCAATTCGGTGCGGTTGACCAAAACGACGTATTGGTTTGCCCCAACGGCACTACCGTCTGGGCTTGCAAGGTCGATCCGAACCGACCCGATCCCTCGGCTGCCACGGCCACGGCCGCTCAGTCCGGGAGCTACGTCTTCAACCGCATCGATCCGGCAACGTGGGAGAACGAGGCCGAGCCCGATCCCCGGAAATCGAGGGAGTTCCTGGAGTCGCTCCCGGTCAACCGGTGGACCGCCTTCGACTTCCCCAAGTACGCACCGGGTGCCCGCAACCGCTGGGGCACGACTGCCTACGACACGGACCGCCACCAGTTGCTCTTCTGGGGTGGCGGGCACGCGACCAGCCACGAAAACGACGTTGCCCATTTCAGCGTGCTGGGCGGGTTCTGGACGATCGGCTACCACCCCGACGACCCGATTGAGAAAGTCTACGCCAGCCAACCCACCCCCTTGAGCTTCAACGACCGCGTGCACGTGCCGATCCATGCCTACAAAGCCTATTGCTACGATCCGACCTTGAAATGCATGATCTATTTCGACCGAGCCTACAATCCGCTGGTCCGCGAGTGGGAGCCGATGCCTTTCCCCGGACTGGCACACAGGGGGCCGATGCACAGCCACATGGAGGCCACCCCACACGGAGCAGTAGTCTACTCCGAGAAAGGACTGTTCCGGCTCGACGCCCGGACGCGGAAGTGGAGGCAGCTACCGTGGAGCGGCCCGGAATTCGGCCGTATCTGGTGCGACGGGCACTGCCTGTGTTACGATTCGAACCGTGATTGCCTGTGGCTGGCCAACGACACGTTCATCATCCGTTACGACATGAGAACCGGTCAGGCCACCAGGCTCGACGTCGAGAAGCCTCCGGCCGTCGGCAAGTGGATCCTCTGGAGCGAGCAAGTCTATCTGCCCGAAGCGGATCTGATCCTGCTAATGAGGTTGTTCCCGAAACCGGACGGCACACTCGGCAACGTGGCCTGGGACCCGGCGGAGAGCAAGTACTACTGGGTCGACTTGGATTATGTTGCCCACGGCAAGCCCGTGGAGTTTGAGGAATCTCCTTTTTCCTGGTCGGACGCGATACGTTACGACGCGGAACTCAAGCTGGTGCTGCTCAACAACTCCAGCGCCCAAAGAGTGTGGGCCATGCGATTCGACCGCAAGGCGGCCAAGATGGTGGAAGTCAAGTGACCGACAGGCGTGCGCTACCTGGACTGGAACGGCCCGACGTCCGGGCAACGTGATACCGGGCAAACAGAAGACGAGTAGGATCATGCGAATAGCACCAAGTCTTGTCTCTTGTATTGTATTTGCAGCGGCGTCGGCATCCGCGGTGGAACTGCCGTCGACCGAGCCGGTCGCGGTATTGGACCTGAACGGCGGTTCGTTCCGCGCCTTTCTCGGGTGGCGAACGCCGGCCATGATCTCGGCCGACGGCCGGCTCAAACCGATCCCAGAACGAAGGCGGGAGACCCTGGACGAAATCGACCGTGAGCCGCCCCCTGTCCGCCAGTCGGCGCGGCCACCAGCAAATTGGGCATCCTGTGAATTCGACGACAGCGACTGGACCCGCATCCGCGGACCGATTGGCGTTCAAGCGAGTTCGGAATGGGACCGGGTATGGGTGCGGGGCAAGTTCCAGGTGTCCGACCCGGCACAGGTCGAGGACTTAAGACTGATGTTGGACTACCTCGGTGGCGTCATCGTGTACGTCAATGGCGTGGAACTGACGCGAGGCCACCTGCCTCAAAGCGAAGTCGAGGCCCGCACGTTCGCCGGAAGATATCCGGATGAAGCGTATCTCCGACCGGACGGCAGGCTTTACGGTCGTAGAGACGCGAAGGAGTTTGCCGACCGCCTCAAGGTAAGAGTTCGCAGCCTCACCGATGAGGGAGTGGCGGTTCCGCCGAAGATGCTGCGCAAGGGACTGAATGTCATTGCCGTGGAGTGCCTGGGGGCCCCCATCTCTGAAGTGGGAGTTCGCGCGAAGCACGCGGACAAATACAGGCCCCCGCATCTGTGGGCGCACGCGGGCATCTTGAAAGCCCGCCTGGAATCCGCTCAGGCCGCGAACGTCGAACCCAACATTGGTCCGACGGCGGCCATTGCCATCGCCAACGTGCCGCCGGCCCAGACCATGTTCGTGGGGGACTACGCGCATCCGGACAATGGGCTGCGGCCGGTGCGCCTGATCGGGGCAAAGAACGGATCATTTTCCGGCCGGGTCGCCTTGAGTTCAGCGGAAACAATCCGGGACGTGAAGGCGACGGCATCCGACCTCGTGAGGGAAGGCGGCGCGGGAAGGATCTCCTCCTCAGCCGTTCGGATCCGATGGGCCGATGCCGCAAGGCCCGACACTAGCTGGCTCCCTGCCAACCGGTTCGATCGCCTTCTCACCAAGCCACCGGCAGAGGTCGAACCACGGGCCGTCAGATTGCGGGGGCAGACCACGGAACCAACGGCGGTGGCTGTTGTGCCCGTGTGGATCACCGTCCACGTTCCGACCGACACGCCGGCGGGCGAGTACCACGGAGCGGTAACGATCGAAGCCCGGGGCACCGCAGCCGCCAAGTTCACCGTGCCCGTCGAGATCAAGGTGTGCAACTGGAACATACCCGATCCCGGGGACTTCGTCGTGATCAATAACACCTACCACTCCCCCGACTCCGTGGCTCGGTACTACAACGTCCCCCTCTGGAGCGACAGACACTGTCAGCTAATGGGCCAGTCCCTTGACATCCTCCGGCAAGTGGGCAGCCGGATTTGTATCCTCAACCTTGTCGTCGGGGCTCACAGTCACGGCAACACCGAATCCATGGTCAGGTGGATCAAGCAGCCTGACGGGACGTACAAACATGACTTCACCATCGTTGAGAAGTACATGGATTTGTTCGAGAAGACCTGCGGCAAGCCCCGGATCCTGCAAATCAATGCCTGGGGATTTCAAGGCGACACGCCGGACCGCCCCAAGTGGCCGCCGGAGGGCGTGACGGTGATGGACCAGGACGGCAACCGGCTCGAGGACTTGCCGCAGCCGCCCTACGGAACGGAGGGGAACGAAACCTTCTGGCGGCCGGTGTTTGCGGGACTAAGGGACCGAATCGAGAAGCGAGGTTGGTTGGACGTCACCTACGTGGGGTGGCTCAGCTACTGTAGGGCGCCATCCAAGGACAAGGTGGACGTCGTCGAGCGGATTTGGCCGGACGCCCGATGGATCAAGAACGCCCATGCCCCAAACGAGAAGTTCGAGGCTACGAACGGCTCCATGCCGGTGAAGTACGCTGGTTGGGTGTGGGGGTGCGGCCCGCTGTATGATCCTGATTGTCTGCGGGAATGGAACAAGCCGGCGGTCTACTTCGCAACGGGCAGAAAGACGTACCCGCGTCCTTGGGAGTCGAGCGAAGGTCTTGTCGACCTCGGCATTCCTCGAGTCGGCGTGAGTTTCACCAAGCCCGGTTTGTACGATCACTCGCCGCTCATCCGCTACCGTACGATTGCCGAGGCCACGTTGCAGGGCGATGTCCGCGGCCTGGCAATGGTCGGCGGCGATTTCTGGCCCCTGCCCACGGAAGCCGACGGCAGATTCATGGTGATCTGCGACAATAAGGGTGGTGTCGGCCCCCGCAACAACACGCGGGCCGCGATCAGCCCCGGACCCGACGGGCCGGTTTTCAGCGAGCGGCTCGAAATGCTCCGGGAAGGCATGCAAGTTGCCGAGGCCATCGTGTTTCTTCAGAAGGCCCTGGAGGCGGAGTCTGTCGGTGACGACCTTCGCCGCTCTATTGAAGAAACGCTTGACGAGCGGGCACGCTACTACTTGCGCAACACCACGCCGGTAGAGCTCGGGCCGGGCTACGATTCGTCGTGGATGACGCTGGAATGTACTCATTGGCGCGACAGAGACGAACAACTCTTTGCCCTGGCAGGCGAGGTCGCTGAAGACACGGAACGTGAACGGTGAAGATTTTACAGCCAAGACACCCGCGTACGGCAATCCTTCCCGCACGTCCTTAAGCTGGATCGCGGCAAGCCAGGACTCGGGCAGGAAGAGGATAGTCCCCGCGGTGATAGGCACGCCCCCCATGCGAGCTCGGTCCGTGACGTAGTTGAACGCTCTTGACACCCGATCCCCCATTGTCGGGTGCTTGCGGTAGGTCTGTGGTAGGTCGGCCCTGATCGAGCCCAAGAACCAGCGAAGCCAGGAGGGCCTAAGTGGCTTCCCGGCTTGGCTTTACGTCAGAGGCGCCGGCCGGATTCGAACCGGCGATGGCATATTTGCACCAGAGGGGACTTAAAGCACCATCCACAAACGGGTCAAGAAGCGCAGGGCGGAGTTAGTCGTCGAGGCGACTTTCGCCTTGTTTTCTAGGAGTATTCGGCGTTTTGGTTGCGCTCCCGGTTACACCCCTCAAGACCGAGCCGCTGGCCGCCAGCACCTGAAGGTAGGTTGCATTCCGGGTTTCGGGGGCGCCGTGTTGGCCCAAGCCGCTTTTCTCAGACAAGGGTCCCGCCGGGATGTCAACATCTCACTGCGAGGACTAAAGACCTCATGGATCATAGGCTCTCCCGATGGCCTATCACCTCCGCCGGTGCGACAGCGTTCGCAGGATGGCGTCGAGCACCGTGTCGAGGTGCTTGCCCACGTCCTCGGCGAGGAAGCGTAGCACGAAGTAGCCGTGCTCTTGCAGCAGGGCGTCCTTGCGGCGGTCGCGACGGTAGGCTTCCGGGCTGGCCAGGTGCTGGCCGCCGTCCAACTCGATGGCAAGGCGGCCGTCGGCACACAGCAGATCCACCTCCATCTGCCCCCACCCGTCGAAGGGGATCGGCAACTCCGCGTTGAGGCGAAACAACCCCGCGGTCTCGGGCAGGGTTTCGAGCCGCCGGTAGAGGAACGCCTCGCTCGCGCTCCGCGCGCGGTCGATCCCTTCGGAGCCGGGACTCACCGAGCGCGCCGCATGGACGAACAGGTTCGCCAGCGGCGCGTCGACGCCGTCGCGCACGAGCCGCTTCACACTGGCCGCGTACTCGCTCTTCCACTGGGGATCGACCGGCAGCGGCACGTCGGCAGGCCAGCCCGGCACCGCACTGCCGGGCAACAGGACGGTGTATCCCACGGCCTCGTAGCCGCGGCAGCGACGGTCGAACATCCGGGCCAGCATGGGGACGTTCAGATCGGCGTAGTCGACCACGCGCACTTCACGCTTGTGCTCGTTCAATCGGTGAAGTCGGCCCACGTACTGAGCAATGGTCCCGCGCCATGACACGGGCAGCGTCAGAAACAGGGTATCGAGGCGTGCGTCGTCGAATCCCTCGCCGATGTAGCGGCCGGTCGCCAGCAACACCCGATCTTCGCTGACGGGGATGGCCGCCAAGCGAGCGATGGTCGCTCGAGTCTCCTTGGCCCCCGTACCACCGCGAAGGACGACCACGTGGCGGATGCTCGGGGACAATCGGGCAGCCAGACTTTCGAGATGCTCGCGACGTTCCGTGAGCACCAGTGGCGACCGGCCTTCCCGGACGGCTTCGACTACCTCGTCGCAAATGAGACGGTTGCGAGCATCATCGGCGATGAGTTCCTTGTACAGCTCGTGGAACTGGATGCGCACGTCCGGATCAGCCGCCGTCACCGGCCGGAACGACGTGGGCCGGACCAGCACGGTGTGCCGGAACGGACGGGCGGCCGCCTGCGCTCTTGCGTCGACGCGATGTCGCACCGGCCCGCACTGCATGAAGATGATGGGATGGTGGCCGTCCTTGCGCGTGACCGTTGCCGAGAGCCCCATGACGTATTTCGCCCGGGCTCGCCGGGCGACCTGTTCGAAGCTCCACGCCGACAGGTGGTGGCATTCGTCGACGACCAGATGTCCGTAGTCTCTGACGCAGTCCTCGACGACGCCCTTGCGCACCAGGCTTTGAATCACTGCGACGTCCAAAAGGCCGGTTGGTTTCCGGCGGCCGCCCCCGATTCGACCGACGGCTTTCGCCGGCACGCCGAGAAACGCGGAGAGGCGTTCCACCCATTGCTCCAAGAGCTGGCGGCGGTGAACGAGAACCAGCGTGTTGACGCCGCGCCGGGCGATCAGCCAGGCGGCGATGACCGTCTTGCCAAAGGCCGTCGTCGCCGCCAGAACGCCGGTATCGTGGGCGAGCATGGCGCGGGCCGCCGTCTCTTGCTCCGGCCGCAGCTCGCCGCGGAACTCCACCTCCAGAGGCGTGCCCGCGTATCGCTCGTCCCGGGTCGCAACGTCGACCCTCAGCTCAGAAAGCAGGTCCCGAACGTCCTCCAGGCAGCCGCGAGGCATCCCGACGTGCTGGGCATGATCTTCGGCGCAGCCGATGATGCGCGGCTTGCCATAGGTTGACAGGCGCATCGCCTGCGCCCTGTAGAATTCGGGGTTCTGAAACGCTGCGAGGCGGACCAGGCGGTTGCGCAGACCCGGCGGCAACTGGTTCTTGGCGATGTAGATCTGGTCGCTGAGAAGAAGTTCGATGCTCTCCGGCAACGGCCCGCCAATGCGAGGGCCCCTCCGACGCCGGACGACCCCCGAACTCCGGTCGGGCGGCGTGGTCCAGGGCTCGGCATCTCCCTCATCCGGCAAGGCGACGCGCACGCCAACGACCCGTCCGCGCCGCTCGGCATCGCGAACCACCTCCTCGGCGGCGGCAAGACCGATCTTGCGGACGCTTGAGAGCAGTACCCATTGATCGGGATGAGGAAGAAACTGCTCGTCGAGGAACACGCTATTGCCCAGTTCCCGCGCCTTCCTCTGTAGTGGCAGCGCGATCAGATTGCCAAACCCGCCGCGGGGCAGCGTGTCTTGATTGGGAAAGAACCGGTCGTAGGAATCCAAACCGATTTCCGGCCGGCGTTCCATGGTTTCGGTGAGGATGTGCGAGCCCAGTCTGCGCGCCAACGTGGCGGGGATTGCCTCCTCGAAGAAGAGCCATACGTGTCCGCCCTTGCCGGAACGGGACCGCTCCAAAGCGGCTGGGAGGTTCAGCCGTCGGCACGTCTGGAGAAAGGCTGCTGCATCTTCCTCCCAGTGGGCCTTGTCGAAATCGGCCGCCAGGAAAAAGCAGGTCTCGTCCTTAAGCATCGGGTAGACGCCCATGACGAAACCGCGGCTTGCGGCATCCCGGCCGGAGAGATGCCACCGGATTACGTCGTCGGTCACCGGAAGGAACCGTCGTTGTGGGCACTCGGCGCATTTGACCTTGGGCTTCTCGCAGAGGCCCGGCGTCCACTCGTTGGCACACGCGGGCTGGTAGCCGGACTTCCCGGTTCTGCGGCTTTCGAAGCGGCGGGCGTAGACGTCATCGCGCCCGCGGAAGAGCGATCGGAACAGGGCGATCTTCGCCGCGGGCGAGGAGCGGTGATGGATGGGGGCGGTTTGGGCATCCATCGGTGACCTCCTTCGCAGCCTGGGGCGACGGGCCTCTTAGGCGTCAGGCAGCGCCGACGGGGAAGGAAGCGGCGCCCCGCCGGCCAGCAGCAGCCCGGCCATGGTCTGCCAGAGACGAGGCCGGCGGCGGCGCTTCGCGGCGGGGAACTTCTTCGCCACCCGATCCAGGGCGTAGAGGATGTGCTTGCAGGTGCCCAGCGTGTTGGTGCGAAAGTCCGGGCAGGAGCAGTAGGACTCTCCCCGCCCCTCCCCTCGTAAGGCCACGCGGTACGACTTGCCCGAGGTGGTGCTGATGATAGTCTAATCGTTCCACGGCTGGCGCGGATCGTGCGCTTTGAGGCGGAACCTCTCGGTCCGTGCCCGCTCGGCCCGTTCGGTCAACGCCCGCTCGACGAGCTGCTGCTCGTTGAGGTGTTCCAGCGGCATCTCCTCGACCGGCGGCGCGGCCAGCCCCAGGGCCATCTTCTCTTCCAGGATGAGCGAGACCGCCGCGCCGACGTGCTCGCAGTGCGTCGGACAGGCGGTGAAGCCGATTGACCTTCGACCGTGGGTCCGGAAGGTCATCGAAGAACCGTAGGATGTTAACCGCGTCCTGTTCACCGATCTTCAGCATTGGGAATCCTTTCGTGTAGAGACATGTTACCCCACACGAAAGATTCTCTCACAAATCGCCTTACCGCGCTAGCCCATTTTACGTAAAGTGCGCGCCAGCCCTGCCTGTACCGGCAGCAACTTGCGGAAGGGGACTCGTACGCCAAGTTGCGTCCCACGATCAGCATCTGCCTGCTCAACCAAGTGCTATTCGAGGGGGTCGAGGACTACCACCTGGCGTTTGGCTTGTACAGCACCGAGCACGCTCTTTGCTTCAGCGACCACCTCGAGCTTCACGTGTTGGAGCTGCCGAAGTTCCACCGCGAGCTGGAGGAGCTGCGCGAACCGCTGGAAAAATGGCTGTACTTCTTCCGCCATGCTGAGACAATGGAGGTAGGGGCGTTGCCCACGCCGTTTCGAGAACCGGTTTACGAGCGGACAGTGAAGGAGTTGGAGATGTTGGCCAAAGACGCCATAGAACGGGAACGCTACGAGGCCCGGCAAAAGGCGGTCCGCGACCAGATGAGCCTGCTGGAAGGCGCTCTGGAGCAGGGGCTGGAAAAGGGTCGCGAGCAGGGCGTGCTGATTGGATGGGTGCAACTCTGCCAGCAGCTCTTGCACCTCCCGGTGACGCCCCAAGACGAGCTCCTGCGGCTTCCCCCCGGGGAGCTCCGCGCCCTTGCCGAACGGCTCAGGTCGGAGCTGGCCGACCGTTGACGCGCCCGGCCGGCGGCCGAAGCGGGACCAGACTGAAACACGCCCTCGGCACCCCACCAGAAGCGAGGTACCCAGCATGAACCGAGTGCTGATTGTCGTCGGCGACGCAACGGAGACGGTCGACACGCTCTACCCGTATTACCGGCTGATCGAGGCCGGGTTCGAGCCGGTGGTGGCCGCGCCGGAGAAGCGGCGCTACCAGATGGTCATGCACGAGGTCAAGCCCGGCTGGACCATCACCAAGGAATGGGAGGGCTACACGATCGAGGCCGACGTGGCCTTCTGCGACGTGAAGCCCGAGGAGTACCTGGGCATCTTCTTCTCCGGCGGCCGGGCGCCGGAGTACATCCGCTACGACGAGGACCTGGTGCGCATCACGCGCCACTTCTTCGAGGCCAACAAGCCGGTCGGCTGCGTGTGCCACGGCGTGGAGATCCCGGCCTACGCCGGCTGCGTCAACGGGCGGCGCATGGCCACCGTGCCGAAGTGCAAGTTCGACCTGGAGGTGTGCGGCGGCACGTTCGTCGACGAGCCCTGCGTGATCGACGGCAACCTCATAAGCGGCCGGACCTACCACGACCACGGTCACTACGTGGGCCCGTGGATCAAGCTGCTGGTCGAAGCCCGCGAGGCCGCGGGGTCCTGAAGCCCGCGCGGCGTGCGGTGAAACCGGAGTCGAGGAGGGCAGCCCCGTGCGCGAACGTCGATGGACGATCGTAATAGGTATGATCGCACTATCAAGTGCGATTCTCCCGAGCGGCGCGGTTTTCGCGCAACCGGCCGCCGGGCGCCCCAACCTCGTCCTGATCATCTCCGACGACCAGGCCTACGGCGACTTCGGCTTCACGGGCAACCGCCAGGTGCGAACGCCGAACCTCGATCGGCTGGCCTCCCTTTCGGCCCGGTATCCGAACGGCTACGTGCCCACGAGCGTCTGCCGGCCGTCGCTGGCCACGCTGCTCACGGGCCTGTACCCGCACCAGCACGGGGTGCATTTCAACCACCCCCCGCCGGGGCTGGCGGCGATGCGGGGCATGACCGCCGCGGAGTACCGTGCCTGCCGGGCCCGGGCCGAGGGGCTCATCGGCCGCCTGCCCACGCTCCCGCACGTGTTGGCCGAGCACGGCTACGCCTGCCTCCAGACCGGGAAGCACTGGGAAGGGGACTTTCGCAACGCGGGGTTCACGCACGGCATGACGACCGGGATGCCCACCGACCCCCCCAGCTACGGCACCCGGCGGCAGAACAACGGCGAGTGGGTCGCCCACGGCAACGGCGACGCGGGCCTCGACGTCGGACGCGACACGATGAAGCCGATCTTCGACTTCATCGACGCGCAAGGCGACCGGCCGTTCTTCATCTGGTACGCGCCCTTCCTGCCGCACGCCCCCTTCGACGCCCCGAAGCGCTACGTGGACCTCTACGCCGGCCGGCCCGACGTGCCCGAGCACCTGGTCGGCTACTACGCGAACATCACGCGTTTCGATGACACCGTGGGCGAGCTGGTGCGCCGCGTCGAGGCCCGGGGACTTGCCCGGCGCACCGTGTTCCTGTTCATCGTGGACAACGGGTTTCGGCCGGCGCCGAGCACGTCGCCGAAGGGGGGCTTCGCTCGGGCCGACGGGCGATCGAAGCTCTCGCCCTACGAGAACGGGATGCGCACGCCCGTGCTGCTGCGCTGGGACGGGCACGTCACGCCGGCCACGCACGAGCGCCTGGTGCAGGCCGTGGACGTCGTGCCCACGCTCCTTTCGGCGGCCGGGCTTTCCGGCGCGATCCCGGCTCTGCCCGGCCTGGACCTGATGCCCTCGGCCACGGCCCGCGAAGCCCTGCCCGACCGGCCCGCGTTCGGCGAGGTCTACCCGAACGACGCCGGCACGCTGGGGCACCCCTCGCGCGACCTCTTGATGCGCTGGATCCGCCTGGGCCCGTGGAAGCTCATCGTTCGTCAGCCGGGCGCCGGGCGCCCGGCGGTCGAGCTATTCGACCTGGCCGACGATCCGGCGGAGCAGCGGAACCTGGCGACCGATCCCCAGCACGCCGTTCGGGCGGAGCAGATGCGGGCACGCCTCGACGCCTGGTGGAACCCCGGCCGGGAAAAAGGGGACGGCGCTAATTTGCCTTCAGAGGCCCGAAGGGTGCTTCGCACAAATTAGCCTCGTCCCCTTCTTCCGCCTCTCGCTACGGGCGACGCGCACGCTTGCGGAGCGTCGCCCGGCCCGCTAGGCTGCTGGCTGGGCAGTTGTCCGCTCGATACTGCCGGGGCAACCGAGGCCCCCTCTTTGCGAACCCACGCTCTCTTGGAAAGGGATACGATCATGACGACGCTCGTACGTGAAGGCTGTGCCGCGTGCCCGGCCGCCCGGCGCCGGGCAAACGGCACGGGGGCGATGCGGCGGCGGAGCTTTCTGGGCATGTTGGGGGCCTCGGCCGTGGCGGCGAAGGTGGGGGTGCTGGACTTCGCCTCGTCGCTGTTCGGCGCGGTGCCCGAGCCGGCCGGGAAGCCACGGGTCCGGGCCGTGTTCCTGCGCCCGAAGGTCGACGCCTACTTCATGGGCTGGCCCGGGGCCTGTTACGACATCAAGGCCCGGCAGGCCGACTACACCAAGACGCTCACCGAGGCGGCCGAGAAGCACGGCGTCGAAGTCCAGATCAGCCAGGAGCCGCTCTCCTCGCCCGAGGAGGTCCAGGGCTTCGTCGAGCAAGTCAAGAAGTCGCCGCCCGACGGGGCGATCATCTCGCTGATGTCGATGGGCTCCTGGTCCCACGCCAACCAGCTCGTCGACGGCAAGGGCGAGCTGCCCACCATCGTGTTCAGTCCCATGGGCACGTCGTTCACCGGGCACTTGCAGCCCACGCGCGCCAAGCCCAACACGCTCCAGGCCGCCACGCAGGACTTCACCTGGCTGGCCGAGGCCGTGCGGATGTTCCGGGTGATGTGGGACATGCGCCAGTCGCGGCTCTGCATCATCACGGGCAAAGAGGCCCAGGACCGGCCGCTGGAGCCGATCGGCACCACGCTCCGCTACATCCCGCACGGGCGGTGGCTCGAACAGCGCAACAAAACGGAGACCGGCGACGAGATTCGCGAGATCACCGACTACTACGTGAAAGAGGCCAAAGAGGTCGTCGAGCCGACCAAGGAGGACGTGATCGAGGCCGCGAAGAACTACGTCGTCGCCCGGCAGATCATGGACGACGAGAAGTGCCAGGGGATCTCGCTCAACTGCCTGCCCCTGGTCGGCGGGAAACAGGTGCCGTGCGGTCCCTGCCTGGCCTGGTCGAAGCTCAACGACGAGGGGAGCGTGGGGGCCTGCGAGGCCGACTGGAATGCGGCCATCTCGCTGCGCCTCAACGCGTTGCTCAACCGCCGGCCCGGCTTCATGCAGGACCCCGCCCCCAACACGGTCAACAACACGCTGATGGGTGCCCATTGCACGTGCCCCACGAAACTTGACGGGTTCGACCAGCCGGGACACGAGCCGTTCATACTGCGCACGCACTCCGAGCCGAACCTCGGCGTGGCCACGCAGGTGCTCTGGCGCATCGGCCAGGAGGCGACGGTGATGAAGTTCGCCGGGCCGGGCCGGATCATCCTGGGCACCGGGCGCGTGGTGGCCAACATCGACACCCCGCCCTCCGGCGGCTGCCGTACCTCGGTCGAGCTGGAGATGGACGACGTGGCCGACTCGCGCGACTGCCAGGGCTTCCACCAGCTCTTCATCTACGGCAAGCTGGACCGCGAGTTCAAGATGTACTGCGAGCTGGCCGGGATCGAGGTCACGCCGGTGTGACTGAGGCGGCACAGTGCTTTGTACGACGGCCTTCCAAGGCCGTCGAGGGTTTCGCAACCACGGCAACGGCCTCGGAAGGCCGTCGTACCCCAGATGGCCCAGGTGCCGCGAAACGTCGAACGTTCAAGGAGACCCCAGAAGTGAAAACACCTCGCCTCGTGTTGAGCGCCCTGGCCCTCGTCGGGATCACCGCTTCGATCGCGCCCCGGCCGGCCGCCTGTGCCGCCGAGGCCCGCAAGGTCGCGCCCGACTGGTCGCTCGACCATCGCTACGCCCCGCCCTGGTGGCAGACCTCGATCTGCCTTCCCGACGACTGGCAGAAGACGCTCGTGGGCAAGGAGGGCCGGTTGCTCTACGACTTTCGCGGCAAGTTCTCGGGCTTCAAGACGCGGATCGGCTTCGGCCTGGAGGGCGACGTCGAGTGGGTGCGCCAGGAGCTGGCCGCGCCGCGCGTGCCCGTGGTGCGAACGCTGAAGCAAAGCGGCCCGGTCGAGATCGTCGAGGAGGCATTCGCCGTGGCCCCGCCGCTCCCGCCGGGCGAGGACGCCGTAATCCAGGTCGAGCGCCTCGACACCGGCAACAACATGCCGAACTGGGCCGCGCCCAAGGGGCCGTGCGATCCCGCGTTTCGCCACATCGCGGTGGCCATGTCCGCGTCGGTGCAGTACCGCTTTCGTGCCGAGAAGGAGAAGACCTACGCCGTGGTCCTCGGGCTTTGCGAGGGCCACTGGACCGAGCCGGCCAAGCGCCCGCTCCAGCTCCTGCTCGAGGGCCGCGCGAGGCAGAAGGTCGACATGATCGGCGAGCACGGTCACAACGTGCCGGCCGTGTTCCCCTTCGAGGTGAAGGACGAGAACGGCGACGGCTGGATCGAGGTGACCGTAGCGCCCGTGGACGGCGCCCCCGATCGCAACACGATACTGAACGCCCTTTGGGTGTTCGACGGTGCCGCCCCGCCGGCCGAGCAGTTGATCGCCGGCACGAGCCGGGTGCGCCCGCTGGCCTACGTCGATTGCGGCACCGCGCAGCCCGAATCGCGCCCGCCGCGCCACGACCTGGTGATCGCCCGACTGCGCAACACGGGCACGCAGCCGGTCACCGTCACGCCCACGCTGCTGGTCGAGAGCGAGCAGCCCATCGTCCTCCAACCGGACAAGCGGCACGTGCTGATCGGCTCCGAGACGAAGCTGGCCAGCCCCGTGCCGTTTGCCCGCGCGGCGCCGTCGGAGCAGAAGCTGGCCCTGTGGTTCGAGCCGGCCGAGATCCCGGGCGGCGGGGAGCACGTGCTCGCGATCGGCGTTGCCCGCGGGTCGGGCCGGCGCCTGGTGCCCAAGGACACGGCCGAGGCCGAGAAGCTGCTCGTTCGTTCCCGGCAATACTGGGAGGAGGTCGAGCTGCCCTACGGCCATATTCAGGTGCCCGACGAGGGCGTTCAGGCCCTGCTCGACTCGGCCGTGCGCAACATCTACCAGGCCCGGGAGATCAAGAAGGGGTTGCCGGCCTTCCAGGTCGGGCCCACGTGCTATCGGGGGCTCTGGGTGGTCGACGGCTCGTTCCTCTTGGAGGCCGTGACGTTTCTGGGCGAGGTCGACGACGCCCGGGCCGGCGTCCGCTACCTGCTCGACTTCCAGCGCGACGACGGGGCCTTCATGCTCATCGACGGGCACTGGAAGGAGACGGGCATCGCGATGTGGGCCGCCGCCCGGCACGCCCGGCTCACCGACGACCCCACCTGGCTGCACAAGGTCTGGCCGCAAATCGAGCGGGGGTTCGACTACGTCCGCAAGATGCGGGCCATGACCTACGAGAAGCCCGACGCCCCGAATCGCGGGCTGATACCGGTCGGCTTCAGCGACGGCGGGCTGGGCGGCAAGTACCCGGAATACACCAACGTCTACTGGACCCTCGTCGGCATGAAGGCCGCCGTCGAGGCCGCCGAGTGGCTGGGCATGATGCAGCAGGCCGCCGAGTGGCGCCACGACTACGACGACTTCCTGGCCACGTTCCGCCGGGCCGCCGAGCGCGACATGAAGACCGACGCCCACGGCAACCGCTACCTGCCCATCCGCATGGTCGACGACCAGAACGTGGCCCCGCAGAAGGCCCAATGGGCGTTTCTGCACGCGGTCTTCCCGGGCAAGGTCTTCGCCCCTGACGACCCGCTCGTGCGCGGCAACCTGGCGATGCTCGAGGCCAACGAGTGCGAGGGGCTGGTCTTCGGCACCGGCTGGCTCTCCGACGGCCTGTGGAACTACTTCGGCTCGTTCTACGGCCACGCCTGGCTGTGGGCCGGGCGGGGACAAAAGGCCGCCCGGACGCTCTACGCCTTCGGCAACCACGCCTCGCCGCTCCTTGCTTGGCGCGAGGAGCAGTTGCCCCAGAGCGGCGGTGAGCGGATCTGCGGCGACATGCCCCACAACTGGGCCAGCGCCGAGTTCCTGCGACTCACTCGCCACCTGCTCGTCCTGGAGCGCGGGCGCGAGCTGCACCTGCTCGAGGGCCTGCCCCCGGCCTGGATCGTGCCGGGCGGGTCGGTCCGGGTCCGCGACGTGCTCACCGAGTTCGGCCCGATCTCGTTCGAGCTCCGCACCGCCGCCGACGGCTCGCACGCGACGCTCGATCTCATCCCCCCGCGCCGCAACCCGCCGCGGGAGATCATCGTCCACTTGGCCGGCTGGTCTGGACGCGAGGGCACCCTGCAAGTGTCCGTCGACGGCCCCAGCCGGCGCGAGATCCCGCTGGCGCAGCCGGCGAAATGACCGTCTCGCAACCCCGGGCGGGCCGCCCCGGGCTTGGCGGCGGCCCCCTTGTGTGGCATGATAGGGCCGTCGCGAGACTTTAGCCGCCCGGCAAAACGCTCTGTACGACGGCCTTCCAAGGCCGTCGAGTGCCCGGTTTCCACGGCGACGGCCTTGGAAGGCCGTCGTACCTTGGACAGCAAAGCCGCTGTCGGCCGTAAGGGTTGGTTGCCGCAGGAGCGAGGGGTTCCCATGCCGCGGGTCATCGTGTTGGACAACCTGTCGGAGGACGGGCTGAAGCTGCTCGAGTCGGCCGGGGAGATCGACCACGAGGTCCGGACCGGCCTGAAGGGCAAGGAGCTGCGCGACGCACTAAGGGAGTTCGACGGGGCCATCTGCCGGAGCGGCGTGAAGATCACCGCCGACGTGCTCGAGGGGAATCGGCGGCTGAAGGCCATCGCCCGGGCCGGGGCGGGGGTCGATAACATCGACGTTGAGGCGGCGGCCCGGCTGGGAATCGTGGTGATGAACACGCCGGGCGGAAACACGGTCTCGACGGCCGAGCACACGATCGCCCTGATGCTGGCCCTCTCGCGCAATCTCTGCCCGGCCTACCGCTCGCTGGTCGAGGGGCGCTGGGACCGCAAGCAGTATATGGGCGCCCAGCTCTCGGGCAAGACGCTGGGGATCATCGGGCTGGGGCGCGTGGGACAGGCCGTGGCCGCCCGGGCACTGGCCCTGGAAATGCGCGTGCTGGGTTACGACCCGTTCCTCTCGCCGCAGAAGGCCAAGGAGCAGGGGATCGACGCCTGCCCGTCGGTCCGCGACATGCTCCCGCAGGTCGACTACCTCACGGTCCACACGCCGCTGACCGAGGAAACCCGGAACTTGATCGGGCGCGAGGAGATCGGGCTGATGAAGCCGGGCGTGCGCCTGGTCAATTGTGCCCGCGGCGGGATCTACAACGAAGAGGCCCTGGTCGAAGGGCTTAAGAGCGGACAGCTCGCCGGCGTGGCCCTCGACGTTTACGATCCGGAGCCGTGTACCGACAGCCCGCTGTTCGGGACGCCGGGCGTGCTGTGTACGCCGCACCTGGCCGCCAGCACGGAGGAGGCCCAGAGCCGCGTGGCCCTCGAGGCGGCCGAGCTGCTGATCGACTTCTTCACCACCGGGGCGATCCGCCAGGCGGTCAACGTGCCGCCGCTGGACCCCCGCACGCTGGAGGGCCTGCGCCCGTATCTGAACCTCACGTACCGGTTGGGGCTGCTGCTGGCCCAGGTGGCCCACCCGCCCCTGCGCCGCTGCAAAGTGTGCTACGAGGGAGAGGTGGCCACGAAGGACTACCACCTGCTCTCGGCCGCTTTCGCCGCGGGCCTGCTCGAGCAGGCCATGGAGTCGGAGGTGAGCATCGTCAACGCCGAAATCCTGCTGCGCGAGCGGGGGGTCGAGCTGGTCGAGGAGAGTTCGGCCGAGCCGGGCGACTTCCGCTCGCTGGTCACGGCGACGGTCGAGGGCGAAGGGCGCCCGGCCGTGGCGGGGGGCACCCTGTTCGGCAACCGGTCGCCCCGCCTGGTGCGAAAGGGGGATTTCGAGCTGGAGACCCGGCTGGAGGGCATCCTGCTCTTGACCGAGCACCGCGACACGCCGGGCGTGATCGGCAAGGTCGGCCAGGTCTGCGGCAAGCACCAGGTGAACATCGCCTACCTCTCGGTGGGGCGCGGCCTGGGTGCGCCCGGCGGGGGGGCCATCGGCGTCTTCTCCCTGGACAACGAGCCCCCGGCCGGAGTGGTGACCGAGCTGTTGACGCTCGAGCCGATCAACCGGGCCAGCGTCATCCACCTCCCCCCGGCCGACAAGCTGCCCGCCTGGATGGGAGGGCGCTGAAGCGATGACCCCACTCGAGACGCAAGACCCCGAAGTCTGGGCCGCGGTGGCCGACGAAACCCGGCGCCAGCGCGACCGGCTGGTGATGATCGCCAGCGAGAACTACGCCAGCCCCGCCGTGCTGGAGGCCACGCGCACGGTGCTCGGCGACAAGTCGGGGCGCGGCTACCCCGGCCGGCGGGAACACGGCGGTTGCCGCTTCGTCGACGCCGTCGAGGAGCTCGCGCTGAGCCGGGCCAAGGATCTGTTCCGGGCCGAGCACGTCAACGTCCAGCCGCATTCCGGGGCCCAGGCCAACATGGCCGTCTACTTAGCGACGGTCGAGCCGGGCGACGTGGTCCTGGCCTTGGACCTCACGCACGGCGGGCACCTGACCCACGGCATGAATCTGAACATCTCCGGGCGCTCGTACCGCTTCTTCCACTACGGCGTGCATCCCGAGAACCACAGGATCGACTTGGATCAGGTGGCGGCCCTGGCCCGGGAGCACAAGCCCAAGCTGATCATCGCCGGGGCCAGTGCCTATCCCCGCGAGGTCCCGCACGACAAGTTCGCCGAGATCGCCCGCGCGTGCGGCGCGAAGCTCTGGGTCGACATGGCCCACTACGCGGGTCTGGTGGCCGGCGGCGCGCACCACGACCCCGTGCCCGTGGCCGACTACGTCAGCTCGAGCACCCACAAGACCCTGCGCGGCCCGCGCGGCGGCCTGATCCTCTGCAAGGGGGCACACGGCGACGGGATCGATCGGGCCGTCTCGCCCGGCGTGCAGCGCAGCCCGCTGGTCCACGTGGTCGCGGGCAAGGCCGTCTGCTTCGGCGAGGCGCTCAAGCCCGCGTTCCGGGAGTACGCCCGGCGAATCGTCGAGAACGCCAAGACCCTGGCCGAGACCCTGTTGGCCGGCGGGCTTCGGCTCATAAGCGGCGGGACCGACAACCACCTGATGCTCGTCGACGTCAGCCCGTTGGGCCTCAGCGGGCAACAGGCCGAGCAGGTATTGGACCGCTGCGGCATCACGGCCAACAAGAACGTGATCCCCTTCGACCGTCGCAAGCCGGTCGACCCGTCGGGTGTCCGCTTCGGCACGCCCGCCCTGACCACCCGGGGCATGGGCCCCGACGAGATGCGGGCCGTCGGGCACTGGATCGTGGACCTGCTCCGATCACCGGATGACGAGCGCCTGGCCGAGCGGGTCCGGGGCGGCGTGGCCGAACTGTGCCGCCAGTTTCCCGTGCCGGGGGACGGAAACGCGCCGTAACGGGCCATGACGGACGGGAGACCTTTGGAGTGCGGCGATTCATCGCCGCTTTTCCAACAGCTTTGGAGTGCGGCGATTCATCGCCGCTTTTCCAACAGCGATGCGAGCCGTGACAGCCCGCCGCGTGGGAGTACCGCCTCGAAAGCGGCGATGAATCGCCGCACTCCAAATTCGACAATCAGCCAGTCCCGCCCCATCGGAAGCCACCGTGCGCTCGATCAATATCATCGGCTGCGGCCACGTCGGCCGGACGCTCGGGCGTCTCTGGACCGAGCGGAACGTGCTTACGGTGCGGTCGGTCTTCAACCGCAGCCCGGAACGCGGCGCCGAGGCCGTCGCGTTCATCGGCGCCGGCCGGGCCGTGACGGGCTTCGAAGAGCTCGAACACGCCGACCTCGTGATGATCTCCACTCCCGACGAGGCGATCGAGGGCTGCTGCGCCGAGCTTTGCCGCGCCAGCGCCGTTGGGGACGGGGTGATCCTGTTCCACTTAAGCGGCTCGGTCCCCTCGTCCGTGCTCCAGCCGGCCAGGGCCCGGGGGGCGACGATCGCCAGCGTCCACCCGGTCCGGAGCTTCGCCGATCCGAGCGCGGCGGCCGAGTCGTTCGCCGGCACGTACTGCGCGATCGAGGGCGACGCCGAGGCGTGCCGCGTGCTGCGCGAGGTGTTCGAGCCGATCGGCGCCAAGCTCTTCGAGGTGGACCCGGCGCAAAAGCCGATCTACCACGCGGCCACGGTGGTGGTTTGCAACTACCTGGTGGCCCTGATGGAGGTCGGCCTGCGGTGTTTCGACCAGTCGGGCGTCCCCCGGGAAACGGCCCGCGAGATCATCGAGCCGATCGTGCGCGGCACCGTAGAAAACGTCTTCCGGCTCGGGCCTGCCCGCGCGCTCAGCGGCCCGATCGCCCGGGGCGAGGCCTCCGTCGTGGCCGGGCAGCGCGAGGCGCTCGCCCGGTGGGACGAGCAGGTCCGCCGGGTCTACGACGCCCTGGGCCGCGTCGCCGCCGAGCTGGCCGCCGCCGCCGGCCGGGCGGACCCCGCCGCCCTGGAGGAGATCCGCCGGCTGCTCGATACGTGAAGCCCGCGCGGCCCGATTTCCTTGTTTGTGCAACACGCAACACCCAAACATGCTTTGGCGTTGCACAAGGTTTGCGTCCCGCCGCCTCGCTTCAACTCGTTGCCCGCTCGCGGGTTGCGGCCGGGCGCCGCGTCGTAAATTGTGCAACGCCCAAAGGTGGGGTGTTGCATAAGTCCCTCGATTGAGCGGCTTGTTGGTCGCCGCACGGACTGGCCCGTGTCCTGTCGATCAGGCACCGCCGTACACGCGAGAGAATACCGCACGGGCGGCTTGGAGTTCCAGGCAAGAAATCGGCCACCCGGGGCGCGCAACCTGTCAGCACGCAAGGTGGCCCCGGATATAATTACCCAAACGACCATAATCGGTTCGTGTCCCCCGAATCGCGCCCGAATCCGAATCCCCCCGCCGCGACCGGCGGCAGAACATCCGCCGAGCGAAAAGAACCCCCGGAACGGGTTGTCGGTTGCTGAAACGCAGCGTGATATGCGGACCGCGTAACACGCCGACCCATGTGGGGGGGGTAGCTGCAACAACTTGACGGGCCATCGCGTTACGGCGAGAATGGCGCATGTTACCATGCGGGATATGCCGCCGAAATCGCCACGATATTGAAATACTGCGGCGCGGGGCGGCGGCAGAATTACTAAGTTGGCTTTCGGAGGAGTGATATGAGCTTTCTCAAACGGCTATTCGGGAAAGGCGATGTGGGCGGGACAGCGAGCGACCGCCTGGACAAGCTTCAGTATGTTGCCCGCGAGGTCGCCATTGATCTCCTCCGGGAGCACGGAACTGTGCTGCCGTTAGGGCTCATCCTTGACAGAGATGATGAGGTAGTGACTCACTATCCAGACAAACGCGAGTGCGAGGATCCCAATGATGCGGTCGTGTCCATGTGCCTGCTTGTTCTTTCATGGCTTCAAGAGCAGGTGGAGTCAGGGCGAGCTACTGGAGTTGCCATCGTCACTGAGCTTGAGTCCGGAGACGCCAGAGCGATTGGGACACAGGTGGAGGTCCCTGGGGCTGTCCGCGCAATGATCTCTCCCTACCATCAAGACCAAGATCAATATGTGGTCGACTCGGCTGATGACGTTGACGATGGCCCTTTGCTGTTTGACAAGTACTTCCCATTTTGGGGCAGAACGAGTTAGCTAACATTCGGCTTCACAGGACGTGGAAATCCGCTGCGCTCCTTTCCCCGCCCGTGATCCACGCGCTATCTGGCTGGCGCACTCTACAGATTAGACGCGGGAGTTTTGGCGCAAATGTCCGACATAAACCTGCAAGACACGACGATTGAGAATGAAGTCATCGCAATTCGCGACACAACTTCTTTCAATGTAATTGGAAAAGGCGCGATTCTGAAGAATTGCGAACTCCAGATAGCTGTCCCTTCGCGGGCGTTGGCTGTTGCGGGAACGATTGTCGGTGGCATGATACATGCAAAGCGCGAGCTTCACGGGTTTGACTGGCTTGACGCTCGACTCGACGGCGTGACATTCAAGGGCCGATTCAAGAACAACCGCTTCGGGAACTTTCCACCGATGTACGATGATGGCACGATCGCGAACTGTGACTTCTCGGAAGCAAAGCTTCGTGACGCCCTGTTTCTGAACACAAACTGCGATGGTGTGACTTTCGGGCCGTGGCCAAAGTTCACGGTCACGAATTCTCCTGAGTTTCACGCCAGTATCGAAAGATGCGCGGAGTCAAATGCAATTTGGGACTACTTTCACTTCTTGTCCGATTACATCAACGAGTACAGTGATGACTCCGTCACACTCAACTTCATGACCATTGATGCTGAAGACTTGTGCAAGAGAGAGAACTTTGACATTGGCTCCTTTCGTAATTGTCTTGGGTCCGTTGCTGGGGTCGTCCACTGAAACGCCAGATACCATGCCGTCCACCGGAGCACGGCGTAGGGCGTTTACAAATGGAAGCCACATTGGCCGTGCCCGGTGACGGCGGCGTTCCGCTTCGATCCTCTGAATCGCCGCCCGCATGTACCCCAGGGCGTAGGCCATGCCCGCGTGCCAGTCGGCGGGGCAGGACATTTGCGGAGTGTGGTCGGGCCGTCACCGGGTCAGGGCGGGCACTTCGCGCAGATCGGACGGAACAGCTCGGTGCTCAGGTAGCGGTCGCCGCGGTCGGGCAGGACGGCGACGATGACGCCGGCCGACATGCCCCCGGCCACGCGCAGGGCCCCGGCGATCGCGGCGCCGCTGGACATGCCCACGAAGATGCCCTCTTCGGTGGCCAGGCGGCGCGTGGCCTGGAATGCTTCTTCGTCGTGAACGCAAATCTTGTCGTCGAGCATCGAGCGGTCGTAGATGTCCGGGCGGATCGCCTCCTGCATGTTCTTCAGGCCCTGGATCTTGTGCCCCATGGGTGGTTCTACCCCAACGACCCGGGCAGTCGGTTTCTTCTCGCGGAGGTAGCGGCTCACGCCCATCAGTGTGCCGGTCGTGCCCAGCCCGGCCACGAACACGTCGATCTGGCCGTGGGTCTGCGCGAAGATCTCGGGGCCGGTCGTCTCGTAGTGGGCCAGGATGTTGGCCTCGTTGGCGAACTGGTTGGGCATGTAGTAGCGGTCGGGCTCTTCTGCGACGAGCTGGTGGGCCCGGCGGATCGCCCCGTCGGTCCCCTCGTTGGCCGGGGTGAGCTCGACCTCGGCCCCGTACGCCTCCAGCACGCTGCGCCGCTCCATGCTCACGCAGGCCGGCATGCACAGCTTGACCCGGTATCCCTTGGCCGCCCCGATCATGGCCAGGGCGATGCCCGTGTTGCCCGAGGTGGGCTCGAGGATCGTCCGCCCCCGGCCAAGCTCGCCCGACTCCTCGGCCGCCCGAATCATGTAGTGGGCAGGGCGGTCCTTGATCGAGCCGCCGGGGTTGTTCCCCTCCAGCTTGCCGAAGACCCGCACCTGAGGACGCTTCCCGTTCAGGTTGGTCAGCTCCACCAGGGGGGTGTTGCCGATCGCGCTTGAGACGCTCATGGTGTCGTCTTTGGGCAGGTCCGTTTCGGTGGCCGCGGCCCGGCGAAGGCCGGTCGGCACGGGGACGTGTAAGTGGAGGTGGTCCGATCCGATCTGAGCGCCGAGAACCGCCATGTTGACCCTCCGTGGCAGGCCGGCCGCGACATCTTGCGCAGCCTGTGCAATTTACCGGGACAGCACGAGTTGCTCGTAGCTTTTCTCGGCAGGGTTGCAGGGCAGGCTACAAGAAGACTGCACCCGATACTGTACGCCCCGCGCTCGGGCGCGTGCAACCCCTTGACCGGCGGCCGGGTCCCTTGACCGTCAGTCCCCGAACGCCTAGACCTTACGCAGACCCCAGTTCGAGCAAAGGAGCCCGACGGCGTGAGCATCACGAGCCCCAAACCCCCGCTCCGCGTGGCCGTGTTGATCTCTGGCGGGGGGACCACGCTGCGCAACCTGATCGAGAGGATCGACGCCGGCGTACTTGCGGTCGAGATCGCCCTGGTGATTTCGAGCAGCTCCAAGGCCAAGGGGCTACGCTTCGCAGAGCAGGCGGGCATCCCGTCCGCTGTCATCCGCACGCGGGACTACCCTTCGCAAGATGCTTTCAGCGAGGCCATCTTCGGGCGCTGCCGCGAGGCCGGGGCGGAGTACGTCGTGATGGGCGGGTTCTTGAAGCGGATCACGATTCCCGAGGACTTTACCAACCGCGTGACCAACATCCACCCGGCCCTGCTCCCGTCGTTCGGGGGGGAGGGGATGTATGGGCACTTCGTCCACGAGGCCGTGCTCGAGCCCGGGGCCAAGGTGAGCGGTTGCACGGTCCACTTGGCCGATAACGAGTACGACCGCGGGCCGATCCTCGTGCAGAAGTGCGTACACGTGCTGGACGACGATACCCCGGAGACGCTGGCCGCCCGGGTCTTCGAGGCCGAGTGCGAGGCGTACCCCGAGGCGCTGCGCCTGATCGCCGCCGGGCGAGTCCGCGTCGAGGGCCGCCGGGTGCGCATCGCCCCGGCGTGAGGGTCAGGATCGCAGCGTGGCCACCAGGCGCAACGGGTTGCTGAGCAGCTCCAAGGCCGAGACGATGTTCGGGCAGACCACGTCGGCCGCCAGCAGGGTCTCGACGGCGGCCCCTTCGCCCTGGATCACGGCCACGCCCAGGGCGGCGTCGGCCAGCATCAGCCGGTCGTTGCGCCCGTTGCCCATGGCCACCACGCCCTCGGGGCCCAGCTTGGCCACGTACTGGCGCTTGGCGACCGCCTGGTCGTCGACCGGGAGGACCGCCAGCTCGCACGGGCATCCCTCCAGACGCGAGGCGGCCTTGCCGAACGTGTCGGCCGTGACCACGTGGATTTCCAGGCGCTCGGCCAGCCCGTCGAGGGCCTCGCGCACCCCCTCGATGATCTCCCCGTCCACGGCGAGCGTGCCGTTGTAATCGAGCACCAAGTGGCTCAGGCGCAAGAGCTTGTGGCCGGGTATCGAGACTTCCACCATCGAATGCGTCCTCCCGTCGGTGAAAAAGGGACCTGGTTCATCTTGCCGGCACAAAACAAACCAGGTCCTTCTTTCGTGCCACTACGGGGCATTCCGCTTGGCCAGATACCTGGAAAGCATGAAGTCGTAAGGCGTCGACGTATCGGTCATCACGTAGTCGATTTGCATCTCCGAGCAGGCCCGGCGGTAGCCCTCGATAAAGAGGTCGATCTGCTCGAGGTAGGCGTCGCGCACGTAGGCCGGGTCGATTTGCAGGCGCTCGTTGGTCTCCAGGTCGTAGAACGAGATCACCTCCCGGAAGGGGAACTTCAGCTCGGCCTCGTCGAACACGTGGAACACGATCACCTCGTGGCGCCGGTGGCGGAAGTGGTGCAGGGCCCGGACCACCTCCTCCTGCTCGTCGTACAGATCGCTTACCAGCACGATCAGGCATCGCTTCTTGAAGCGGTTGGCCAGGCGGTGCAGCGTCTCGGCCACGTCGGTCTCGCCGCCGGGTTCCACCTCTTCGAGCCGCCGCATCATGTCGTTGAAGTGGCGCGGCGAGCTGCGCGCGGGCATGTCGAGCCGCACCTCGGTGTCGAAGGTCGTGAGCCCCACCTGGTCCTGCTGGCGCGTCATCAGGTAGGAGAGCACCGCGGTCAGGTACGAGGCGTACTGGAGCTTCGAGAACTCGCCCGTGTGGCTGTAGCCCATCGACCCGCTGGTGTCCAGCAGGATCTGCACGCGCATGTTGGTCTCTTCTTCGTACTGCTTGATATAGAGCCGCTCGGTGCGGGCCAACATGCGGTAGTCGATGTGGCGAGGGTCGTCGCCGGCGGTGTACTCGCGGTGCTCGGCGAACTCGACGCTGAAGCCCTTGTACGGGCTGGCGTGCAGCCCCGAGATGGCCCCTTCGACCACACCGCGAGCCACGACCGACAGGTTCTTCACCCGGGCCAGGGCCTGCGGTTCGAGGTAGCGGTAGCCGGTCTGGGGACTCATCGTAGTTGGTACTTTCTTCTCAACGCCCACTCCATCGTCAGCACCACCACGAAGATGGTCCAAAACAGCGGCGGCCGGTAGAGGCGGCGCTCGATGAAGACCCGCTTCTTGCGCTGGGCCCGGTCGAGCTGCTTGATAAGCTGCTCGGCCGTGGTGATGTGGAAGTAGCGCCCGCCGCTGTCGGTGGCGATCCGGGCGAGCAGCTTCTCGTCGAGGTCGAGCTTCTCGAACTCCATGTTGGGCCGGCCCACCTCGACAACGATCGGCTCGGCCGTGCGCGTCAGCTCCCCGACCCGGGACTCGACCACGATCCGGTACTCGCCGGCCGTGGTCTCCTCGAACTCGGCCGAGTAGTGGCCGGCCGGACCGGGCACCGGCAACAGCGTGATCTCTTCGACCTTGCCGCTGGGCAGGGTCACCTTGGCCGTGACGTCGGCGTCGCGGGCCCCTTCGCCCTGCGCGTCGCGCACGATGGCCGAGATGCGCACCGGCTCCTCCGGATCGTAGTAGCCCTTGTCGGTGGTCGCGGCCACGCTCGCGCCGGTCTCGACGGCCTCGTCCTGCCCGGCCAGCCAGCGGACCATCTGGCCCCAGAACCGCAGGAAGGGCGACTCGCGGTCCAGTGCCCGGGGGCCCTGCTGCCATTTGCGCGTGGTGTCGCCGCTGAAGACGGCCGTGCGCCCCTCGCCCAGCGGCTGCACGGCGAGCACGGGCATGGCCCCGTCGGCCTCGGGGAACTCGGCCAGCACGGTGGCCCCCGGCTTCGCTTCCAGCACGCGCGTGCAGCCGTCCAAGGGGGGCAGCCCCTCGACCCGGGCCGGACCCTGGCGCGTGGGAAAGAAGCCGGCGATGTTGGCGAAGATCGGGTGCTGCGCGCCGTCGGGCGTGAGCGTGGGCAGAAACGGCTCGGTCACCTGGCCCACGTCGCGCCCGCCGAGGCGCACGGGCAGGATCTCGCCGATCGGCGTGCCCTCGTATCCGCCGGGTCCCAGGGCGTGGTAGCCGCCGAGCATCACCAGCCCGGCCCCGTTGCGCACCCGCTCGGCGATCAGCTCCTGCTGCGGCCCGCGGAAATACGACGCGTCCAGGTCGCCGATGATGAAGACGTTGAACTTCTCGAGGGTCTCGGCGTCGCTGGGCAGCCCGTCGAGCGCAAGCTCCGGGATGTTCGTGCGCGTGAGAAAGACGTTAGGGCGTGTTTGCACCAGGGCGCAAAACTCCAGGTCGGGGTCGAGGTTCAGGAACCGCTGGACCAGGGCCCCGTACTCGGCCCGGATCGTCCCCTCGACGTAGAGCACGCGCATGCCCGACTCGACCACCATGGCCACGGCCGAACGCTCGTTGTTCTCCTCGATCTTCTCCTCGCTCGCCGGGGGCACGCGCACCTTGTACGTGTGGCGCCCCTCCTTCTCGGGCCGGAACTCGAAGGTGACCTGCTGCGAGCCCTCGATCTGGTCGAGCGCGAGCTCCTGCTGCTGGATCACCTGGTCGTCCTCTTCGAGCACCACCTGCACCACGTGCCCGGCCAGGCCCACGCCCTCGACCGAAGCGGTAATCCGCGCCACGTTGTCCAGCAGCATGCGCTCCGGGCAGTCGAGCCCCGTAAGCTGCACGTCGCGGTAGCTCACGTCGCTTTTGAGACTCGCCCCCACGCCCACCGTGTAGACCGGGGCGGGCATCCTCATGGCCAGCTCCAGCGGGCTGCGGGCCGAGTTGTGGTTGCCGTCGGATAGCAGGATCACGGCCTCGGGCTCGATCCGCTGGTTGTCCGCGTCGCTGAGCTTGGCGGCCACGACCGTCGCCCGCGAGAGCGACGTGGCCTTTCCCTCCGGCCGCAGCCCGGGCAGCTCGGCCGCCACGTTCTCGATCTCTCGCCCCCGCTCCGAGAACTCGACCAGGTGCAGCGCGAAGTCCCCCTCGAGCTCCTCCCACCACTTCTCGACCTGCTGCCGTGCCTGGTTGAAACGGGTCACGCCCGTGGCGTCGTCGGCGATGCTCATCGACTCCGACGTATCCAGGAGCACGACCAGCGCCGGCGGCTCCTCGACGTCCTTGTAGTAGCTGAACACCGGCCGGAACAGGAGCAGCACCACGATCAGGATCGCGATCACCCGCAACAGCAGCAACCCCTGCCACCGGTCGCGCCGCAGCAGCCCGTAGGTCCGCCAATAGAAGAACCCCGCCAACCCCACCGCCGCAGCCGCGACGGCGAGCATGGTCAGGAAGCTGTAGCCTTGGGCCAGCGTGATGTCGAACATGGTCAGTGCCACACTACGCCGGTAACCGAAATTCAGGTCTTGTGTTTTTGAACTGGCGTGCAGCGGTCACTTGCGATTTCAGTGCAGTGGTGATCTTGGGCACACCTGTGCGTTCACGTTTTGTCTTC
>Ga0180438_10000750_pt1 | contig 59695 bp, 41 predicted proteins | sample SS_ome_12_FD_132455 | JGI IMG/M metagenome (GOLD analysis project Ga0180438, IMG submission 132455) | Hypersaline lake sediment archaeal communities from the Salton Sea, California, USA - SS_3_D_2 metaG | ecosystem: Environmental > Aquatic > Non-marine Saline and Alkaline > Hypersaline >... | reverse complement strand
GAGCCGCGCGATGTTCTGGCCATGCTGCGGTCTCTGATCGGCGACGACGCATTTTTCCGGACACTCAAGCACTTTCTGCACCGGCACGCATTTCAACCCGTGGACACCCACGATTTCATGAAGGCCGTCAAGACCGTAACCGGCCAGAATATGGGATGGTTTTTCGAGCAGTGGATCTTCAGCCCCGGACACCCCGTTTTCGAGATCGCTTCCCGATGGGATGCCGATGCCGGAAAGATCAAGCTCGACATCCGCCAGGTCCAGGACACCTCGCTGGGGATTCCCATCTTCAGGATGCCGGTCATCATCGGCATCACGACTCCACAGGGAAATTCGTCACACAAGGTATGGCTGAAGGAGGCCGAAGAGAGTTTTGAAATATCCTGCCCGCAGAAACCACTCATGGTCCGGTTCGATGAGGGGAATTGCCTGCTCAAAGAATGGTCTTTCCCCAAAAGCCTCGCAGAGCTGATATTTCAACTCGAAAATGACGATGTCATAGGCCGCATGTGGGCGGCGTCCGAACTGAAGCGCCACGGGGATGATCCCCAGGCCGTCTCTCATCTGCAACAGAGCGCCCGGGAAGACGGCTTTTGGGCGGTGCGGGAACGTGCGCTGGAGACCCTGAGAGGGCTGGACAGAGAGGAGTTCATCCCGCTTTTCCGGCGGATGAGCCTGGACGCCAACTCCGCGGTGAGGACGGCCGCCTTGGCGGCTCTGGGAGCATTCCAACGGCCAGACCTGGCGGGCTTTTTCAAAGAGCGGTTTCAGAAAGATGACAGCTACCGCGCCCAGGCTCAAGCTCTGGAGGCTTTAGGCAAGACCGGAGAAAAATCCGCGGCATCCTTCCTCAAACAAGCGTCTCAAACCGAATCGCCCCGACACGTGATCCGCACCGCCGCCGAGCGGGCCTTGAAAGAACTGGAACAAGAGAAATAAAAGGCAACAAAGGATCACATGCGACACATCCGATTCCTCTCCAGGCCCGTCTTAGGCCCGGCTGCGGCATTTCTCCTGTTCTTTGTTCTTCCGGTGCAGAGTCAGGATGAGTCAAGGCTGTTTCAGCGGATCGACCGCCGTGCCGGCCGCCATCTCGCCTTTCTCCGTGAGCTCAGCCGTTCCGTAAAGGGAGGCGAAGAAGCGGTGCAAAATCGAGTGGCGGAGCGATTTGTTTCGCTCGGTTGCCGCGTCGAAGTGCTGCGCATCCCGCCCGCAGAGCTAGAACTCAAGCATGAGTTCGCCGCTCGGCAGGAAGTGCCCGACGAAGAGCGCATCAGCGTGGTCGGGACCTATCCCGGGAAGCAAGGAGGCCCCAGCCTGCTGTTTTTCGCCCATCCCGACAATCCCCCATTGAAAGACCTGGACCGCTGGATCCACGATCCCTTCGGCGCGGAGATCGAAGGCGGACGAGTCTACGGATGGGGCGTGGCCGATGACTTGGCGGGAGTCGCGATCATGGCCGAGGCGTTGGAGGCCATTCGCGAAGCCGGGCTGGAGCCACCGGGAAAGATCATTCTCTGCAGCACGCCCGCCAAAAGAAATGCCCAGGGAGTCATCGCGTTGCTGAGCCGGGGCTATACCGCGGATGCCGCCGTCTACCTGCACCCGGCCGAATCCGGCGCAGGAATGAAGGAGATCAAGGCCATCGCTTCGGGAATGCTCCGCTTCCGCATAACAGTCAAGGGAAAACCGCCGATGACCACGGAGCCGGGAAAAACCGCCTTCGCCCATATGGCCGTCAATGCCGTCGATAAGGCGCTGGTGGTGATCCAGGCGCTGAAAGACCTGGATGCCCGTCGAGGTGAGAGCGTCCGCCATCCCGGGCTGGATGATGCCGTCGGGAGAAGCACCAATCTACTCATAAGTTACCTCCATGCCGGGACTGCAGAGGCGCTGACTCAGGTGCCGGAGGAATGCACACTCGGAGCCTCCCTGACTTTTCCCCCGTCAGAAAAATTAGAACTGGTCCAGAGACAGGTGGAGGACTGTATCCGACGGGCCGCAGCTTCGGACGGCTGGCTCACAACCCATCCTCCGGTCATCGAATGGCTGTTCGGAACTCAGGGAGTGGAAATCCCGGCCCACCATCCCCTGTACCGAGTGGTCAGCGGCGCCATAGGTGTAGTGACCGGAACCCGACCCTACGTCAATCCCCTGCATTCGGCCAGCGATATCCGGAATCCCATCCTGTTCAGCGGGATCCCCACCGTGGGATTGGGGCCGCTGGCCGGGAATCTGGCCCAGAACGGAGCCCATGACGAATGGGTCGATGCCGAGGATTTCATCCGCGCGGTCAAGATCGCGGCCAAGATCATGCTGGATTGGGGGAAGGCAGATCTGGAATAGAATTCAAACCGCGCGAGGAGGGCCAGGGATGAAACAAGGGAAGAGCTAGGCCGGCTTATCCAAATACTTCCGGGAAAAGACGTTCATGAGCCTTTCAATGTCTTTACCCGGAAATTCTTTGAGTTCCTCGAATTCTTGGCAGCGGCGTTGGATGATTTCCAGGGCGATGTATATCTCCCGAACAGCGATATCTCTTTCACGCATGACATCCTCTTCCTCAGACATCCCCGAGTCTTTTTTCCTGTCTTATATCACAAAGCCGGATCGGGCTCAAACTCGATACCGCCGAAGGAGCGATCCGATACAGGATGTATCGCCGGGCGGGTGTAGAAAGGATTCGCAGGAGGCCAAAACCTTCTCGAGGATCGATGCGTATTTACTTTAATATGTATTTATGATAAATAGTTATAGAGAGGCCGCCCCATGCAAGATATGACGCGTAATGAGGAATTTGTTCTTTTATCCATCTGGAAACTCAAAGAAAAGGCATACGGTGTGACCATCAGAGAAAACTTTCGTCAAATCACGGGAAAGACCCTGAATTTCGGTTCGCTTTACAATACACTCTACCTGCTGGTGCGCAAGGGATACGTTATCTCTCGTGAGAGTGATCCGCTCTCCAAGCAAGGAGGCAGACGCAAGATCCTCTATTCCCTTACCCCGCTGGGCGAGAAGGCCTTAAGGGAGGTTCGGAGGGTGCACCAGTTGGCCTGGAATGAGGTTCCGGATTTTGCCCTTAAGAAGGATTGAGGGTGAAAATGAGATATCGCCCGCCAAAATTATTCATCTGGATCCTCAAACGGTTATCCCTCTACGAAGACATGTTCGGCCTGAGCCGGGACATCGCAATCGAGTTTGAAGGGAGGGTAAAAAGGCGCGGCCGCTTCCATGGTCTGTTCTGGATTCTGGGAAGCACGGGGCTGGCAGTCTTTCACTATATTTGGCTGAACCTGCGCTGGCGGACCGTCATGTTCCGTAGCTACCTCAAGACCGCAGCCAGAAACATCCTCAGGTTCAGACTGTTTTCCTTCATCAAGATCAGCGGACTCTCCCTGGGCGCCGCCTCCTGCATCCTGATCTACCTGTTCGTGGTGGATGAACTCTCCTTCGATAGGTTTCACCAAAATGAGGATTCTTTATTCTCCATCCACCAGATACAATATGATCGGGATTCCGGGAAAGAAACCGGGCGTCAACCGTTCCTGCCGCCCGCATTAGGACCGGAACTTAAGAGATCCCTCCCTGAGATCAAATACCAGACCCGGCTCACCAGCAGCACCGGGGTGGTCCGCTCAGAAGACAGGATGTTTCGAGAGCAGATCTGGCTGGCGGATTCCGCCTTTTTCGAAATGTTCAGCTTCCCGCTGCGCTATGGTGATCCGAGGACCGCCTTGGCCGACGACACCAGTCTGGTACTCACTCGATCCGCCGCCGATAAATACTTCGGCGCCGCAATTCCCTTGGGAAAAATCCTGACCATCACCTGCGGCCATTCCGCCAAGGATTACGTCGTGACCGGGATAGCCCAAGACATCCCCGTCAACTCATCGATAAGATTCGATTTCCTCATTCATGTCGACAATCTACCCATGGTCATCAACAATGCCGAGATACTCGACAACTGGAGGCGATGGTACTGTCCCCTCTTTGTCCAGGTGCAGCCGGACACCGGGATGGAACGCGTCGGTGTGGGATTGTCGGGATTCTGCCAACAGTATTTCGGCCCGGTCATCCAGAGGCGTATCGACGAGGGCGACGATCCCTTTCGATTCGGCCTGCAGAACCTCCGAGATCTCCATCTGGATTCCCGCCTGGCAGGTAACGCGGGGCTGGACACGTCCTATCTCCTGTCAGTCATCGCCCTGGTCATCCTGCTCATCGCGTGTGTGAATTTTATCAACCTTTCCATCAGCTCCGCCTCCCTGCGTTCCATGGAGGTCGGGATGCGGAAAGTATTGGGAGCCGCGCGAAAACAGCTCGTGAGGCAGTTCCTGATCGAAGCCTTGCTGATCAGCTTTCTCGCCATCGGCGCCGGGATCATCTTATCCGATCTGCTGCTTCCCAGTTTCAATGCCCTATCCGGAAAACAGCTCTCCCTGACCCGTCTTTTCGACGGCATGCATATGGCATCCCTATTGGCAATTGCGCTATTCGCCGGCCTGGCCGCGGGAACCTATCCGGCGTTCGTCTTGTCGGCTCCCCGGCCGGTGGATATCATCAAGCACAGGCAGAATAGCGGAAGCAAAACCACTCTGACCAAAGCCCTGGTCGTCCTGCAGGTCTCGCTATCCGTGATCCTGGCGGTCTCCGCCGCCGTGCTGGGAAACCAGGCCTCCTTTTTGATCAAAAAGGATCCCGGATATGCCAGCGAAGGCCTGATCGTGATCCTCACCCAGGAAAATGAATGTCTTGCATCGGAAAGGCTCTACCATCTCTTTCGCAGTACGGTAGTCTTTGACAGCCGAGTCCTGGCGATATCGGCCAGCAACCGGGAATTCGGCCTCTTCCTGCCCTCCCAAATGCTGGAGCTGGGCGAACGAAGCATCCACTACCGATTCAACCGGGTGGATCCCGATTTCCTCTCGACCATGAAGCTGAAGCTGATCCAAGGCCGGGATTTTTCTGCGAACATTTCCGCCGACCGGGATGCGGTGATCGTCAATAAAAAGTTCATGGAAAGCCTGGGAGCCGAATATCGGATGGGAAGACCATTGGGTGACATGACCATGGGATTTCCCTACCGCTGCCGTGTCGTCGGCGTTATCGAGGACTGTCATTTCCGGTCCATGCGCAGCGAGATCGAGCCGCTGCTCCTCTATGTGGGACAGGGTCCGGACCCCAGTCGGGACCGGTTCAGCCGGATCATGGTCCGGACCCAAACCCAACATATCACGGAAACCACCGCCGCGCTGGAAAAAGCATGGACGCAGGTCCGGCCCGATAAGCCCTTCAGCCACTACATCCAGGACGACGCATTGAAAAGCCTCTATGACAACGAAAAACGATGGACTGTCATCATACGCTATGCCTCCATCATCAGCATCCTGCTGGCCTGTATGGGCATCTTCGGCCTTACGGCCATAACTCTAAACCGCCGGATCAAGGAGATCGGCATTCGCAAGGTCCTGGGAGCCGGGATCGAGCAGATCGTTTATCTCGGGCTCAAAGAATTCCTGTTGCTCATCGGCCTGGCCAATCTCATCGCCTGGCCCATCATGTATTTCATAATGCATGGGGTACTGGAGAACTACCCCTATCGGATCGGGATCGGGATCCATTATTTTTTCCTGGCCGGGGCGGGGTCGATGTTCATCGCCGTCCTGACGATCATCCATATCTCGCTGAAAGCCGCGCTGGCCGATCCGGTGGAGAGCCTGCGATACGAGTGACGCGGCCTCTTTTCTTCCGGCATCAAGAATCTCCCTGTATAAGGGCGACAGATTTACTCCGTCTTATTCACATAATCCATAATCAACTTCACTCGACAAAGTTTTGGTTGTCCTCTGGATGATTTTTTTTTATAAATGAAGACACTACGGATAAGGTTGGATACCACTCATGGAAGGCCTAAGATTCTCAGAGACCGCAAGATGGAATCCCAACCCTCTCCTCAATAAAACCATGATAAAAAAAATCACGACCATTCTATTGTTGCTCGGCATGGGATACGTCCCGACCCGGGCGTTTCCTCAGGAAAAACTCGAATCAGCCGGAACCCCCGCATCCGCCCGGCTGCAGTCCTGGGACAGGCACGTCCGCATGCGCGACGCCTCTGTTTTCCGGGGCCTGACTTGGCAGCCGCTCGGCCCACGCTTCCTGGGAGGAAGGGTGGAGACCATCGACGCGATTCCGGGAACGGGGATGATTTTTGTGGGATTCGGCGCCGGCAACGTCTGGAAGACCGTCAATAACGGATTGACATGGGATCCGGTGTTCGAGCATGAGGCCACCTTCACCATCGGCGATCTCGAGATTTCGAAGCATGATCCCGACACGATATGGGTGGGAACCGGGGAAAATCTTCTGGCGAGAAGCTCATTCGCCGGATTGGGCGTATTCAAATCAGAGGACGGCGGCCGAACCTGGACCAACATGGGGCTGCATGAGACCCACCACATAGGCCGCATCATCGTCCACCCGCGGGACCCCGACACCGCGTATGTCGCCGCCCTGGGACACGAATACACTCCTAACCGGGAACGCGGCCTCTTCAAAACCGGTGACGGCGGCCGCACATGGATCAAATGCCTGTACATATCGGACCGAGTGGGCGTGGTGGATGTCGCCATGGATCCCTCAAATCCCGAGATCCTGTATGCCGCGACCATGGAACACGGCCGCAAGGCCTGGAAGAATTTTTCCGAGGGTGAAGACAACGGCATACACAAATCGGTGGACGGCGGCCGGTCATGGAAGCGGCTGACCGCCGGTCTGCCCGGAGGACCGCATATCGGGCGCATCGCGTTGGCGGTCTCGCCGTCGAATCCCGATGTCGTCTACACTCTGCTGGTCAACCGAACTCCCCATACCGTTAAAACCGAAAAGGGAGAGCAAACCGAGAGGCCCGGCCCGGAGGTCTATCGGTCAGCCGACCGCGGTGAGACCTGGGTGAAGCGGCCGATGCGAAACGATCAGATCCAGATTCATTCCTACGGCGACATCCGTGTCTCTCCGGATGATCCCGATACGATCTATATCCTGGGAGTCAATCTCCTTTATTCCGAAGACGGCGGGGAGACATTCTCCAAACTCGAGGGGACCATCGTGCACCTCTATCATCATCCCACCCGGGCCCTTCACCTGGACCAGCATGAGCTGTGGATCGATCCGACCGACCCGGACCGATTGATTCTGGGGAACGACGGGGGAGTGTACGTCTCACTTGACAGAGGCCGCAACTGGCTGCACTGCAATAATATTCCCGCCGGCGAGTTTTATTCGGTCTCGGTGGACACGTCCGATCCCTACCTCATCTATGGCGGGACTCAAGACAACGCGGCCGTCTTCGGGCCGAGCGACCGAATCCCGGAAGAAGGCATCGAGGATCCCTGGCAGAACGTGTGGATCGACCTGTGGGGCGGCGGAGACTCCTACATAACGCTCAAGGATCCCTCCGATCCGTACACCATCTATTTTGAACAGCAATTCGGAAACTTTCAGAGAAAGAACATGAAGACCGGACGAATCGAGCGCATCCGGGCGCGTCTCAAGGACAAGGCCCCACTGCGCTACAATTGGATGTCGCCTTTCATCATCTCTCATCACAATCCTCTTACGGTGTATTTCGGCGCCAACCGCCTGTTCAAGTCACTCGATCGCGGCGATAACTGGATCTGCATCAGTCCCGACCTCTCCACCCAACCGGGACCGGAGAGACAGGGCAATGTCCCCTACGGCACCATCACCACCCTAAGTGAATCTCCCCTGGCTCCCGGTCTGCTCTACGTGGGAACGGATGACGGGCTCGTCTGGGTCACACGCAACGACGGGAACACATGGACCAAAATCAACGCCGGCCTGCCGGATAAATGGGCGAGCCGGGTGGAAGCCTCGTCGGCCGAACCGGGCACAGTATACGCCTCCCTGACAGGCTACCGCGAAGATGATTTCGAAACCTATCTCTACAAATCCCGAGACTTCGGCGCCACCTGGGATTCCCTGGCGGCGGGCCTTCCGCCCGAGCAGTTCAATGTGATCCGTGAAGATCCGGCCCATCCCGACATCCTGTATGCCGGATCCGACCAGGGGGGAGTGTACACCTCTCTCGACGGGGGTGCCACCTGGGCATCTCTGTGTTCGAATCTCCCGACCTGCGCCGTTCAAGACATCGCCATCCATGCCCGCGCACGCGAGATGGTGGTCGCCACCCACGGCCGCAGCATGTTCAAATTGGATCTCATCCCGATCCAGGAGTACAGTCCGGAAATCGGCGAAAAATCTCTCCATCTCTTCCCTCTCAGGCCGGCCCTCCTCCCGCCGTCGAGAGATTACACCGGAGACTGGGCCTATGAGTTCCGCCGGGAAGCGGTCCTCCACTACTATCTCAAGGATAAGGGTCCCGTCATCATTCGCATCCTGGACAAGGACGGCAGGCCGATCAAGGCATGGTCCGCGTCCGGAAACGACGGGATCAACACCGCAGTCTGGAATCTGAGCCCCGAGGAACAAACCGAGAGTAAAGGTGTCTATGCGCCGGCGTTCAAGCTGGTCGATCCCGGCGTTTACCGGGTGGAACTCCAGGCGGGTGCGGATACGGTGTCCGGCGAGCTGGATGTTCGGGCTCCGGATCAAGCTAAGGTCGGTTCCTCCACCTCGGCCTTTCCGCGTGACCGTTAGAAACCGGGGCGCCAACCGGTCAGTCGTCGATCGAAGTTATGTCCAACACCCACATTCCGCGTCCGTGGGTGGCGATGACCGCCATGCGATCACGGGGATGAACCACCAGGTCATGGACAAAAACCGTCGGCAGATTTCCGCCCAACACATGCCAGGACCGGCCACCGTCCGTGCTCACGTACACTCCCAGGTCGGTCCCGACATAGAGCCGATCAGCGGATTTCGGGTCCTCTCGAGCGACGTTGATCGGTCCTCCGGGGAGATTCCCGGAGATATCGGTCCAGGTCCTTCCATAATCGGTCGACCTATAGAGATAATCCGTGAAATCATCATCCCGCATCCCGTTCAGGGCGATGTAGACCGTGCCTTGATCGAAGGCCGAGGCCGTGAGCCGCGATACATGCTTATTGAAGGGCAGGCCGTCTGAAATCTCGATCCACGCATTCCCGCCGTCCCGCGTGACATGCACCCGTCCATCGTCGGTCCCCACATAGATGAGGCCGAATTTAAGGGGAGACTCCGAGATCGACGTGATGGTGGCGAAAGAGACATCGTCCTGCTGTTCGGGATTGAGATAGGTCAGGTCGGGGCTGATTTTTTCCCATGTGCCGCCGCTGTCCAGGGAGCGGAAAAGATACTGCAGGCCGAGGTAGATGACGGTGGGATTGTGGGGGGACAGAATGAACGGGGTCAGGCTTTGGGATCGATAGGCCGGCTCCCCTTTCTTCCGTTCCGGCCGGGTACTGACCGATTTCCAGCGGCCGTCCTCGAGGACCGACCGGGTCAGATTGCCGCAATAGTAGACACTGGGATTGCTGGGATCGACGGCGACCACTTGATATTCGCCGCCCGGAACACCTTCCCACATCGGCCGGTAGTCCTGTCCGGGGCGTCCCCGGCCCGGTCGGCAGGTGACGGGACCGCGGAAGCATCCGTGGTCTTGGGGTGAGCCGTAGACATAGAACGGGTCCTGCATATCCACCGCGACGCTGTAGAACTGTTGGACCGGCAGGTTGTGGTGAAAATTCATCCAGGCTGCGCCGCCGTCATACGAGATATTCACGCCGCCGTCATTTCCGTTTACCAGGTAGGAGGAATCATCCGGATCGATCCACAGGGCATGATGGTCGACATGCAGCCCCGGATAGGTGATTTTTTCGAAGGATTTCCCACCGTCGGTAGAGCGCAAAAGGTTGACTCCCAGCAGATAGAGGGTATCCTCGTCGTTGGGATCCACCCGGATCTGCCCGAAGACCCAGCCGAACCAGTTGATGTTGGGGTACATCAAAAGCGGAGAGAGGACTTCATAGGGTGGTCCGACCTTCCGCCAGGACTGACCTCGATCGTCGGTGCGGTAGACTTCGGCTCCGATGACCTCTTGACGGCTCGCCTCAGCGGCCTTGAAATCCGGGTCCCATTCCTTGCTGGTTGAAGGCCGGGGGGTGTGATTCCGAAGCAGGGCGTAGAGCACATTGGGATTGGACCGGGAGATATCGATGCCTATCCTCCCCCGCAGATGAGAAGCGGGGAGCCCTTGGTTGATGGGAGCCCAGGTCTGTCCGCCGTCGCCGGTCTTATGGATGCCGCTTCCCGAGTAACCCGGTTTGGTCTGGGGATCGCTCCAGCGCCGGCGGATTCTCTGCCAGGTGGCGGCGTACAGGGTATCGCTGTCACCGGGATCCATGACCAGGTCGATGGCTCCGGTCTTTTCATCCACGTAGAGCACCTTGTCCCAGCTCAAGCCCCCGTCCGAGGTTTTGTATACTCCCCGCTCGGCATTGTCGGTCCACTCATGACCCGAAGCCGCCACGTAGACGATGTCAGGGTCTTGGGGGTGGATCACGATCCGCGCTATGGTATGGGTTCCTGCCAAGCCTTTGTATTCCCAAGTATTCCCGCCATCCAACGACCTGAAAACACCGGCCCCGGAAAGAGAACTGCGCAGGATGTTGGCCTCCCCCAATCCCACCCATATGATATTCGCGTTGGATGGGGCGATGGCCACATCGCCCACCGATGCGGAAGGAGCGTCCTCCAGCAGGGGCTCCCAAGTGGTCCCTGCATTGATGGTTCGCCAGACTCCGCCGGAGGCGGAGGCAATGAAGATCCTGCGCTTGTAGTCCCGGTGGACGGCCACATCCGTGATCCGGCCGCTGAAGATATCGGGGCCGATGAACTCCCATTCCAAGTCTCTGAATATCGAATCCTGCTTCATGGCCAGATGATCCCTGAACCAGTTCAGCCGGATCTCCGGATCGGTGGATTGGGTCAAGGTCCGTTGGGGAGACGAAGGAGAATAATCGGACAACAGGAATAGGTGGATGATCAGAAAGAGCGGAATAAGTCTTGGCAGGGAAGATGGTTTCGCTCTGGCTCCATGGGTTGTGGGCATGCTCGTCCTCCTTCTTCGCATATCATCGGAAATCACCGATGAATCAGTTTTGGCGTTGTCATTGCTATATCCCAACCGGATGGGTACTGTCAAGTTGGCGCGTCGGCCTGTCGGTGTTTCGGCTTTCGTGATCGACACGAGCAGAGAGAGATCCTGGAAAACACTGGTCCGGCGGCATTTTTCCTTGATGAACCGGCCGAATTGAACATACAATGAATCCAAACAACCGTCGAATGATCTGTTAGGCAAGAATCCGAAGCCGTGGAGTTAGAGGCTTTCGGACTGAATACTCAATCTGAATGACCTAATAAGGAGGGAAACGATGCAACGATCCCGGTATCTAAGCCCAGCGGCTTTAATTATTCCGCTCTCTCTGATCTTCTTCTCGGATCCGCTCAACGCCCAGCGCGCCGAGCAGGGTCCCAAACCCGTTGCCAGAGCCCAACGTGCCATGGTCTCGACATCACATCCCCGGGTGACGCGCACCATCCTAGAGGTCCTGCAGGAAGGAGGGAACGCAGTGGACGCCATGATCACCGCCCTCCCCCTGCAACATGTTATCGAGCCCCAGATGTCGACGCTGGCCGGCGGCATGGGGGGACTCATCTATTGGGCCGAGACCGGTGAGCTCATCTACCTCGATGCAGAGCTCGACCACACCCTAAAGGCCCCGACCGGGCGATCTCTGGGCCTGCCCAGCGGCATGTCCGTCACATCGGGGCGGCGCATCGGGGTGCCGGGAATCGTACCCGGCCTGCGGGCAGCCGCCGCTCGCTACGGAACGCGTCCCTGGAGTCAGTATTTCGGCCCGGCCATACAGGCCGCAGAGGAAGGCTTCACCATGTACTCGTTCCTATATGGAGAGATGAATGATGCCTTCGAACGGCTGGGGGCCCATCCGGTCACACGCGAAAAGTGGATGCCGGAGGGCTTCATCCCGCCTGTCGGGGACGTCGTGCGGCAGCCCAAGCTGGCCCGGACCCTTCGCCGCCTGGCCGAGGAAGGCCCGGACTACTTCATCCGCGGAGACTGGGCACAGCACTTCGTGGACGAGGTCAACCGGACCGGGGGCCGTATCTCCCTGGAGGAATTGGTCTCCTATCAGACACGCTGGGTGAAGCCGGTGGAATTTTCCTATCACGGGCACCGGCTTCGGGGCGCGCCGCCGGCATCTACGGCCGGTGTGCTCAACGGCATGATCTTTAACATCTTGGAGAATTTCGATTTGGAGGGAAAGGGTCACTTCACACAGTCCGCCGAAAGCTTGGCCCTGATCCGTAAGGCCTACGATCTGGCCCAGATTCACACTTCCCGGTTCATCGGCGATCCGCGGATGGTCCGCAACCCGGTCGGGCTCATGCTGTCCAAGGAGTACGGGAAATGGCTTGCACGTCTCATTCCCGAGAGCTGGCCGCTGAAGAGCCTCTCCGACGGCGACGGTGTGTTGGATCCTCCCGGCCTGCGGGGCGCATCGGCGGATTGGGGAACGGCACCTCATGAATACACCGACACCAATCATCTGGTGATCGTCGATGAGCAGGGCAATTGGGTGTCCATGACCCACACCGTCTACGGCTCCACCTTCGGGACCGGCCTTACCGTGGATGGGGTCGGTGTCAACACCGGGAATACGTTTCCCGGCGTTGGAGTCGGCGACGGCCGCCGGGTGATCACGCCGTTTCCGGCATTGATGGCGGTGGACGAGGCGGGCAGCCCATGGTTAGCGATAGGATCGCCGGGCCTATCCTCCCGGGCCGTCGCACTGACCCTGATCAACCTGATCGGCTACGGCATGGACCCCTATGCCTCAGTAGACTCACCCAGATTTCGTGGATATGGGCCGTACGACTCTCTCCAGGTTGAATCTCGTATCCACGAGGACGTCATCGAAGGTCTCGCCGCCCTCGGCATCCGTGTCGATCTCAGTGCTCCCTACAACTGGCACATGGGATCAATCCAGCTGGTGATCCGCGACCAGCGGACCGGGGAACTGGTCGGCGTCGCTGATCCGCGCCGAGCCGGGTATGCCGCCGGGTACTGAGACCGATCACTAAACGAGGAAGCATATCCTATATCGCGATAAGGAACCTGTCGGCAGATTGAAACGTCAGCCGGTAATCTCTCCCGGCAAGGCAAAACTTTGGGGGACATCACCGGCTTTCGGGGCCGGTCTTAAGCTCCAGTCGGTCTTGGAGATGCTTCCGCTGGGCGTCCAGAACATGAAATTTTTCAGAGACTGTGATATACATATCCTTTCCTTCCCTGCTTCCCGCGTGTGAAGCAGGAGACGGAGGCAGAGGCACTGAACCTCCGACCCGTGCCTAAAGCGGCATTCCGGGGCGGAAATATCGTGTCCAGCCGATCCAAAATCATGCAGCGAGGTTGTCTCCCATGAAAATCACACGATTTCTCAAGCCGGCACTCCTGATGGTCCTCATCATATCGGCAGCGGGCTGTCGAAGGGCCGAGGTCACTTCCGGAGCTGCCGCACAGGGTTTTAAGTGGCAGGTCGATCAGTTCGCGGACTTGAAGATCCTGCGCTACCAGGTTCCGGGATTCGAAGAGCTGAGCACAGCCCAGAAGGAATTGATCTACTATCTCAGCGAAGCCGCCCTCTGTGGGCGGGATATCTTCTTCGACCAGAACTATAAACACAACCTGTTGATCCGCAGGACACTCGACGCCATCGTCGAGGGGTATGCCGGCGACCGCACCGATCCTCAGTGGAAGAAGTTCATGGTCTATACAAAACGGGTGTGGTTTTCGAACGGGATCCATCATCACTACGCCACCGACAAGTTCATCCCCGAGTTCAGTCCCGAGTATTTCGCTTCCCTGGTCAAGGCTTCCGAAGGGGTGGAATTCCCGCTGGCCGAGGGCCAGTCGCTAAATGATCTGCTCGCGTTCCTGCGGCCTATACTCTTTGATCCGACCGTCGATGCCAAGATGGTTTCACAGGACTCCTCCAAAGACCTGGTCGCCAACTCCGCCGTCAATTTCTATCAGGATGTGACCCAAGCGGAAGTGGAAGCGTACTACAAGAGTATTGCGGACGAGGAAGATCCGACTCCTATCTCCTACGGGCTGAACTCACGAGTGGTGAAGAAGGCGGGAAGAGTGACGGAAGAGGTTGCTTTCCTCGACGGGCTCTATGGGCCCGCCATCGAGAAGATCATCTTCTGGCTGGAGAAAGCGGCAAGGGTAGCCGAGAACGATCAACAGAGGAAGGTGATCGAGAAGCTCATCGAATATTATCAGACCGGCGACTTAGAAAAGTTCGATGAGTACAACATCTTGTGGGTCGATGATCTGGACTCCAGAGTGGATTTCATCAACGGATTCATCGAAGTCTACAAAGATCCTTTGGGTATGAAGGGCAGTTGGGAGTCGGTGGTCAACTTCAAGGACCTCGCGGCCACCCAAAGAACCGATATCATATCGGCCAACGCCCAATGGTTCGAAGACAATTCCCCGGTGGATCCCCGTTTCAAGCGGGATGAGGTCAAAGGAGTCTCCGCCAAAGTGATCACCGTCGCCATGCTGGGCGGCGACTGCTACCCCGTCAGCCCGGTCGGCATCAACCTCCCCAACGCCAACTGGATCCGTCGAACCCATGGTTCAAAATCCGTGACGCTCGAAAACATCACCTTTGCCTACGATCAGGCTTCGCTTGGTTCTGGCTTCGGCCAAGAATTCTGCTACTCGGAGGAAGAGCTGGAACGGGCAAAAGGATACGGCCCTATGGCCGGCAACATACAGACCGACCTCCACGAAGTCTTGGGGCATGCGTCCGGGAAGCTGCTTCCGGATGTGAACGCGGAAGCGCTCAAGAATTATCACTCCCCGATTGAGGAGGCACGCGCCGACCTCTTCGGGCTTTACTACATCATGGATGAAAAAATGGTCGAGCTAGGCATCCTGCCCAGCCTTGAGGCCGCAAAAGCCGAATACGATGCCAGCATCCGGAACGGATTGATGACCCAGTTGACCCGGATCGAGCCCGGCAAGACCATCGAGCAAGCCCACATGCGATCCCGGGCGCTGGTGTCCCATTGGGTCTATGAAAAAGGCCGGCCGGAGAACGTGATCGCCAGGGAAATCAAGGACGGCAAGACTTATTTTGTGATCCATGACTATCAGAAGCTGCGGCAGCTGTACGGAGAATTGCTCAAGGAAGTCCAGCGCATGACCAGCGAGGGCGATTACCCGGCCGCCCGGGACTTGGTCGAGACCTACGGTGTCCGGGTCGACGCGGACCTGCATCGGGAGGTCCTGGAACGCTATTCCAAGCTGAACCTGGCGCCATACGGGGGATTCATGAATCCGCTCTACACTCCGATAATGGAAAACGGCCGGATTGTGGACATCAAAATCTCTTACCCGGATGATTATGTCCAACAGATGCTGCGGTATGGCAAGGAATATTCCTTCCTGAATTAGGAGCCTAATTAAGCGCCGACGATCCCGGCCTGTGCTTTTTAGGTGACATCTTCCATATGGTGATCAGCCCGGGGGCTTATAGGTTAACTCTGTCTCCGTTCCTTCACTCTCCCCGCGGGAAGCCGCAGGGGGGCATCACCTGAGCCGGGCGGCCCTCCAGCCGGCTTTGAGCTGCTGGGATAGAGTCCGTACCAGCTCTTTATTTTCAGGCAGACCGGCGATATTGATGTTTTCCTGCGGATCCGCCTGATTGTCATAAAGCTCCACCGCCGCCAGCTCGCCGGAAACCTTTTTGTCATTGTCCCAGGTGCGCCACTCCACATAATGGTACTGTGGTGTCACCATGGAACAGCCCATATATCGATTTCCATCCGGTGTATTCCGGGGGCGGCGGTGATACTGACTGAACGCTGCGGATTTCAACTCCAGCTCCGGGTCCGTCAGCAGCGGTTTCAGGCTCATGCCTTCCGTATAATCAGGGATCTCGATCGCCGCCAGGTCACAGAGGGTGGGGAACAGATCCACCAGCTCCGCAAGCGACTGGCAGCGGTTCCCATCGGCCGGCAGGCGCGGATCGTAAATCAGGAGCGGGACCCGGGTGTCGATGTTGTAGTTGGTTTGCTTGCACCAGCTGCCGTGCTCCCCCAGCTTCCAACCATGGTCGCCCCAGACCACCACGATGGTGTTGTCATCCAAGCCCAGCTCTTTCAATCCGTTCATGAGTTTTCCGAAACAGGCATCGACGTAACTGACACTGGCATAGTAGCCGTGCTTCAGCAGCCGGGCGGTCTCCTCGGGGAGCTGTTCGACCGAGGGGTGTTTGACCCATTCCAGATCGTAGCACCCCGTCAGCTCATAGGCCGAATTCATGGCCATGACGGGGGAGTTTTTAGGCAGATACGGATTGCTCGCCATAGAGAGCTTATCTCTATCGTAGAGGTCCCAGTATTTTTTTGGCGCCACAAAGGGAAGGTGGGGACGGTAATACCCCAAAGCCAGATAAAACGGCTGGTGCTCGTCCTTGATACGCTTCAAGGTTTCGAGGGCCAGATCGGTCTGTGCCCCATCGTAAAAGGCGTCGTCCGGAGCTTCGGAGCATTCCCAGGACCGGCCGTAGGCCCAACCGCCGGCGTAGGCATTGGGATTTCGTTTGAGCCGCTCCTCGCGAACCTGCGCCAGCTCCTGGTTGAGTTCCTCATCATAGTAGAAGGATTCTGGATCGCGATCGATCATCTCGGGTGTGCGGTACTCCTCCGGGCGCAGATCAGGCTTATCGAAGGAGACGGGATCCGGCATGTGATTGTGGAAGATTTTCCCCATGGACACGGTGTGATACCCGAACCTATGGAAATGCTGGGGCATGGTTACCGCATCGGGATTGATCTTTCGAAATTCCTCCCCCAGGCTCCAGACCCGGGTCGAGTCGGGCCTCTGACCCAACATGACGCTGGCGCGGGAGGGCGCACAGGCTGCTGCCTGACAGTAGGCCCGTGTGAACAGGGTGGCCCGGCCGGCGAACGCATCGAAATGAGGCGACCTGATCTCCGGGTTGCCGTAGCATCCCAATTCGGGACGGAGGTCGTCGACGATCACGAACAGGATGTTGGGGCGTTCCTCCGGTTTTGAAAAGCGGCATCCGGTGAACAGGCCCGCCACTCCCGCGGCGGCGGTAAGTTTGATGAATTCCCTGCGGTTGAAAGCTTGCGGTAAATTTCCCATGCCGATTTCTCCTCTATGACTCGTTTTGCCGGGAGAGGCCGCTTCCGCTATCTCGGGTGTGCCCAGCCCATGCTTTGGTCTCGTCAAAATCTACTGAATCCCGTTCGCACAGTCAAGCTTGAGGCTTGGTTTTCAAGACCTGGCGCACGGCCCGTCCCACGGCCTTTAGACTGGCGAGGCGCATTTCCTCATACTCCCGGGAGGCGACGATGCCGTCGGCCCCGGCCTCGAAGGCCCTGAGAACCGCTTGGGTAATCTTTTCCGGATCGGCCGGGATGTGGTCTCTGCCCCAGGGAACGTCGAAACCGATACCCGGATAGATCTTGGTCTTGCCGGCCGCCGATGCCACGCTGCGCTTGGTTTCGCGGTAGACATAATCAGGGGAAAAGCCCTGCTTTTCCAGGTCCTCGACCTTGGGCTCCTTGGTCTTGTCGTAGCCGAAAAAATCATAGTAGAGATCCAGGGACTGATCGAGCGAGAGTTCGCTGAGCACCGTGCGGCGGAACCGCTCCAGATACCACCAGCGGATGCGCGGGCCGAGCACGTCGTGGTAGGCGATGAACTTGATGAAATCTGAGTAAGGCGCCATCTCGGCATAGCTTAATTCGACCCGGTAGACCAGATCCCAGCTCGACGGCTGGTGGTCGACGTGCCAGCCGACCTGCGCTTGCCGTTTGATTCCCTTGATGGTTCCGTACATGGCCTGGAGCACCTCTTCCCGTGACAGGCGGTACTGATACTCCCACGCCAAAATCTCGGGATAGCGCAGCAGGTGTCTCAAGAAAACCGTGAACACACCATCGGCGGGCTTCGGCTTTCCGGCCATGAGTCCCTGGACATACGTATAGAGCTTCTCATATCCCTGGCGGGCCCGCTCGACGTCGATTCCCTTGGCTCGTCCCCGGGCCCGGCAGTGCTCACAGAAACAGGTCGGCGGACGGTCGTTCCAGGGTAAGATGACGTTCATGAGCGGCCCCATGCGTTCGGCCCCCCACTGCATCCCGTCCAGATCGTAGGAACGGAACAGGTCTTCTACGGTTGAAGTCCAGAAGTTCCTGTAGTCCGGGTTGTTCCAGCAGGCCACCGTCGTGGGGCGGCCGTACACATCGACCGTCACGATCTTGAGAAAATTCGCGATCCTCTCGGCCGGAACCCGGCCGGAGCCCTCGAGAATGCGGGCGTAGACCTTCATGCCGCGTTTGCGCGCGGGCTCGATCATTTCGGCCAGCAGGTCACGGTCGGTGTACTCGAAGCTCGAATCCGGCCGGTGGTGCCGCAGGAGGGTGCTCTTGAAGTATTTCTCATGGTGATTGACCCATACCGAAGGGAGATTGCGCTTCTGCTGATCTCGAGGCGGCACGCCGTGGTCTGGCGCCAGCCAGGAGAGCGGTTTCCGCAGGCTGGAGTGATAGGTGTGGCTGTAGACCATCACCGTATCGATGGCCGCCGTGTCCTGGATGAGGTCCAGGACATGCTCGATGCCCTCGTCGAGCATGGTGTGCGGCCCCATCTGGATGCCGATGACCGGACCCTCCTGAGCCTCACCGCGTTGAGGTTCAGCATGGGAGGAAGGCGGCTCGATTCTTCTTTCAGACGCGGCGCCACTCATTTTTGCCGCAGCGAGCATCAAGGCCGCGCGGCCGATGAAGTCGCGCCGGCTCAAAGGCGATATTTCATTAGGGACAACAGGGGAAGCTTTTTTCATAGGTCACTCCCTTGATAAGGTATAGGCATTATATCCCAGAATTTCGCGCATATGAAGGCTTTCCAACATATCTGCGAAGTCTATCCGTTCAGCCCCAAAAAAATCCCGCATGTGACATTATCCATGAAATTATCGCCCGGCAGCAGCACATTAGTGTAAGGAACGCCAAAATGACAAAGACGGACTGGCAACAAATATGACGTGAAGGGAGAACAACCATGCCGAGCAAAAATGTCTTTCACTGTGTTTTAATCGGGCTTATAATTCTAATATCTTCACGAATCCCCGCTGCGGCCCATGACACGGAGGAGCGATCGACCAAGAAGACTTCCTTTTTTATTCTCCCCATCCTGAGTTACGCCCCGGAGACGCGCTGGGTGGTGGGAGCCGGAGGGATATACACATTCCGATCGCGGCCCGATATCCCCGGCCAGCGGCCCTCGTTCATCCCTTTCAAGGCCGCATACACCCAGAACAAACAGTTCATTTTCACGTTGGAACCGGAGATCACCCTCCAAAACGGGTCCACCATCATCACCGGTTTGATGGAGCTGAAGGAATTCCCGGATATGTTCTACGGCATCGGAAATGATACCCCCATCACGGGAGGCGAGCGCTACACACCCCGGCAGGTGTCATTCGAGATCTCGCTTCAGAAAAGGCTTAGGTCCTCAAGAAACCTGTTTGTCGGCCTATTCTACGGCCATGACCGCTACCGGTTTCAGCCCTTCGATCCTGAAGGACGGCTTGCCTCCGGGACCCTGATTGGATCGCAAGGCGGGACAATCAGCGGCGCCGGAGTTCTTTTCAAATGGGACACCCGCGATAACGTCTTTTTCCCCACCCAGGGACATCATATTCAGATCTCGGCAAATCTGCAGGACGGCCTTTTAGGCAGTCGTTATGATTATGTCGGGATGAAGGCGGAAGCCAGGGCCTATATTCCTGTGTTCCGCCAACATGTGCTGGGCATTCACGGCGTCGTGCGGGGAGGATCCGGGGACGTTCCCTTCATGGCCTTGCCCTGCCTGGGAGGGGAAGATATCCTGCGGGGATACAACGGAGCCCTCTTTCGAGACAGGATACTTATTGCCGTGCAGGCCGAATACCGAATCCCGGTTTGGAAGCGATGGGGAATGGCGGTGTTCGCAGGCCTGGGGGAGGTTGCCGCCCGGTTGAGTCACCTCCAGCTCTCGCGCCTCAAATATTCGATAGGCTTGGGAATTAGATTCAGGATCTCGCCTGCGGAGGGGACCAATCTCAGGTTGGATTTCGGTTTTGGACAGGCGTGCTCGGGCACCTACATCACCGCTGGTGAGGCCTTCTGATAGGAATGATCATGCAAAAACATACCGAAGACTTCCGTTTATTCGAGCTGGATTGGCTGCGGATCTTCGCCATCCTGAGCATATTCCTTTTCCACAGCCTCCGTTTCTTCGACTCGGAAGGCTGGCATGTGAAAAATCCGATGCAGTATACCGGAGTAGATCCGCTGATAAAATTCTTCGTCCTCTGGATCATGCCGATCATGTTCGTTATCTCGGGTGCCAGCGTCTATTATGCCCTCGGCAAACGCAAATCGAGTGCTTTTCTCAAAGCGCGTGCGCTGCGGCTGCTGGTGCCGCTGGTGGTAGGCATATTCAGTCATGTGATGTGGCAGGTCTACCTGGAGCGCGTGACGCACGGTCAATTTAGGGGTTCGTTCTTCCGCTTCATACCGCATTATTTCGACGGCCTCTACGGCTTCGACGGAAATTTCGCCTGGATGGGGCTGCATCTCTGGTATCTGGAGGTGCTGTTCGTTTTCAGCCTGATCTTCATGCCGCTTCTCCTTTGGCTGAGGAATGGATCGGGGCGCCGCCTCCTGATAGGCCTGGCACGGAGATTGGCCGGTCCGATAGGCATCTATCTGCCGGCGGTTCCCATCATTCTGCTCCTTGCGCTCCCCAATCCCGACTCATTCCTGGCCGGCAGGTTTTGGGGAGGCTGGAGCCTGGCGGCCCACGCCTTCTTTTTTCTCAACGGATTTCTACTCGTGTCCGAAAATTCTTTTTATGATAGGGTCCGGCGGATGCGCTGGATTTCATTGACGGCCGGATCGGCTCTCGCCGTCGGCCTTATGATATGGTATTCACGAAGCGGAGAACCGGTTTACGGCACGGCTTATTACACACAGATCCTGAGTTTCTACGGGTTGGCGGCATGGAGCTGGGTGCTGGCCATCATCGGCTTCGGCGCGAATCATCTCAGGTCCGATCGCCCCTACCTGGCCCATCTCAATGAGGGAGTGCTTCCATTCTATGTGATGCATCAGACCGTGCTGCTTACGGTGGGATATTTCATCGTTGATACCTCGCTTTCAAGTTTCGCCAAATGGGGGCTGATCGCCGGAATTTCCCTGGCCGTCTGTGCAGGTTTGTATGAGGCGTTGATATAGAGGCTTTCCGGGCTGCGGTTCCTGTTCGGACTCAGATCCCTTACCGAAAAGTCTATGAACAGAAGAGGAGTTCGGTCTTCAAACGCCACTCCGCAATCCTTCCCGGCCGCAGCGTCGGATCGGCGGGATCACCTTGATTCTACGCGATCTTCCCCTTAGAATAACCTAGAGATGGAACACGTACGCAGGATTCGGCCGATCGAACGGCTCCTGATTTTCCTGATTTTCACATGCTTCGGCTTCTGGAATGTAGGAGTCATCATCACCGGAAAGCTCGCCTCGAACGAACCGTTTGATATCAAACACAATATCCTCGATGAAATGACCGCGGCATACTGTGGCTTGGGCCTGCTCCCCATCCTGCTTTGGTTTTTTAGAAGATTTCCACTAGGGAGAAAGAATGCAGCCTCTCATATTCCCCTTTACATCGGGGCATCGCTGGTCTACGCCGGGATTTGGATTTCCCTGATTTACCTCACTCGGAGCCTTCTCTATCCGCTGCTCGACCAAGGAACGTATCGATTCGGTCGATTCCAGTACCAATATGTGATGGAAAATCTCAAGATGATGACGGCATTTTGGGCTATTTACGGCGTCACCGCCTACTTCAAGGCCGCACGTGGCCGGGAACAGGAAAAGGTCCGGGCATCCCAGCTCGAGGAGCGACTAACCAGGGCCAGGCTTCAGGCACTGCAGGCCCAGCTCCATCCCCATTTCCTCTTCAATACGCTCAACGCCGTTTCCTCGGCTATGTATGAGGACGTCGATGCCGCCGACCGGATGCTCGCCAACCTGAGCGACCTGCTGCGGATCACTTTGACGTCCGACGGCCGGACCGAGCACACGCTGGAGGATGAGCTTAAAATCATGGGGCTCTATGTCGAGATCATGCAGGCCCGCTTCGGTGACAGCCTCTCTATTCGCCAAGAGATCGCCGCAGATACTCTTCACGCCCGGGTCCCCAGCTTCATCCTCCAGCCTTTGGTGGAAAACGCCATCAATCACAGCGGAAAAGACGACCATCGCGTCGAGATCATCATCCGTACGGAGAGAGAATCCGGCCGGCTTATAATCCGGGTATTGGACAACGGCCCCGGTATTCCCGGAGATCCCGGCGACGCCTTAAAGGGGGGGATCGGCCTGTCCAATACGGCCGAACGGCTGGAAAAACTCTACGGTGGAGATCAAGACTTTTACCTTTCCAACCGAGATGAAGGCGGCCTAATGGTCGCGATCGAGATCCCATGGCGATCTTCATCCGGAGAATCAGGTCGAGATGGATAAGTTCAGAATACTCATCGTGGATGATGAACCGCCGGCCAGAAAAAAGATCCGGAATTTTCTACAAAACGAGCCCGTATCCAGGGTGTTTGAAGCCGAGAGCGGGAAAGACGCCCTGCGAATCATCCGTGACGAACACCCGGATCTCGTATTTCTCGACATCCAGATGCCGGGAATGGCGGGCTTCGAACTCATCGAGGCGGTCGGGGCCGAGAGCATGCCGCCGGTGGTCTTCGTGACCGCCTATGACCAGTACGCGCTCCATGCATTCGAGGTTCAGGCCGTCGACTACCTGCTCAAGCCATTTGATCAAGGCCGGTTCAAGAAGGCCTTCGACCGCGCCCGGAGGCGGGTCCTCTCCGGATCAATGGGCCCAGAGGTCTTTACAACGCTGCTCGCCGAGATGCGCAAAGTGGGGCGTTGCAGCCAACGGATTCCGATACGGAAAGGATCGCGCATTTTTTTCATCAAGACCAGCGAGATCCATCACATAACCGCCGAGGAAAAATATGTGAACATCCATACGGAACGAGGCGCATGGATGTTGAGGGAAACGATCAGTCGGATGGAGTCCCGATTGGACCCTGCCCTCTTCGTCCGGATCCACAAGTCCCACATCGTCAACCGGGATTTTATCCGAGAGATCCAGCCGTGGACCCACGGGGATATGATCGTCATCCTTAAAAACGGCGATCAACTCCGTCTCAGCCGTCGATACCGCGCCCGTGTTCTCGGCGAATAGATCTACAAACTCACCATCACAGATGAATCTCTAAGGCGCGGCCATCGAACACAACCGCCTTAGCGGTCTTCTGCCCGGCCAAACGCACCCCAAAAGTCCGTTTGGCCGGCGGGAGCATGCGCGAGTCCCGGGCAAGGCGCATCGTCAGGCGGCGCTCGGCGTCCCGCCATACCATCTCGATACGCATCCATTCTCCATTCCGGAACTCGAAGGACTCGCCGTCATCCTCATAGATGGTCGACTCGCCATCGGCTCCGGGATAGACGACCAGCGTCACCGGCCCGTCGACCGGATCCCCGGTATGCTGCTTTATCGGACCCAGCGGAAGGATCGTCCCCGCCCGGACATGCAGCGGCATGGTCTCGAGGTCGACCTTCCTCTCAATCTCGCGGCCGCCTTCCAAACGCTCCTCGGTCCAGAAATCGTACCAGCCCCCGCGCGGCAGGTACAGGCGCCGGCTCTGAGCTCCCTTCCCCACCACCGGTGACACCAGGACGTCCCGCCCCCACAGGAACTGGTCTCCGCGCGCGACCGCCGCCGCATCGTCGGGATAATGCAGCCATAGGGCCCGCATGACCGGCAGCCCGGTATCGCAGCACTCCTTCACGGCTGTATAGGTGTACGGTAACATGCGGTAGCGGAGTTCCATATATTTCCTGAGGATCGGCTCGACCCTTGGATTCTTCAATTCCCGGGGTTCAGGAGTGAAGGATCTCGTCTCCGGAGGACCGCCGTCGCCGCCGTCCCAGCCCCAGGGTAGGCGCAGGTGCCAGTGCCGGCCATGCGCCCGGAAGGAGGGGCAGAAGGCACCGAACTGGAACCAGCGCACGTGCAGCTCCCCCGTGTATTCCTCGGTGGGAACGAATCCGCCGATGTCCGTGCCCCAGTAGGGAATTCCCGAGAGGCCGGTATTGACAGCGATCGGCACATGCATGCGAAGCGTTTCCCAGCGTGACTGCACATCACCCGACCACAGGAATGCGGCGTAGCGCTGCATCCCGGCGTAGCCGTTGCGGTGCAGGGCGAAGGGCCGCTCGTCGGGGCGCCAGAGTTGGGAACCTTCCCAGTACATCCGGTGACGGTTGAGGCGAGACCGCGCATCGAGGCCGTCGCCCTGATCCGGCCACCAGCCGTCCACACCGACATCGAAGAGCGGCTTGTGATAGGGCCAATAGCACGGCACGCTGCGGTCTGCGGGCCATTCATCGTCCGCCGTCCGACCGCTGGGGACCGCGTCTTTGGGATCGCAGGATTCATGTACGGTTCCGTTCAGTCGGCGGCCTTCGATCACGATATGGAGAACCACACGGAAATGCTTCCGATGAAGCATCTCGATCATACCTTTGGGATCCGGGAAATTGCTGCTGCGCCAGGTGAACTCTCCATTGCGCGTGTTCCAGCCGGAAGGGCAGAACTCAGTGCCCAGGTAGATCAAGGCATCGCAGGGGAGCCGCTTCTCCCGCATGGTGTTGGCCACACCTAAGACCTCCTCCGGGCCGGCCAGCGTCCGGTGCGACTGCATGTACCCCAGCGTCCAGAGCGCTGGAAGCTCGGCAAATCCAGTGATGCGCGCATACTCCCGCATGATCTCCTTGGGATCGGATGAAGACACCACAAACACATCCAGCGGCAAATCATCGGCTTTAGGTGTAAATTTTCCCTCGGGGCCGGTGAAGTCGAAGGCGCCCAGGGGAGAGTGGATGAACATACCCCATCCGTCTGTGCCCACCATCCATTGAATGGGGACCCGGGCTCCGTGCGTGCGGAGCTGATAGCCGCCCTGCCCGCTGCGCATTTGGTCTGAGGTCCCTTTACGATCGAACTGGGGCCCTCCCTGCCCAAGCCCCAGGAGAGGTCCTTTACTGAGCCGAAACGACATCCCGCCCGCCTCTTTATCGAGAGTCAGCCGCTGTACCGGCTGACCTGTTTGGGTCTCGATATGCAGTGTCGGCGGAGCGGGTGCAAACCGCACCACCAGGTTACCGGCCGACACGGGATCGAAGACGTCGCTCCGGCGCCGGCCGGCAATGCGTTGTCCCTCCCCTTCCCGGACGACGGCGCCGTCTTCAGGAACGGAGGCCGCCGTTCCGGCCGCTATGGGGAGCACGGTCAGGCGGACCGTCATGGGGCTGAGCGACGAGATGCCGATTTCAACCGACTTTCCGGCGATGACGATGTCCTCGGAGCGGCCCCGGAGGATGCTGTGAGGTAGAAAAATTCCTGCGCCGACCATGCCGAGCCGCTTCAGCGCATCACGGCGCGCCATTGCTTGCGGCCGCTGGAGCGAATTGGTAAGATGCAACAACTTGCCTTTCCCTTTCATGAATATCCCTTTGATCAAGTTTGGAATCGAAACCGGTCATCCCGAAAAACAGTATAGGCCGCCGCACATTTAAGTCAAGAGAACCGGGTCCGTTCCGATCGCTTCCCGCCTTTATTCATCGAGATAATTGCCGAAATTGAGATGAACCAGCCGGAACACATCCTCATCCCGGACATAGACAAATGTGAGCGGGCCGCGCTGCCGGGGCCCGGTGGGGCGCTGAAAATACCAGATTCCGGTCACGATCGCGGCGGATCCCAGATCCTTGGTGTGCAGGTCCTCCACCCAGAGCCGGCTGCCCTGGGATTTACCGCCTTCGACAAAACCGAAATCCCTGTGATGTTCGCGGACCGCTTCGATTCCGATGATGGCGCCCTCCCGCTCCGATGAAAAATAGGTCAAGCGGTCGTCCTGGACAAAGAGCTCATCCACCTGGGAGAGATCATAGGTGTTCCACATCTTCACCCAGGCTGCCACCTTCCCGGCGCTGTCGAAGGCGGGGGCAGACGGATCCGCCGGCTCCATACCGGATTTGGAAAGGCCACAGCCTAACAACGTAATGCCCAGGAAGACTAACAGGTTGAGAAGCTTTACTTTGGTCATTTTGCTTCCCCGATCATATTGGATTAAATTAGGGTCCGCCTTTTCACAATCATCAGGACGCGGTCACAGAAAGCGTGGAGCACAAAATCCAAGCGTCGAACAGATATTATCGGAACCTCTGGCTTAATTCAAATGAAACCGTCGCTGCAGGGAAAATATGCAAATGGATCCGAACAATAATCCAGCTTATTGTTTCCGGCGGGGAACTTTCGATCATCAAATCCGTTAAAAGAAAAGGGTAGCAATCTTATCATTTAAGGAGAGGCCCAAGATGAAATCCCTGAAAAAAATCCATCCCCATACGATCGTTTCCCTGATTCTGGTCGGGGCGCTGGGCGGTCTGATCATGTTCTTCTTTTGTTTCTGATATCGGCCGTTCCAGCCAAAGAATCTAGACAACCCTCCTGAGTTGTGCGGATCTTTAACCCTTACTTTTTCATCGAAAACCTCGTCTTCACTTATCAGGGAGTCCGCTTTCTGCTATGGAATACTCCATGAGGTCCCCCGGTTGACACTCAAGTTCACGACACAAGGCCTCCAGAGTGGAAAAGCGTATGGCCCTCGCCTTATTCTGTTTCAATATGGAAAGATTGGCGATCGTAATTCCCACCCGTTCCGCCAATTCGGATAATTTCATTTTTCTCCGCACAAGCATAAGATCCAGGTTGATGACTATGGGCATCGATCACTCCTCTAGATGGCCAGCTCGTTCTCTTCTTGCAGCTTGGCTCCCAGACGCAGCGATTAGGAATTGACAGAGCACTCTATTTGTACTATATTTAGAGTGTTATTATATTACGATTGAGTATTTTGGGATGAATCCCATGACAAATCATGGTCAGATAGAAATATCCAATCCTCCCACCAAAAAAGGAGGCTGCGTGGATTTTGAGACACACGGACGAGCTTGGCTCAAGTCTTTGATCTGGCGGCTGATGGGAATCGTGATTTTAGGTGCCATCTCGTGGATCATTACCCACGATTGGAAGGAGATGACTTCCATCACAATCTTGTTCCACGGCATTCGGATGTTGCTTTACTATGTCCACGAGAGGATATGGAACCGGGTAACTTGGGGGAGAATCCGGCATCCTTTGAGTATTTTTCCCGTAACCCGAGCGATCGATCCTCAAGATCAGGCGGCGATCCGCAAACATCTGAAGACGATGGGATATTTGGACTAGAGTAAGCTCCCCAGAACGATCAGCAGGGCACCGGTTCCGAATATCACGGGGCAAAGCTTCATGGGGATAGCCTTGGTCCTGGCCCCTGTCAAAGCATGCCAGGCCGCCATCACAACCAGAAATCCAGCGGAAGGCCAGTAAACCAATCGCGAGAACTCGTGATCCGCGCCCGCCGCAACTGTGACTAATAGTACCAAGAATCCCAGGAAAGCCAGGTTGATGCCCTCTACCACCCACTCCATGGTGATTATGCGTTTGTTGTCCTTAGAAATATCTCCGAAATCCCGCACAACGCTCTTGGTGGGGAAAATGTGCGCAACACCCCAGAAGGCCACAATTGCGGCTCCGGCCACGATGAGGATTGAATCTGCCACGGACCTCTCCTTCCCTGTCTGACAATCTTCCGATTAATCTAAATTAGATCCTCTATATTTATTTATCATGAGATTTTTCTTCCTCAACATCAAGAACCTTGTTTTGATTGCTTGACATAATTTCTATAGATATTATAGAATTAATATAGATAATATATATCCACCTGTTCATTCAGGAGGCCTAGATGATTAAGCTGTCCACCAAAGGAAGATACGGGAGCCGCTTGATGTTAAATCTTGCGCACAACTATAAAAACGGCAAGACTCCTGTCATACTCAAGAACATCGCAGAGGATGAAGAAATCTCCATCCGGTACCTGGAACAGATCATCATCGCATTAAAAACCAAAGGCCTGGTGAAAAGCGTCCGTGGAGCCGGAGGAGGATATATCCTCGCCAAAGCGCCCTCTGAATTAAAACTGATTGATATCATCGAAGCCATGGAGGGAGTGATCAGCCTGGTCGACTGCGTGGACGACGACACATACTGCCATCGAATCCCCGAATGTGCCACCCATGAAATCTGGAAAGAAATCAGCCTGATGCTGAGAGAGTATCTGGATAAGATATCACTTGCCGATCTCAATGAGATTTTGATGAGAAAGAAGAATCATCCTGCCCCTAGGGCCTAATTCTTCCCTACTTTTTCTTCAACTCAGGCCCCCCAGTATTTTTTTACCCTTTAAAACGCTCAACACCACACATGAATGACCGGCCTCCATGAGGTCAAATAATCAGGTCTTGGTGTCGAGCTGATCACATCGATGTCCTGTTTGGTCGTCCGGAGTCTCGCCGCGGACAGAGATTTTTTTATCCAAATCCATGGGCAAAATAACCTGGATCCCGGACACGCGATAATCGAAGCCTCCCAGAGGCGCTTACGGCCCATTCTATTGACCACCGCCACGACAGTGGGGGGCCTCCTTCCCTTGTGGATCGGAGGCGGTCCCATGTGGGAGACCATGGCCATCGCGATCATTTTCGGCCTGCTCTTTTCCACCGGGCTCAGCTTAGGCGTCGTTCCGGTCCTCTATGCGGTTTTCTTCAAGGTTAAGGTGGATCAAAACACAAAATACGAGGTATATTCATGAAGAAGTCATTCTTCTGCCTGGTGGCGACAGGAAACATCGAAAATCCCCACTCCGAACACGAAAAAGAAAAGTAGCCGGGCCACAGGAACAGCAAACCGGAATTCTATTCGTACGTATTTTACAGTGTAAAGCCCTTGAAGACCTCACCAGAATTAGCGGTCACAAAAAGTCGCTAGAGGTCGGATCTATGAGAAAAATTTTAACAGCGGTAGGGTGCGCCTTAACACTGGCCGTCCAGACGCCGCTTCATAACCTGGATGCGCAGGCGGCGCAGGCGATACAGCAGGAACAGCCGGCACAGCACGCACAGGGTGCAGGGAGGGATTTCAGGCCGGGGCGCAAGCCAGTTCGCGACCATACTCAAAACAACTGGGGAACCGTCGTCACGACCGGCCCTTCACTCACGCAGCGGATCGGCGTGGAGATGCTCGAACGGGGAGGATCGGCCGTCGATGCCGCCATCGCCAGCGCACTCGCCCGGATCACACATAATATGGGCTGGATCGTGAGCTATGCCGGCATCTTCATGATGGTCTACTACGAGGCCGGCACCGGGAGGGTCTACTCGCTCAATGCCTGTTTCAAAACCCCACTCGAAGAGGCCGACCCTTTGACCATACCCCGCTCGGGGATCCCCAATGCCAGAGCCGTCCTGGTCCCCGGATTCATGGCGGGAGTACAGGCCGCCCACGAAAGGTTCGGGAGACTTCCTTTCGCAGACCTATTTCAGCCCGCCATCCATCTAGCGGAAAACGGATTCCCCCTCACTTCATGGATGATCGACAGCATACGTGATTATTGGTATGTCCTGGGCATCCTTCCGGAAACCAGGAATGTCTTTCTCAAGAGGCGCTACGGCCTGTTTCGGGGGTACGAAACCGGTGATCTTTTCGTCCAGCCCGAGCTGGCCCACACACTTCGCCAGGTGGCTGCACAAGGTGCAGAGTACATGTACACAGGGGAGTGGGGCCGCCGTTTCGTCGACATCATTCAGCGCGAAGGAGGAAAGATAACGCTTCGGGACATGGAAGAATATGAGCCCGTCTGGGCGGAGCCGGCCCACACCACCTACAACGGCTATGATATCCATGCCCTGGGGACGCCGAGCCTCGGAGCGATGAACGTCGTCGTCGCAATCAATATGATGGAACACGCCGGCCTGGCGCATCTACCGCATGCGTCCGAATCCTCGGAGTCCCTCTACCGGCTCATGTACAGCTCGAGAGTCGGCGAGTTCTTCTATCCTCCCTACGCTCCCGAGATTCTAGAAACTTATATGCCGGAGGCCGATTTTTCCTACCCACGCCGTGCCGACAAAGAGAACGCCCGATTCATCTGGGAAAGGATCGAAAGCGGAGAATGGCCGGAAATCGAAAGACAGATCGCCCGACGAGGGTATTCCGGGCCTTCCCACTCGGAAGCCATCATCGCCATGGATGCGCAGGGCGATGTCGCAGCGGTCTGTCACACCATCAATGCGGATTATTGGGGAAATTCCGGAATATTCGTGGATGGCGTGTCGATTCCCGGAGCAGGATATTTTCAACAGCAGGTCATGGATAAGATCGGCCCCGGCGCACACCTGCCCGATACGACGAATCCGGTGCTCGTTCTCCGGAACGGCCTCCCGGTCTATGCCTCAAGCTGCATCGGCAGCGACCTCCACAGCGCTACGGTCCAGAATCTGTACAACCAACTCAATTTCGACATGTCCATGTCTGAATCGCGGGCCACGCCCAAATTTCAATCTGTGGCCTGGGATTCCGCACTCGCGCAGAAAGTCCAATCCAACCAGTTTTCGCAGGGCCTTATCGATGCCCTCCGGGCCATGGGCCTGGATATCCTGCTCGTGAATCAAGGCGCGAGCGAGTACTGGATCGGGCTGCGGATAAGACATTGAGGACCTAGGTTTCTCATGTGAGGGCAAGATTCTGATTGCAGATCAGAGGAGTCATGAAGTGAAAAAACGCCTCCCGCTTTTGCTTCTTTTTTGTGCCGTCTTCCTTTCCTCCTGCGGTTCCCTCAGCGGCCAAGAACTCGGATTCAAAGCCGGCCTCAGCCGCTCCCTAGCGGATTTTTCCCGGGGGTTACCCGGAATTACGCTCCAATCCATGAATGACTATTCTGCCGGCATTTTTATCTCCCTGGATCTTTTCGGCGGGCAGTTGGGCCTGCAACCGGAGGTCAATTACATTGTCAAAGGCTTCGATGCCAGAGAAATGGACCGGGGCGCAAAGATTTCATCGCAATACAAGATTTCCTATATCGAGGTTCCCTTTTTAGTCTATTACAGGGCGCCTCTCAAAGGACGGTTCAAGCCCGGCGTATGTTTCGGACCCTACTTGGGATTCGCCCACAAAGTTCAGGAAGTCCAGACCGCCTTTGGGGAGACCGAAAAAAGAGCGCTTGACGATAACCTCAAGGGAGAAGATTTCGGGCTCGTGTTCGGCGGCAATATGAAATACCGGGTGGGATTTATCAACCTGATGCTGGACATTCGCTACAGCCTGGGATTCAACAATATATCTCAAGATATCATGGATGTGGCCTACGAATTTCGGCAAGACGACGAGATCAAGAACCGAGCGCTTGTCGTGTCGCTCGGCGCCGGCCTAAATCTTACAAGGAAAAAAGACAGCTAAAATTAAAATCGAGACCATATTTCCATGGTTCTGGATCCTTTCAGCAATACATACGGAATCATCGAAAACTCCATTTCAAGCTCGGAATAGGGAATTGGCCGGACTGTAGGCCTTACACCTCTGATTTTATATGGCCATAACGGTCTCGATAAGACATTTTCTTTTTGTCGACTTGTGAGATGAAGTCTATTCTGATGCTGTGTGTTTGCAAGTCGATAACGTCTTTTTAATTCTATTTTCTGTTGAAACTGTCGTTTTGGTCCTGATTCACTCTTTCCAGAGCGTCGGTAAGCAAAAACCGTCGAAAACGTCGGGGATTTTGTGGCAATCTCAAAATGGAACTTCGTGACTTCCTGATGCCGCTTCAGTTCTTTATGGCGGCGAGCGTCTCAAAGGCAAAAGGGGATTCAATATATTTCTTAACGGCACAGCTATCCATAGACTTGATGACCGCCCTTTTGTATCTTTTGGGAAAACTTGAAGGCAGATGAGCCTCCACGATTACCTTTGTGATCTTTTTCTTCTTCTGATCCATCTCTGTTTTCAGCGTTACCGACATACTGTCTGTAGCAATTCCACGGCTTTGACAGAAGGACAACAGATATAATCCGGCGCAGGTGCCGATCGAGGCCAAAAACAGGTCGAAGGGGGCGGGCGCCGAACCGTCTCCGTTTTGATAGATGGGTTGGTCCGTTTTGATCGTAAAACCCTTATAGGAGGCGTCTGCACGTTTGTTGCCCGGGAATGTAACAACCATTTCCTTATCCATGAACAGATCCTTCTTTAAATGGGTAACCATCTTGTACTGGATTCCAGTCGTTTTGTCAAAGTCTGTCATTTGTCGCCCAACATGAAACTGACATTATAAATGCCGCCACGAGAAGATAAACAATTCGATTAGATATGATGCGGCAATCCTTATCAACTTAACCACCGGTCATTCCATTCTAGAAAGAATGGGGGGAGTTTTTGGGATGTTAATGGTATGTTTACGGGATGGTCTATAGAACCGCAAGGGGGGCACGTGCGCCATATTGGCCTAAATTTCTTTTGCCGCATTTAAAAATTTGGCATAAATTTCGGACATCTCCAAATTGTCGATCTTCTAGGCAAAGAGTAATTACAACAAGGATCAAGGTTTTGTTAGGACAAGAATACAAATGAAGCCACACCCCGGATTAAAGCCCGGGATTCGGCCCTCTGGCATAATCTGGTTATGGGTTTTTGCGACGCTGACGAATGTGCTTCTTGACCACTTCTTCATTGGTCTCCCCCACCGTCTCGGCAAAATACCCGTCCGCCCAGAAACTGTCCCCCCACAAAAATTCCTCCAGATCCGGAAACTCCCTCCTCATCTTCCGGCTCGTTCTCCCCTTGAATATCTGGACAACCTCTCCCACAGCCCATTTCGGTGGAACCTGAACCACAATATGATGATGATCTTCGCGAATCGCGACCTCGCTGATCCACCACCCGCTCATGCGGCAGGCTTCGTACATCAGTTTCTTCAGGCGGATGGCTATTTTGCCTTGGAGAACTCGTTTGCGATATTTGGGTATCCATACCAGATGATACTGAAGTCTATGTTTTGTATGGGAGCCCGTGGCGTACCTGGCCTTAACCAGATTATGCCTGATTGGCCTCCACTTCGCCAGCTAAAGCTGGCTTCGTTCCGGGTGCCATTCATCCCCAGGCTTGAAATGCCGGGGTTTTCAGGCATTCATATAAAACGATCCTTTGGGCACGCCGGCGGCACGCAGGATCTAGTGATGCAGGTGTGGTGAAAAACCTTGAAGTGGTGATCTCGGCCCCGTGACGCAGAAGGGCTTCTTGAGTCGGTGTAACAGCCTGGATTTCAGACATTTCATCATTATAATAGACCGGTCTATTATTGCTGTCAGGACAAAGTGCCGCCTTCCGCTCGAATCATTTTGCGTTAACGGTTGGAATCCTGATCCGGAAACCGTTTCATCACGGCGTCCAATCGATCCCCCCGACCGACGGCTCGCGGATCCGCGGTGGCTTGGAGATGAGCATCCAATTTGGCGGAGAGCCGTTTTTTGACCGGAGCATAGGCCGTGTCAACGGCCAGATTCTTCAGGCTGAAAGGATCGATGCGGACATCGTAGAGCTCTTCGGCCGCCCGCGTTCCGAATGCCAATTGAGAGAGCTCAGGAATAGCATCACGGTGCTCCCACATGTAGGTTTTGGTGGGGCTTCCATCAATATCGCCGAAGCCGCCCACAGGATCATCCTGCGGCCACACAGGTCCCGGATGATCCCCCACCGGGCTCTTTTCCGGTGTCAGATTCCGGATGTACAAATATTCCGCCGTGCGGATGGCGCGCATAGGATATCCGGCTCCTTGGGGTCTGCTGCCCGGGAAATGGCGTTCGATTCCGAATACCGCATAGTCACGGGCGGGATCGACCGACCCCGACTCGTCGGAAAGCAAAATGGGCATCAGGCTCTTCCCCGTCATAGTCGAAGGCACCTCTAATCCTGCCGCCTGCAGAAACGTGGGCGCAAAATCCGTAAAACTGACAAAATTTTTCACCTCACGCCCGGGATTGACGCGCGCCCCCCAACGGATCGCGAGGGGAACGCGAACGCCGTAGTCATAGAGCGTGGCCTTGGCCCGCGGAAAAGGCATGCCGTTATCCGCCGTGACCAGGATCAGGGTGTTGTCCAGCTCTCCCTGCTCTTCCAGGATCCGCAGGATCCGTGTTAATTGGCTGTCATAGTATTCGATCTCAAAGGCATAGTCCGCCAGGTCACTCCGCACCTCGGCAACGTCGGGGAAGAAACCGGGCACGCGCACGGTGTCCAAAGGTTTTCCGTGTCTTACACCGATCCCCTTCTCATATTCCCGGTGGGGCTCGCTGAATCCCACCCAGAAGCAGAAAGGGAGGTCCGCTTCTTTTTGATCCAGGAACGCCCGAAAATTGGCCGCATAGTCGATGCGGCTCAGAGCGCTGCCGGGCGGAGTCGCGGTCTTTTGATTGAAGGCGGGGCCGGCGGGGTTGTGAGCCCGGCCGGAGGCCTGCCAATTCCCCGGTCCCCATCCCTTACCCGTGAATCCGACGGCATATCCGGCCTGGACTAATATATCGGGATAGATCCCTAATCCCCCCGGCCAGATGGTATGGTTCATGGAGGCTTCCCCGAGACGATAAAACTCCTGTCCGGTCAGCACGCTCCCCCGCGAAGGACAGCAGGACGGGGAGGAGACAAAAGCGTTATGGAACAGGATTCCTTCCTGGGCCACCCGGTCGAATGCCGGTGTCTTCACGAAATCGACTCCATAGGCCGAGGCATGGGGATAGGACTGATCATCGGAAATACAGAACAGAATATTGGGAGGCCCGAGCTTTGTGCGGCAGCGGCCCATCATCCCATAGGAGGTGAGGGCCGCACTCCCCAGCATCATTTTTTTCACGAAGTCCCGCCGGGAAATGCTACGTATCCTCATCATTCAAATCCTCCTGATCGGTCAAGCTGATCGATCCGTTCGTGGGCAATCTTTCATCGACGGGAGCCGTCCGCACTCAATTAGCGACCTTGATCCGAACCAGCTTCCTGACTATTTCGATGTCTTCCGACGATGTCACATCGATCTGGAGCCCGCGTCCCTCTGAGTATTTGCGGGCCGTCCGCAGGGCATCCTTGATCGATTCCGGAATTCCGCTGCGCTCGACCTCATCCACGGCCCGGTCACCGAAAACGAATGCGACGCGAAAGAATCCATTTTGGGGTGTCATAAAGAAGAGATTGCGTTTTTTTCGGAGCAGCTTCAGGGTCCATCCCGGTTTTTGGCCGTAAAACTTCCAATCCTCGACCAGATCTCCATATTCTTTTTCGAGGCCGGCACGCAGTTTTTCCCAAAATCCGGTCGTCTCTCCGAGCGCCTCCGCCAAGGTCCCGGAATCGGGTTTGACGGTCTTATCGTTGAAAATGCTGCCCGCCATCCAGGTCCTCCTTTCCGTCTCAGGTCAGATCGAAACGCATAATCAGCCTATCCCTCGCACTCTCCGGCGGGATCCCCACGGACCCGGCTTGCTCTTCAAGCGTCTCCACGAATTCGCTGCGGTCCTGAAGGTAGGGGTGGGGATGGCGATCGACGATGCGGAATCCCAGCCTCTGCCAGAAGGGATATCCGGCACTTCCCGTTATCTCGTAGACAAGAGGAAGGTCCTCGAAGGCATCGACCTCAATGCGCTCCCAACCCTTGGATCCTGCCCACTGGATGAGAAATTTGACCATGCCGGTGGCGATGCCTTTCCGCTGAAAGGGATTTTCTTTCTGTTGAGGGCTTCCCGTCATGAAGCAGTGAACGGCCAGCGTCTTGTCCCCGAGACGGGCAAGAGATGGAAAATCGGCATCGACCAAATCCTCGGTCGGGCCGTTGGGATAATCCTGCTGCAGGCAGAGTTCCCCGGCTTTCTCCATGTTCCAGACCGCCCGGGGATAGAAACGCAGCTGTCCCACCACCCGGTCACCGGCCCGCGCCAGGATGGCGCAGGACCCGTATGCCCGTGTGAGTTTCTTTAGAAGCGGCATGTTTCGCTTGCGGCAGCGTTCCCAGTCAATCGGGCCCTCGGAGGGCCATTGGTCTATGGTAAGGCATGACAGCGGCCCGTAATGAAGACAGCGCCACAGGATGAATTCCTCGGTCATCGGTTCGATCACGATATCTTCGTCCATGATCTCCTCCCTCCGGTTCGAGACTCAAACTCGCTCGGACATCACGCTCCGTCTCCTACAGCAACCAGGGACGGCCGTTGGACTACGTGAACAGGTATTTGCGCGCCAGCTTCGTCAGCGTATTCCAGTCTCTGGTGGCGGCGGTGACGCCGAAGCGCTCTTCAATGACGATGTTCGGGAACAGGTATCTTCCTTTGGACGGGGTGCTAACGCTGAAGGCCTCGGATTCCGTTGCGGCGAAAATGACCATCATGCCGTCAAGATGAATCGGGGGAAGTTTCGGGCGGGTGGGCGGTGTCGAGTGAAGGAACGACACATAGAGCTTCGCATCCGCGGAATTCCGCTGGGATCGAAAGGGATCGGAATCGACCATCTGACGGAGCCGATCGGCGGTTCGCAGGACAACCGGGATGGAAGCCCCCAAGAAATCCATGATGCCGGCTTCTATCCGGCCGGCGATTTTCTGACCGTCACGCTCTCTGCTTTCGAATACGGCATTGCCGCTCTGGAGGTAGGTATGGATATTTTGAAGTCCCTGAGCCGCCAGCAGCGCCCGCAGAGATTCCATCTTGAGCAGATTACGGCCCCCGACGTTTATCCCGCGGAAAAACGCGACATAGCGCATGTTGATCCTGCGTGATTGTAGGTACCAGGATATACTTCGAGGCGGCTCAAGTCAATGAGATAGAAAATCTTGCCTGACGGTTTGACACGGCTGATTGTTAAAATTTTCCGTAATCTACACCGTATATTTAAATCAAGGCAATCAATATTCAGAAGGCGAGCTGAGAAAATTTCCCGTGCATCCTATTGACTTGGATTGCCATTTGTGAGAATTATCGGTGTATTGATATCAAAATCATATTCCCGCGCATTTGCGTGAAGACTTGCCTGGGAGGAGGAAAGATGAAGCGATTATTTCCGTTATTGATCTCATTTTTGGCCTTGGGACTCTTATTCGTCCATTGCGGCGGGGAAGCCCCGGCGAGAGTTGAGGGACCGATCCAAACCGTTCCCCTGACGCAAGTCGACATCACGGATGAATTCTGGGCGCCGAAGCAGGAGGTGAACCGAACGGTCTCGCTCCAGCATTGTATCCAGAAGAATGAAGAACGGGGACGGATCGGAATCGAGGGGAGGCTCCTCGAGGGGGCGTCGTACATGATCGCCAAACGTCGCGATCCTTCGTTTGAGCAGTATATCAAGGAAAGGGTCGATGCCACGGTCGAAAGGCAGGCGGCACCTCCCCGGCAAGGCAGGAGGGCGATGGATCCGGCCCGCCGGGCCGGCGGCACATCCGCGCAGTCGGCCGTGGCCTACTATGAGGCGACCGGCGACCGGAGGCTGCTCGACGCGGCCATTAAGGCTGCGGATCTAGCGGTCGAGAAGTACGGCCCCGGTAAGGAGGGCTACATATCCGGTCACGAAGGACAGAAGATCGGCCTCATAGAGCTTTCCCGTTTCACCGGAGACGACAGGTATTGGCAGCTGGCGAAATTCCTGATCGATATCCGCGGGCGCCCGGAGTATCAGGACGAAACGGCCAGCGAATATCCGGGCGAGAGGGAGTACAACCAGAATCACAAACCGGTCATAGAACAGACCGAGGCCGTGGGCCACTGCGTCCGGGCTGCGTATCTCTACATCCCCCTGACCGAAATCGCATCCCTTACCGGACAGCCCGAATACACGCAGGCCGCCAGCAACATCTGGGAGGATGTCGTCTCCCGGAAGATGTACATCACGGGTGGAATCGGATCGATCCGCCAGCACGAGAAATTCGGCGCTGCCTATGAGCTTCCCAACGTCAGTGCATGGCACGAAACCTGCGCCTCGTATGGGAACGCGGTCTGGAATCACAGGCTTTTTCTGCTCCACCGGGATGCAAAATATATCGACACCATGGAGAGGATCCTCTACAACGGCTTCGCGGCGGGCGTATCGCAGAAGGGCAACCGCTTCTTTTATCAGAATGTGCTTATGTGCTACGGCAACTACGAGCGCTTCGACTGGATCAATGTGCCCTGCTGCCCACCCAATGTCGTGCGCCTGATGGCATCGATCGGCAGCTATATCTACGCGAAGACCCCGGACGAGATCTATGTCAACCTCTTTGTCGGATCAAAGGCCGACATCGAACTCGAAGACAACAGCGTCAATATCGTGCAGGAGACGCGCTATCCCTGGGAAGGCCGTGTGAAGATGACGGTAAACCCCGAAAGCGCGGGACCGTTCACGATCTACGTCCGCATCCCGGGATGGGCGCAGAACCAGCCCGTGCCTAGCGACCTCTATACCTATCTGGACCCCACGGATGAGAAACCCGTCATCAAGGTCAACGGGCGCGAAGTGGAACAGACACTCGACAGGGGCTACGTCGCACTCCGGCGGAAATGGGACGCGGGTGATGTCGTCGAGCTGGATCTCCCCATGCCGGTGCACAAGGCCGTGGCTCATCCCAACGTCCGGGATAACCGGAACCGGGTGGCGCTCGAACGCGGGCCCCTGGTATACTGCGTGGAATGGCCGGATAACGGCGGGAGTGCTCTGAACATCGTCGTCCCGGATGATGCCGGCTTCGGAAGTGAGTTCCGGCCGGATCTATTGAACGGCATCGAGGTCATCACCGGCGAGGCCCAGGCCACCGTCCGCGCTAACGACGGGGCCGCGGTCAACATCGTTCCCCATCAACTGGTCGCCATCCCCTACTATGCCTGGGCCAACCGCGGGATGGGGGAAATGGCGGTCTGGATCGCGCGCGATGCAGAGACGGCCTATCTCAAGCCCGTGCCGCCCGAGCCCATCGCCGAGGTTTCGGCATTCGGCGGAATCGTCAAGGAGTGGACGGGCTACGGCGACCAGAACGATGAGCTCTTTGCCGTTTACGACGGCGCCGAACCGCTGAGCTCGTTCGATGAATCCCACCTGTATTACCGGATGCGGCCGCCGGAAGGCCGGCCGGCCTGGGTGCAATATGATTTCAAGGCCCCGACCGAGGTCTCATCGACCCAGGTGTACTTCGTGGATGATCAGCGGTTCTGCCGGCTGCCAGAGTCTTGGCGGATTCTTTATAGAGACGGCGATACGTGGAAACCGGTAGAGGTCACCGAACCCTATGCGGTGAATAAAGACCGGTTCAACCAGGTTACATTTAAGCCCGTGAAGACGACGGCGGTGCGGCTCGAGGTCGAGCCGCAGGGCATTCTCTACAAGGGGGGGCAGGCAGGCCCTCCTGCGGCGGTCAGAATCGAAAATGACATCATCTGGAGGGAATTCGGAATCATCGAGTGGCGGGTGAAATAATTAGGCCGGTCCGCTCAACAATCTGCCGCTAGAGCGAGGAGGTTCTCATGAGAAGACCAACGATACCTATCTGCGTGCTTCCGGTGCTTTTAAGCCTCGTGATCCTCACGGCCGCGGCCGCCCAGGAAGATAAAAAAATCTACTGGGGCGATTCCGTGCCCGAGGGCTGGAATGGGGAATGGCCGGCCGATCTCCTGACCATCCCTGAGAAGACGGACTTCGAGCGAACCTCCTCCTCACGAGAGGTCCTCGAGTTCATCGATGTCCTAAGATGGTCGAGCGAAAAGGTGTCGGTCATCAACATGTTTACGACCAACCTGAGGCGAACCTGCCCGGCCGCGGTTCTGGCCGATCCTAGAATTTCAAGACCCGAAGAGGCGGCCGAGTCAGGAAAGACGGTCATCTACCTCCAGGGCAACATCCATGCCTACGAGCCGGAAGCCAAAGAAGCCCTGCTGATGCTCATGCGAGACATCCTCTTCGGTGGGCGCGGGCACCTTCTCGACAACCTCATCCTCATCATCTGCCCGAATTTCAACGTGGACGGAAATGACACCCTCAGCCTGGGCCGCGGCACGCCCCGCCTTATCGGATCGGGCGACAATTCCCAGGGTATCAATCTCAACCGCGATGCGGTGCGGGCCGAGACGATCGAAGTCGGCGGGCTCTACCGTAACATCTTCAACCGCTGGGACCCCATCCTGATCTACGACGGCCACATGATGGGCCGCGTCCAGCACGGCTATGCCATCGGCTACGCCACCTGCACGGTCCCGACCGCCCATCCCGGACCACGCAATTACGTCTTCGACCGACTCTTCCCGGCCGTGCGCGAAGCGACACGGAAAAACTTCGGCCTCGAGGTCTTCACTCACTGCGGCACGGATCGGGCATGGCCCCCGACGCTTTGGGGCCACGAGCAGGCCCTATGGACCAACGAGGCGAAGTTCATCGCCAACGCCTACGGCCTGCGCAGCCGGATGGCCATCCTGACCGAGACCCCCGGACACGAATCCTTCCAGCGGAGGATCTATGCGCATTACGCCCTCATCATCGAGATCCTGGAATACGCCAACACCCACGGCGAGGAGATGCAGGAGATCTGCCGCAACGCCGACCGGGAGGTCGTCGAGGCGGTTAGGGCCAAGGCCGAGACCGGCGGACTCACAAATTTCGTGGTCGGCAGGTATGAATCCTACGGCAAGGTCGACGTCCTGATGTACCGGGAAAGGAATATCCCCGAGTTTTTCCCCGGCACAAGCGTCCGGGCCAAGATCCCGGACCACATGCTCGAGGCGCCCGAACTCGTCCGCAGCGTCGAGTTCATGTGTAAGCCTGCCGGAACCGTCGCAGCGCGGGTCCCCCGCGGATACCTTATCCCGGCCGAGCTGGGCTTCATCGCTGAGAAGCTGCGGTTGCACAACGTTAAGGTCGATGTCCTGGCCGAGCCGATCAAGGCCGCGGGCGAGGAGTATGTCATCGACCGGGTTGTTCGCGGCCGGAGCCGGCGCTACAGCATGATCAAGCTCGAAGGGGATTTCGCCCCGTCGCCGGCCAAGGAATTCCCGGCCGGGACATTCCACGTGGACATGGCCCAGCCCACGGCCAACGTGGCCTTCTACTGCCTCGAGCCCCAGGCCGCGGACGGATTCGTGGGGTGGGGGGTGCTGGACGATTATCTAATCTCCATCGGCGCCGACAACCAGAGCGTCGTGTACCCGATTTATAAATACTTCAAGATTCTCGAGTGAGGGAGAGCAGAGGAGGAAACACGATGAAAGACAAAATTTGGCTGGCGGTTCTCCTGCTGGGCGTGATGGTTATTACGGACCCCGCGGCGTCGTCCGGGGCTCAGGGCGGAGCGTCCCAGATCGATGCCTCGTTCGTGCGCTGGCGCAACATCGGACCGGCCAACATGGCGGGGCGTATTACCGATTTCGCGGTGCTGGACTCGGATTTCCGAGTCGTCCTCGCGGCCGCGGCCTCGGGGGGTGTTTTCAAATCGACCAATGCCGGTATGACCTGGGAACCGATTTTCGATCATTACGGGTCGGCCTCGATCGGGGATGTCGCATTCTTCCAAAAAAATCCCGATATCATCTGGGTCGGAACCGGGGAAGCCAACAGCCGAAATCCTACCGGCTGGGGCGATGGGATCTATAAATCCATCGATGGCGGCAAAACTTTTGCCAACGTCGGACTCACAGATACCTATCACATCGGCCGGATCATCACCCATCCCACCGATCCGGACATCGTGTATGTCGCGGCCATCGGATGTCTATGGAGCTACGGCGGAGACCGGGGATTTTTCAAGACCACCGACGGAGGCAAGACCTGGCGTAAAGTCGTCTCAGGGCTCCCTGACGACGGCAAGACCGGCTGCATCGAGATCGCCATGGATCCGCAGGAACCAGACGTCCTCTACATTGCCATGTACCACCGCATCCGAACAGGTTGGTCGATCTACAGCGGCGGCCCGAACGGCGGCATCTTTAAATCCACCGACGGCGGCGAAACCTGGCGCAAGCTCACCAAGGGACTGCCCACCGGTGAATTGGGGCGCATCGGACTGGATATCTACCGCAAGAACACGAAGACCGTAGTGGCCTGTGTCGAAGCCGATGAAGACCTCCCCGACGACATGTCGATTCCCGGCCCGGGTGTCTACCGCTCTGACGATGCGGGGGAAACCTGGAAGTATCTCTACCGATTCCCCCCCGTGAGCCGGCCGTTCTATCACAGCCAGATCCGGATCCACCCGCTGGACGACAACCTCATCTATGTGCTCAACCGCCAATTCGTCATGTCCAGGGACGGTGGCAAGACCTTCGAACGCGGATTTCGCGGCGTCTACGGCGACCCCCACGCCATGTGGATCGAACCGATCGAGGGAAAAACGATGTACTTCGGCGATGACGGCGGCGCTCATCTCTCTCATGACCTCGGCCAAACCTGGACCAAGTTCGACAATATGGCGATCGGGCAGTATTACGGGGTGGCCGTCGATATGCGGGAGCCCTACTGGGTCTACGGAGGGCTCCAGGACAACAACACCTGGGGCACACCGAGCAACAGCCGAGACCGGTCCGGGATCCTTAACGACTACAGCTTCTTCGTGAGCGGTGGCGACGGCTTCCACGCCGCGGTCGATCCCTCCGACTGGCGGACGGTATATTCCACGGGGCATGGGGGCGTCCTGGGAAGATCCAATGTCGAAACTCGAGAGCATAAAGGCATAACGCCCAACTCCGAGACGACCGTCAATATCAAAGACTTCGCCAAGTTCGAAGGGTACTTGCCCTTTACCTTCATCACCGGAGGCCCCTCTACCGACCGCACCCTCTGGAGTGACGTTCCCGCCCGCACGGTCAACGGCTTCTACCTGCCCCCGAATTTCCGTTTCAACTGGGACGTTCCCGTAGTGCTCTCCCCCCACAATCCTTGGACCGTCTACTACGGCAGCAGCCACCTATTCAAATCAGTGGACCGGGGTGACACCTGGACCGTCATCAGTCCCGACCTGACGACCGACGATCCGGTCAAACGCGACGCCTGGTCGACTTCTGGAGGCCTGACGCTCGACATCTCGGGCGCGGAATGCTACTGCACCATCGTCTCGATCGGGCCCTCTCCTCTCAGCGAATTGGTCATCTGGGTCGGAACGGATGACGGCAACGTCCAGGTCACCCGAAACGGCGGCGCTACGTGGACCAATGTCCGCCCCAACGTCCGGGGTGTTCCGGAAAATACCTGGGTCAGTTGCGTCGAGGCATCGCACTTTTCTCAGGGTCGGGCGTACGCAACCTTCGACGGCCATCGGTCGGGCGATTTCAAGCCCTATGTGTTTAAAACCGAAGACTTTGGAAAGACCTGGACCAATATCACCTCGAACCTCCCCGAGGGTCAGAGTGTGTATGTCCTGCGGGAGGACTTCAAGAATCCCAGTTTGCTCTTTTTGGGGACGGAATTTGCGGTTTTCGCCTCACTCGACGGGGGTGCGAGGTGGCAGCGCTTCATGAACAATATCCCGACGGCTCCGGTATTCGACCTCGTAATCCACCCACGAGAGGCAGACCTCGTCGCCGGAACCCACGGCCGGAGCATATGGATTGCGGACGACATCACCGCTCTGCAACAGTTTACGCCGGAAATCGCAGCCAAGGCTGTGCACATCTTCGACAGCCGCCCGGCCGTCCAGTGGCTCGACATCAGCCGCGGAGGATCTCGGGGCATGTTCTATTTCCAAGGTGAAAATCCCCCACCCGGTACGGCGGTCCACTTCTACCTCAAGGATAAGCCCCAAGGCGAGGTCGCAATGACCATCTCGAAGCAAGACGGAACGCTCGAACGCACGGTCAAGATGTCCGCTGTCGCCGGCATCAATCGCTTTCATTGGGACATGCGATTCAACCCGCCGCCGGCATCGAAAATGACGGACGAAGAGCGCGCACGCGCCGCCCGCAGGAGGCGTCCCCCTGTCGGTCCCCTGGCGGAGCCGGGCGTGTATAACGTAATTTTGACGATCGACGGCAAATCCTACCGGAATACCGTCTTGATCCGTCCTGACCCGATGAAAGGAAGCGACTGAGAAATAGCGGCTTATCAAACTCAGCGCCGCACCATTACGGCCTGCTGGAGGATTCGATCGCCCGATTAAAGAGAGGGAGGCGAGAGGGAACCGGTGGGCATTCTATCCGCTGAGATCAAAAGAACAATAATCAGTCGCTATGTGCTCTTCTCTATTGTATGCCTCCTGGCCGGTTCGCTTCCTGATTCGGGATACAGCGATATTACCCCGCATATCCTTTTTGATTTTGAGGGCGACTTCGACATAGCCGGGATAGAGGCCGTCAATTCATCGCTCGCTCTTGTCACCGGTGAGGCGGGTCAAGCCCTGCGTATCATGACCGGTCGCAATCTCGACCTGCCCCATATTTTCCTACCTGCAGCGGAGGGCTGCTGGGACCTTTCCAAGTACGAAACCGTCGTCATGGATGTTAGAAATGTCGGAAACAGCCCCGTAACGGTCTGGCTCCGCATCTTACCGAAACGCCCCCGGACTCGTCATATGGGTTCTGTAACGCTTGGAAAGGGAGAAAAGGGAACGCTGAAGCTGCTCATTTCACGCTCAATAGTGCCCATAAGGCTTTCCGAACCGGTGGAATTTATCAATATGAACGGAGCCCCAGGCCAGCCGGACAGAGCGGGCGACACCGGTGATTTTGATCCGCCTCGAATCGAACGGCTTTCTATTTTTGTTTTACAATCCGGTTCTGAGTACGCATTCGAGATTGATAACGTTCGTGCCTGCGGCCGTATCGTCAAGGTCATGGATACGGAAGACTTTTTCCCCTTTGTCGACGAATTCGGGCAGTTCATCCATGAAGAATGGCCGGGAAAGACTCATTCGATGGAGGAACTGATCTGGAATCGGGATGATGAGGCGAGAGACCTGGCCGAGCATCCGGGTTCGCCGGATTGGGACAAATACGGCGGCTGGGCTTCCGGACCACAGCGTGCGGCTACCGGTTTCTTCCGGGTCGAAAAATACCGCGGCAATTGGTGGCTGATTGATCCGGAAGGCCGCTTATTCTGGTCCCATGGTTGCTGTGGCGTACGGCTGGGTGGCGGGGCCTCCGGAACCACACCGATCACGGACCGCGAGCATTATTTTCGAGATCTGCCGGCTGAAGATTCACCGCTGGCCCGATTTTACAGCCAAGGCAGGGCGCGTGAATACCCCAGAGGTAAATATTATTCAGGTAAGAAAACCAAGAACTTCAGTTTCTTAGCCGCCAACTTATATCGAAAATACGGAGAGAACCTCAACCAGATACTTCCTGAAGTCCAGCTCAAGCGGCTGAAGAGCTGGGGGCTGAACACCCTGGGCAATTGGAGTCAACCCAGCAAGACACTCAAAGTCCCCTATTTCAGGTATATCAGCACCGGACGCGCCCGTGTCATCGAGGGAAGTGAAGGATACTGGCGGCAGTTTCCGGATCCTTTCGATCCCAGCTTCAGGGAGGGGCTCCGTCAAATTCTCGCGAAGGAAATGGGAGGGGCAGCGGGTGACCCATGGTTGATCGGTTACTTCGTGGATCATGAACAGGACTGGGGGGATGAGGTATCTCTATCGCTCGCCACCCTTACCTCTCCACCTGAACAGCCGGCCAAGAAAGCCTTCATCGATGACCTGATTACCAAGTACAGGTCGATAGACAAGCTCAATAATGCCTGGGCGACCCACTTCGCCTCTTGGGATGCTTTACGACAGGCTCGCGAGATCCCGGTAGGTCTCAAAGATATTGTCGTACATGATTTCAGTTTCATCGGCATCATCCGACCGAGCCACGATCCGAATCGGGAACAAGCCTGGAGGGATCTGACAGATTTTTATTCAAAGCTGAGCGAAGCCTACTTCCGGATCAGCCGGGAAGAACTCAAGCGGGCGGCTCCTGATAATCTGTACTTCGGCAGCCCATTCGCGTCCTCCAGGAACGACTTCGCTGTAAGGGCAGCCGCGAAATACTGCGATGTGATCGGATTCGATCTCTACGAGAATCCGGGATATATCGCCGCTTTCAGGCTCCCGGATGGATGCGTGGACAAACCTGCATGTGTCTGTGAATGGCACGTCGGCGCGTGCGATAGAGGAATGTTTCACTCCAGCCTGATGGGAACAGCCAGCCAGGAAGATCGGGCACAGGCCTATAGACGATACGTGCGCAATGCCCTGGCTCACAACAATGTTGTCGGCACTCACTGGTTTACTATAGATTCGCAGGAACTCACCGGCCGCTGGGATGGGGAAAACTATAATAACGGCTTCACCGATGTTTGTGACACGCCCTATAGGGAGCTGGTGGAAGCCTGCCGGGAAGTGGGTTCCAGCATGTATGTCTATCGAGCCGGGAAACATCAAGTGCCATGAAAACAGTCAATATCTCGCAGGTTGACGCGCTTTTTTCCAATGGAAGCTATCCGATCGAATTCTTTTTCTTCTATGCAGAGGATTTCTCCACCAAGAAAATCCGTGCTGCCTTGCAGGACCTGTCTTCGATTTTCTGGCCGCTGTTTGGTGAATACAAGGAGGGCCGCATCTTTTTTGAACAATATCGAGAAGACCACATCTTCGACGAGGAAATCGTTAACCATGAATTCGATACTGCAGAGAGGGCCGACACGGCTGCCGAGGTCATTTCCCGCTACAGGCTGGGAGAGACAAAGAGGCTCTTCTTCTTGAGAGTGAAACGATTCAAGAACGGAATAGGCCTGATATTTAAAATGAATCACCTGGCCGGAGACGGCTACAGCTATTTCACCTTTTTGTCCGTGCTGGCCGCCCTTTCGCAGCCCTCTCTAGTCCCCTTCAAATCGGCTTTGATCAAGTCGATACTCAGACTCCACCACCGCAGGACAATACTCAAGGACTTCTATTTCCAGGGTTTGGATTTGGCGCCTGTAATCCAAGACGAACGCCTTGAAATAGAATGCGATGTGGTTTCGCGTCAAAACATTCAGTCTCTTATTAAAGAAGCCGCTTCATCCCATGCCATTCGTATATCCCCTAATGACATTCTTACTGCCAAGGCGATAAAAAAATTAGGTGGAATCCACCCGGAACGTTGGCACCAGGACATCAACCTAACCATACCGATCGACGTTCGACGCAATATCGATGAATACGGCAAGCGGTTCTTCGGGAATGGCATCTTACTCCATAGCATGAAAATAAAGCAGGAACACATTACAAACTGTTCCCTTCTAGAAACGGCGATTCAGATCAGGAAATCGATGCCATCCGTCACTAAGGAGAGTTACATAGGATATTTGGACGCGCTGGAGCGAATGATCGCCGAGAGAGATTCGGATCGATTCCGGCCCTTTGACCCTGAAAATGGATGCTTGGTGACCAACCTTTCAAAGTTGCCGGCGGCACGGCTCGATTTCGGAACCGGCGTCCCCACATCGATTTTTCCTTTAACTCTGGAGAAAAATTCAGCCGGGATAATGGCTGATAATGAAAATTTAATCTTAAGGATCACGCACTGAAGTACAAATTCGCTGCATCACATCATTCATACTTTAAGCTGTCCACCGGATTTGCCAGGGCGGATTTGATGGTCTGAGAGGACACGGTCAGGAAGGCGATCAGCAGGGTCAATCCGGTCGTTATAAAAAAAATCACGACTCCGATGTTCGTGGGATAGGCATAAACGAATTGAATGATCGCCTTCATCATGAAATAGGCTATGGGGATGGCGATAAGGTTGGCAATCGCTACCAGTCTAATGAAATCCCCGGTGAACATCCTGACGATGCGCAAAACGGAGGCCCCCAGCACTTTCCTGATCCCGATCTCCTTTATCCTGCGTTCCACGGAAAAAGAGGAGAGCCCGAACAATCCCAGACAGGATAAGAGTATGGCCAGCGCCCCTAAAGTTCCCGTCATTTCAGAGGTTTTGTCATCCTGGAACACATCATCGAAAACATTGTCCAGGGTTACGTACTCAAAGGGCAGATCCGGAGCGACCATGCGCCATTTTTCTCCGATGAATTCGATCACCCCGAAAAGGCTCTCCGGAGAAGCATACTCGACAAATAGATAATTCAGCTCATCCGATCCCAGATACATCACGGCGGGAGAAATCTTCTCCAAAAATATCGACTTGAAATGAAAATCTCCGGCCACCCCGATGACCGTTCCCTTCCTGTCTCCCATGGCCATCCGTTTCCCGAGAGGATTCTGCCACTGCAGGTGCTGCACCGCGGTCTGGTTGAGGATGAAGCTGTCGTCATCCCTGTATTCGGGCGAGAAGCTTCTTCCCCGGACCATTTCGATATCCAGCATCTCGATGAACCCATAATCGATACCGTAGGCATTCATATTGATGGCATCTTCATCGATGACACCCTCCGGCAGTACCCGCATTTCCGTATTCCATTCAATGGGCAAGGCAGACGAAGCAGAGATGGAAACGATATCTTTATTGGGGAGCAGCTCATTTTTAAAAACCTCCAGCGAGTCGCGGGTTTCATCGCTCAGGGTTACGGCGATGATATGGGTTCGGTCAAAGCCGAGATCGACCCGACGATTATACCGGGCCTGTTTTATGCTGATGACCGTCATCAATATCAATATGATGGAGAAGGTGAACTGGACGACGACCAGGATTCTGCGGAAAAGGCTTCCTTTTTTCCCGGTCACGAGACGGCTTTGAAAAACCAGCACCGGTTTAAAGGCTGATAAATAGAAGGCCGGGTAACTGCCGGCGAAAATTCCGGTCAGAACAGTCACACCTAAGACCAATATCAGTACCTGAGGGCTGTCCATGATTGAGATGTCAAACAGTCGGCCGAGGTTGGCCGCAAAAACCGGACGCACGAGCTCGTAAAGCAATATGGCGGCGGGGAGCGAGATCAAGGCCATGAGAATGGATTCGCCCAGGAACTGTTTGACCAGCTGGCTCCGGCTCGCCCCCACCACCTTCCGCATCCCGACCTCCTGTGCACGGGTGATGTAGCGTGCGGTGGAGATATTCATAAAATTGATACAGGCAATGATCAAGAGGAGTAGGGCGACGATCCATATCGTGATGTAGCTGATTCTTCCGCTTCCCCAATAGCAGTCAATCCCCTCCGATCCCAAGAAAAAGTCCAATACCGAGAGGAGATAGAGGCGTTGCGGGGATTCATTTGTGTTCGGATAATATTTTTCGATAAACAGGGAGAGCCTCTGTTCCAGGCCGGCAGGATCGGAACCCTCGGAAAGGAGCAAAAATCCTGCTTGATTGTTCGTGCTCCAATCATTCATCCCGTCGTAACGACTTTGGACGGTGTCCATGGAGACCAGGAAATCATACTGGATGGACGAATCATTGGGATTGTTTTCAGTGATACCGGTCACCACCACCGCGAGTTCTTTATCCATATTCAGGATTTTTCCCAAGGGATCTTCATTTCCAAAATATTTGAAGGCCGAGTCCTCGGTCATGACAACGGAATTCGCTCTCGAGAGAGCCGATTCCTTTTCCCCGGCTATCATCTTGAATGTGAGCACGGATAAGAAATCGGCATCGACGAATCTGATTCCGTTCTCGTAAAAAATCTTGTCCTTGTATTTCACAACCATCCGGCCGGGGGGTAAAAATCCAGCCGCTTTTTCAATCTCCGGAAACTCGCTCATCAGGGCAGGGATCAGCGGCGGCGGAATCTTGGCGGAATGCTCTTCCCCCTCCCGGCCTCCGGCAAGGACCTGGACAACAGCATAGATTCGGTCCGCGTTTTCATGAAACGCATCGAAATTTGCCGTATAATCGGTCAAGAGGGCAAACATGATAAAAACGCTCAAGCCCAAAATGAGACCCGACATCGTGATCAATGAGTAAACCTTCTGTCGCTTGATGTTTCTTAAGGCGATCTTGATGTAGTTCTTTATCATATCCCCCCCTTTGTTTAAGATTTTCTAATGCCCACTTTGAAATGCCTAATGACATAAACGTAAAACAGGGCCAAAGGTTAGCTATTCATCCGGAAAGATCTGCTTAAGGATGGATAATGACTCGGGAAAGAGCTCTTCGAGTCCGATTGGCTTCCACTCCGCATATTGAATCAACCACCTGTCGTCTTGTTTGATCAGCTCGATTCTGAACCGAAAGATGTCGGTCGATATGGGTATCAGCTTACGTAAAGCCTTGGCCGCTCCCGAAGAAACGGCGATGTCGGTGTGGATAGAAGCGTCGAGGTGGCCCAACTCCTCAAACCGTGTGCTCAACATATGGACGATAATGCCTCTGTACAGGCTAATATAGTTTTGGACCATGGCCTGCGTTTGTCTTTTATCGCGTCTCCGAAAGTCGGCATAATCATCGGAAAAAAAACTCATCAAGCCGATGACGTCTTTATTCTCCGCGTATTTTCCCGCCTCGCGCATCAATGCCCGAATTTGATCCTCTTCGCTTTTTGGGCCGGCACACGAGATTAAGATAAAAATTGAAAACATGACCAATGGTTTGATATGGCTTCTCCGCAAATTCCTAAACCTTTCGCCGGCGAATCTTATCGGTTCTCTTTCATATTGTGTGGATTATGATCATGAAATATTCGGAATGGCTTCGCTCCCGTTCAGATTATTCACGCCATTCCCTCATCGCTCTTCTCGGCGGCTGCGGAACTCGCTTCGCTCAGACATCCTCCCCGTCCGACTCTGTCGGATTCCCTCGAAGAACGAATCGGGAAGGCTAAATCTTCAATGGCCGCTTCAGCCATGCCGAATATTTGCTTTTCATCCCCTTACCACATGTTTACCCACACGATATGGAAGAGAACCATCTTATATTACTGCCTTAGAAATGGGCAGCCCCTTTATTCGTTTCAAAACAGTCGACACGGATAATGATCGTGATTCGCTATTTCCGTATGGGATTTTTCTTGGGCGGTTTAGGAATAGGAGGTGTCTGCAGTCTGTTCAATTCTTCGTTGATCACTATAATGGCTTTTTCCAAGCTGGGATCATGCCCGGCCACCATCAAGTCCGGCCGGTCGTCGATTTCGATATCCGGGTCGACTCCATGGTTCTCCACATCCCACTCCCCTTCCGGGTTGTAGAAGGAAAAGTCCGCGATGCTGACTCCGCCGTTGTCCATCAATACCGGAGTGCCGGAGAGGCCGATAAGACCTCCCCAAGTGCGGGTCCCGATAAGCTTACCCAGTTCCAGTCTTTTGAAAAAGTAAGGGAAGGCGTCTCCGCCGGAACCGGCATAGCTGTTTATGATACAGATTTTAGGGCCGTAATGAGCCGCAAAGGGGCTCAAAAAACCCGTCGTGTAACGTGTCGCCCAGAGGCCTACCAGCTTTCGGTCGAGCTTCGCCATGTAAATATCCGGGATATGGCCCCCGCTGTTATACCGGACATCGATGATCAGGGCCTCCTTGCGGACCTGGGGATAGAAGTCCCGGCTGAAGCCTTCCACGCCGGGAGCCGCTGTGGCCGGAAGGTGGAGATATCCGACGCGGCCCTTCGTGGCCTCGTCCACCTTCTTGCGGTTGGCGTTGACCCAGTCGCGGTAGCGGAGCATGAGTTCATTCCCGACCGGCGTCACGATGATCTCCCGGGCGCCTTCGGGCGTCGGGAGGGAATTCACCTTCACTGTGATGGCCTTGCCCACGGTATCGACCAAGGGCGCATAGGGATTGGCGGGATGCCTGATCTCCTTTCCTCGCATCTCGATCAGATAATCGCCGGCCTTGACATTCAGCCCCGGCTGAGCCAGCGGCCCCCGCCTCTGCGGATCCCAGTTTTGGCCGGAATAGATCTTGGCTATCCGGTAGTATCCGCCGGGCTTGTCCGGCTCCAGGTCGCACCCCAGCAGCCCGGTGCCGACCCGGTTGACTTCCGGATACTCGCCTCCCCCGCGGTAGGTGTGCGAGGAATTCAGCTCCGCGATCATCTCTCCTATGAGATAATTCAGGTCATCGCGGTGGGCCACGAAGGGAAGCATCTGGCCGTAGCGTTCCTTGATCGTCGGCCAATCCACGCCGTGCATGTTGGGATCGTAGAAAAAGTCCCGGGCCAAGCGCCAAGCTTCGTGGTACATCTGTCGCCATTCTGCCTTGGGATCCACCATCATCTTCAGGCCGGCCAAGTTCAACCGGCCTTCGGCAGGCTTTTGATCCGGCGCGAGATCGATGATCGCATAGTTGTCGCCCTGCCTGACCAAGGCTTTCTTGCCGTCCTCAGAGAGGGAGGCATCCCGCAGGCCGCCGATGATCTTCTTGGCTTCCCTTTTCTTCATGTCGAAGAGATGAAGATCGAATCCCTGTGCCCCTGAGCCCGGAACTCCAACGGATCCATAGACGATCTTGTCCCGGTAAGCGCCGATCCCGAGATAGTTGCCATCCGGGATGGGCAGGTTGACGATCCGGCTTTCCAAGCCCTCGATATCGACCTTGATATCCTGGACCTTCGCCGATCCTGCTTCCGGCTTGTCCTTCTCCTCCGGACTCTTGGCATCGGCCGCTTTTGTGTCCTCAACGGCCTCTTCGTCGCTTTCCGGCAGAAACGGAGAAGGCGTATCGGCTTGGAGTGTCACCACCACCACTTTTCCGGGATTGTAGTGATAATGCATGAATTCCAGCGCGCTGAATGAGTAATTGTGTTCGCGGTTGGCGATGAAATACAGGTATTTTCCGCCGGGATCAAAAGCCGGACTGGTGTCATGGGTCATATCGCTTGTCACCTTGTGAATCTCTCCGGTCTCGAGCGAATAGAGGTAGATCGAGTCGAGGCTGTTGACGGAGGCCTTGGAGTACGCGATCCATTTGGAATCCGGGCTCCAGGTGCCGCTGATGAAATTCGAGGTGCCCTCGTGGTCGCCGTGTTCGAACCGGGTGACCTTTCGGGTCTCGATATCGACATAGGACATATTGACGCCGCAATCGGAAAACAGGATCTTTTTGCTGTCGGGACTCCAAACCGGAATATCGTAGTAGATTTCGGCATCGCTGGTGAGCCGCCTGACCTCACCTCGGCCATCGGAACGCTGGATGTAGAGTTCATATTCCCCGGTCCTATCCGAAAAATAGGCGATCCATTTCCCGTCGGGACTCCAGGCTGGGCTGCGTTCACGGATGCCCGGTGTTTGCGTCAGGTTCCGGGCCTCCCCCTTTTTGGCGGGCACGGTGAATATGTCGCCGCGGGCCTCGAATACCGCCCGCTTGCCGGTGGGCGATATGTTGGAGTTGTGTATAAAGCCGCCGACACTCTTCCACGCAGGCCGGGAATGAATCTTATCGTCGTTCACCTCGACCGTAAGTATTTGTGCCGCTCTTGTCTCCAGGTCAAGAACGAAGAGATGGCCGCCGTTCTCGTACACAATGGCATCCGGACCGATACTGGGCCACTGGACATCGTATTCCTGATAATTCGTGAGCCGCTCGGTCTGCTTGGAAGCCAAATCGTACGCATAGATATTCATGACCTTCTTTTCGTTTCGGTCCGAGACGTAGTATATGGTGTCCCGGTGCCACATGGGAAACATGTCATTGGCATCCCGTGGGGTGATCTCCTCGAGGCTGTTTTCCTTCAGGTCATAGATCCAGATATTGGGAGTCATGCCGCCGCGGTACCTCTTCCAGGTTCGATTCTCTCGCGACATGCGGTTGTAGGCGAGCTTGGTTCCGTCGGAATTTATGCTGGTCAGCTCACCGGTGGGAAGGGGGAGCATTTCGGGATAGCCACCATCGACGGATATCCTGAAGAGACGATTGAACCGGCTCCAGAACGAGGCCCGCATCGACCGGAAAAGCAGGGATTGGCCGTCGGGAAACCACTCCAGCATCAAGTCTGCGCCGGGATGATACGTGATTCGGCGCGGCTCTCCGCCCCGGGCGGGAATCACGAAGATGTCTGTGTTGCCGTCATAATCGGCCGTAAAGGCGATCCACTTTCCATCCGGCGAGAACTTGGGATAACGCTCCTGGCCCGGATGACTGGTGAGTTTTCGGGCCACTCCGCCTCGGGTGGATGTGATCCAGAGATCACGGGCATAAACGAACACGACCTGATCCTGATGGACATCCGGATTATGAAGCAGGCGTGCCTCGGCGGCGGAAAGAAGCATACTGCCCATAAACAAAAGCCCAATGACAAAGAATGGTCTTTTCAATTCAAAAGCCTCCTTATTCAGGATGTCGGAAATTGTACTATCTGCCGAATCAAAAAGAAATCCCCTCAGAGGCGGGGCTGCTCCGCTTCCTCCTGCCCCGGCAGCAGGATCGTCCAGTAGAGCGAATACCGCTCACCGAACAGCTTGTAAAACGGAATCAGCGTGACGTCCCGCGGATCGCCGACTCCCCGCGTTTCAAAGGTCACCGGCGCCGACTCGACGGGCAGGATCCATGCATTGGGATCGGGATCGGGAACCTTGAATACCGGGACGGAAACCGGATCTCCGGATGGGGCGTACTCATTCGAAATCTTTTCCTCGGTCAGCCCTTCCGATCCCAGGGGCGCCGCCAGCACGACCGGCCCGTACAGGACCGCCGCGGTCTTAGGGTCACCCAACAGGTGTTCGAGACGGAGGTCCATGGGGAGGGATACGTCAACCCGGTCTCCGGCCGTCCATGTCCGCCGGATGGTCAAGAAACTTCCCGGACTGGCGAACGCGCCAAACTCCTCACCGTTGATTTTGATCCGCCCTCCTTCGGCAATCCAGCCGGGAATGCGGATGCGAAGGGCGAGGTCGAGCGGCTCGTCGGCGTCGAAAACGAGGGATGTTCCCGCTTCCTCGGGGAATCTCGTCTCCTGGCGAACGCGCAGTCCTTTCTCCGGCCAATCCAGCTCCGATGCGATGAAAAGGCTGACATACAGGCCGTTATCGTCGTGGAAATAGATGCTGTCGCCGTATTTGGCATGATTTTCCATGCCGGTCCCGGTGCAGCACCAGAACGAGTCCTCCGGCGCCATGAACGTCTTGTACATGCCGGGCATCATCGCGACATGGTACATCATCATGCCGTCCTCGGGATTCTGCGTCGAGAGGATTCCGTTGAAAAGGGCCCGTTCGTAGTAATCGGCATAGCGGGCCTCGGCCTCCCAGTTGAACAGGTGTCGGGTCAGCTTGAGCATGTTGTAGGTGCAGCAGGATTCCTGCGTGTTGGTCCCCAATTCGCCCGCCAAGTCATACGGATCGGTCCGCCACCTCTCGTGATTGCTCATTCCTCCGGTGGCATAGGTACGTGCGCGGGTGACCTGTTTCCAGAAGTAGGTGGCGATGTTGTACAGGCTGCGGTCGGCGGAAAGCTCGTATTCGCGGGCCGTTCCGATGATGTTGGGGATAAAGGAATTCACGTGTTGGCCTGTCAATTCGTCTCGAAAACGCAGAAGGGGCTCGGTGTAGTGCCGTTCGTCGAACCGGCGGGCCGTGGCCAGGTGATCGGGGTTTCCCGTGATGGAATAGAGGTTGGAGAGCACCTCGTTCATGCCCCCCTGCTCGGTGTGGTTGAGCACGATCTCCATATGGCGGTTGCTGGACAGGTCGGTCCGTGATTTGATCCAGCGGGCGATGTTCTCAGCCACCTCGAGGGCAAGAGCGCTGCCGCAATATTCATACATGTCGATAAGCCCCGCCATGATTTTGTGAAGCGTATAAAAGGGCGCCCAGACGCGGCGCACCGAAAAGACCCGGTCGAAGAATTCCTCGGGATAGGCGCTGAGATAGCCGCTTTCACCGAGGGCCCGCTGGCACTCAGCCATCCCCGCCACGGTGTATTCGGCGTTGGCCTTGATCTTCTCGTTCCCGGTGGACGCATAGAGGAAGGCGCAGGCCGAGAGGAAGTGTCCGGTGGAGTGACCGCGCAGCTCCCCGTCCGGCTCCTCCCAGCCGCCGTAGGGCTGGGCCGAAGAGGGAAGGCCGGCGGCCAGCCGGAATGTGTGGAGGAGGCGATCCGGATCGAGGCTGAGAAGGTATGCGAGGTCGCGCTCCATGGCATCCTTGAAGGGGCCCGGCAGGAGCCGTACCTGCTTCAGGCTGAAGGAGTAGGCCTTGATCGGAATCCGGGGCGCGATTCGGGCCGAAGCGAACATCGTGTCCCGGGGCGTCTTCACATCTTCGTCTCCCCCTAGAACCGCTGGGACCGAGAGGCCGAAAACCAAAAGAGGCAGAAGACAGGCGACCGAGATGCGATTCTTCATGGCGATCTCCATATAATCTCGTGGATCTCTAATTCAAACAAAATTAACTTATGTATTCAAGCTGCCACAAATCTTGCTCATTCGCAACCGTTTTCGTTTATCGACAGCCTTAGTCGAGATTATCACTGCTCAAACGGCCCGGTCAAGGGCCGCGGGGCAAAGCCATGCGCGAAAATCACGCCCACTTTGAAAAGCTTGATCGTGGGCCTAAAATAAACATACAATGAAGGGGCAAAACCGCTGCATGAGAGTCGGGACCGCACCCGACTCCACGGCCAGCATATCCCCAGGATCGACGGAGGATGATAGAATGGGAGGTAAAATATCGCGCCGCAAGTTTGTTTTGAACTCCATCAAGGCCGGAATCGCTGCCGGGATCACCGCCAAGTTTCCGATGACGGCATGGTCGCGGCCCATAGGATCCAACGACGCCATCCATGTGGCGGTGGTTGGATTGAGAAATCACGGCTCCTGGGCCCACCTCGAAAATTCCTATCTCAAAATGCCCGGCGTTCGTGTCATCGCCCTCTGTGATCCTGATATGTCCGTCCTCGACCGGGAAGCCCGGAAATTTTTTCAGCGGAATGAAAAAGTCAAAACCTTTGTCGACATCCGGAAACTGCTGGATGACCAAGACGTGGATGTGATTTCCGGGGCGACCCCGAATCATTGGCACGCCCTATCGACCGTTTGGGCCTGCCAGTCAGGCAAGGATGTCTGCGTCGAAAAACCCGTGTCGCACAACATCTGGGAAGGGCGCAAAATGGTGGAAGCGGCGAAAAAACATAACCGGATCGTCCAGGCCGATCTGGACATTCGTTCCCATGAAGCCATGTATGAGGCCATCGACTATATGCAAAAAGGGGAATTGGGAAAAATCCGGTTGGCGCACAGCTGGGTCTATAAGCGGCGCAAAAGCATGGGCAAGGTCAACGGGGCGGGATACGTCCCCAAGTTCGTGGATTACAACCTGTGGTGCGGACCCGCTCCGATGGTCCCTCTTCCGCGGGTCAATCTTCACTACGACTGGCACTGGCAGTGGGAATACGGCAACGGGGAGATCGGAAACAACGGCCCTCATCACCTCGATGTCTGCCGATGGGCTCTCGGTCAGGAAGGATTACCTGCGCGAGTGATCAGCTTGGGCGGGCGCTATGGATATGATGACGACGGCCAGACTCCGAACACACAGATAACGGTATTCGATTATAAGCCCGCTCCCATCATCTTTGAGGTGCGCGGCCTGCCCAGAAAAACGGGTGATGAACTTATGGATCCGTTCACAGCGACTACTCGGAACGGCGTCAAGATCGTCCACGAGCACAACAGCCCTGATCCGAACAACGGCACCGTCATCGTCTGTGAAAATGGTTATGTCGATTTGGAAAATCTTGTCTCCTATGATAACCAAGGCCGGGTCATCAGGAAATTCGAAGGGGAACGCGTCAATTCCATCACCAACTTCCTGAAAGCCGTTCGCAGCCGGAAAGAAGAAGACCTCAGGACCACCATCCTGGAAGGCCATCTCTCGACGTCACTTTGTCATATGGGTAATATCTCCTACCGGGTCGGAACCGAGGTCCCGGTGGAGCAGGTCAACGATGTCATCAATAAAGACGCCGCAGTCAGGGACGCCTTCGAGCGCACCCGTGAACACCTGGCGGCCAACGGCATCGACCTGGGCCGCACCTCGGTTGTCTTGGGGCCATGGTTGGAAATGGATACCGCCCAAGAAAGGTTCGTCGGCCGATTTGCCGACCAGGCCAACAACTACCTGGCAAGGGAATATCGGGAGCCCTTTGTAATCCGTGATCAGGTCTGAAACCTTGATTCTAAAACACCGAGCAGGGAGGAAAATCATGCCAAGCCATTCCTTGATACGACTATCGGGCCGTGTCCTTATCGTTCTATGTTTATGCATATCCATCAGCCAGGCACAAGGGCCGGAGTCGGCGGCCCCGGAAGGGGCGATCGTGCTTTTTGATGGTTCGGACTTTTCTCAGTGGACCGACTGTGACGGCAGCCAAGTCAAATGGAAGATCGTAAACGGCGCGATGGAAGTGGTCCCGGATACATCATACAAATGTGAAAAGATACAGGGAATAAAAACCAAACAGACTTTTCGTGATTTCCATCTCCATGTGGAGTTCCGGCTGCCCGACTCGGAAAATACCAACAGCGGCGTTTATCTCCTCAAGCGCTATGAGATCCAGATCTACGATTCGCATCAAGCGCCGTTCTCTCCCGGAATGGGGGGCTCTCTCTACCGCCAGAAAATGCCGGATGTGAATGTGGGAAAACCGAGAGGAGAATGGGAAACCTATGACATCATCTTCAGGTCACCCCGCTTCGAGATCCATGGCGATTTTTTCCGAAAAATCGAAGATGCGCGCCTTACCGTCATACACAACGGGGTGGTCACCCACAACAACGTCATCGTCCAGGCCCAAACCGGTGTGGGCTTCCCGGAGGATCCGGAGCCTGGTCCCATAATGCTTCAGGATCACGGCGCGAGGGTACAGTTTAGAAATATCTGGATCTATCCGTCGGAATCGAACCGGTGAAAAAAAGAGTTTTTTTCCCCTCTATGTTATGATAACCCCCCTGAATAAGGGCCGGGTATGCCGACACCGGGAATTTTTGCCCGAGGAGGTCCGAATGCGTAAATCATCCATCCTTACCTTTTGTGCAATTCTCGTGATGCTGGCCGCTCATTCTCCGGCCAATACCGCCGTCAAAAATGTCAAAGCGCTGGGCAAGTACGATTTCACTCATTATTTCACCTACGACGAACTGACCGCTTACCTCCAGGATGTGCACCAAGCCTATCCGGAGTTGACCACCCTGACATCCATGTGCAAATCTCCCATGGGCCGTGACGTTTGGATGCTGATCATCAATAATCCCAAAACGGGAAAGGCCGAGGAGAAACCGGGATTCTTTATCAATCAGATCCACTCGAGCGAGGTCATCGCTTCCATGTCCTGCCTCTATTCCATATGGGAGCTGCTGGAAAAATATGGCCGGGACGGGGAGATCACCCGGCTCGTGGATGGGCTTTCCTGGTACTTCGTCCCCCGGTTGGACGTGGACGGTGCCGAGGCCTATCTGACCGGCCGACCCGCCGGCAAAGATCCTGATCCCGAAGATTCCGACGGGGACTTCAGGTTCGACGAGGACCCGGCGGAAGATATCGATGGAGACGGTTTTATCGTCCAGATGCGCCAGAAAGACCCCAAAGGCCGCATGAAAATCTCGGAAAAGAACCCTCGCCTCATGGTCCGCAGAGCCCCGGACGAAACCGGCGGGGCCTATTACAAGCTTTACAGCGAGGGATTGGATAACGACGGAGATGGAAAGATCAACGAGGATGGATT